>OKSD01001528.1_pt1 | contig 22556 bp, 25 predicted proteins | sample 1601221 | NCBI WGS metagenome assembly OKSD01 (sample SAMEA3541550, study PRJEB24748) | human gut metagenome | biome: human gut; feature: human-associated habitat; material: faeces | place: China | collected 2012
GTACAGGCGTCCGCGCGGGAGAGAGGATTCAGCTCTCCATGTGCCGGCCCAGAAAGGCGGCGATGGTCTGGGCCAGCTTGTACTCGGTGTCGCCGGTGACGGCAGCGGGATCGCTGGAGATGAACAGCACCAGGCCCAGCAGGTCGCCCTCCGCCAGGATGGGGGCCGCCACGGTGGTCAGCAGGCTGTCGATGCCCTCCGTCACCTGGAGGGGCTGGCCCTCGCCGGTGTACTGGTAGATTTTCCGACTCTCCATGATCTGCTCCAGCTCCGGGGTGATCCGCTTGCCCATAAGCTCCCGCTTGCTGCCGCCCGCCACGGCGATGACCGTGTCCCGGTCCGTGACGGCGCAGACGCTGCCGGTGGACCGGCTCATGGTCTCGCAGAGCTCCGCGGCGAAGTCCTCCACACCGCCCAGCAGCGAGTATTTCTTGAAGATGACCTCACCCTCGCGGCTGGTGTAGATTTCCAATGGATCGCCCTCCCGGATCCGCATGGTGCGCCGGATCTCCTTGGGGATTACCACCCGGCCCAGGTCGTCCTAATGTGTCAAGTAAAACATAAAATTTTTGGTGCGCTGCACCGCTGCTTCCTGCTTGATTTTTGCGCTACCTTCATGCGCGTTCCCAGGTTGCCTTTAGCGCATTCAAAATATGGAAACCCGTCTCACACTCCGCAAAGGCATCGTCGGTATCATAGGGGACGATGATTTTAACTCCGGCTTTCTGAAACTTATCAGCAAGCTGTGGGAAATCGTAATAGCTCCTCGCCAGCCTATTCAATCCACGAACGACAACGCCATCAAAGGTGTGAGCATCCAGCTGGGCGAGCAGCCTTTGAAGTTCAAAACATTCCGCAAGAACTCCTGGGGCATTATCCTTGAAAACCTCTACAACCTCATGCCCGTGCTCGTTTGACCAGCGCCTCAATTCCTGCTCTTGATACGAAATCGCATCCCCGGTGTTGTCGTTTGCAATTCGTATATATAATGCGACCCTCATACAGCTTTCCTTTCTCGGTAACCTTGTCCCGCAAACAGGTCTTCAAACTTCCATCGGATTTCAATACGCTCATTGCTAAAAACTTTTACGCGGTCAATCGCTTGGTACATACTCTCCGTCAGGAGCGCCCCATCCAGATGTGTGGCATAAAGGTATTGGGACAGCTCCCGCTTGGCAGACTCTCGCGCCTCAATCTGTGTCCGTTGTGCCTGGCGCTTCAGTTCAATTTCCGTGCGCTCGCCTTGGAGGTGTTCAATTCTTATGGCCAGGGCGGCCTTTTGTTCTACAAAAGCCCCCCGATCTAAGTCGCCGTTGCGGTATGCTTCGTAGTATTGGACTTTTTGCGCTTGGCAAGCGGCAATCTCACGATCAATTTTTCCTACCATCTCTGGCCAGTTTTCATTTGGGTGGCCGTCGCCTTGAAGCGCCAGCTCTTTTGCCCGCTCTCCGAGCAAATACAACTGGGCCTTATAGACCGGCAGCATGACGGCCTCTAAATCTGTTTTGCTCCATCGGATATTTGAGCAGGTGGCGTTTTCCTGGTATAACTGGGTGTCACACGCGAAATAGGTATCAAGGCCATGAGACTTCCTCAATTTCCTGCCACAATGCCCGCAATAGAACACTGTATCACAGGCGGGGGGAGATTTTCGCTCGGGTCTTTTTACCTCCCTTATCATGGCGTGGGCGGCGTCAAATTCTTCTTTCGTTACAAGGGCTTCGTGCGTATTTTCGGTGATGATCCATTCTTCGCGGGGGACCCGGCGCTGGTTTTTGTCGCGCATATACCGGCTCTCTCGTGTGTGATTGGTCATCACCCCGGTATATTTATCGTTTTTTAAGATGTTCAGCACAGTGATATGCGACCACATCAACTCCCGATTTTGGCACGCTGGCTTCAAACGGTGCTGTTTATAGGCCAGTGGCGTAAGCACACCGCGGGTGTTCAATTCCTTTGCGATTTGAGAGGTGCTTTTGCCCCTGATGATTGATTGGAAAATCTCGCGGACAATGGGGGCTGTGTTTGGATCAGGCACCATTAAATGCTTGTCACCCGGGGCTTTTTGATAACCGTAGGGAACATGATTGACAAACCGCCCCTTTTTCATGCGGGAGTGCATTGCGGAACGGACCTTGATGGAAAGATCTCGGCTGTAATTTTCGTACATGAAATTGCGAAAGGCAATATCCATCCCGCCGGTTTTGCCCTCATACTGTTTGCTGTCATAGCCATCGTTGACCGCGATGACCCTGACCCCCAAAAAGGGGAAGATGTGCTCCAGATAGTCGCCCACATCCAGATAGTTTCTGCCAAATCGAGAAAGGTCTTTGACGATGATACACTTGACCTCACCGCGCCGTGCAGCTTCGATCATCGCCTGAAACTGCGGCCGGTCCGTGTTGGTACCTGTCAGCCCATCGTCGATGAACTCTCTGATTTGAACTTCAGAAAACTCTGGATTATGCTGAACATATTCTAAAATTACCTTCCGCTGGTTGCTAATAGACTGGCTTTGGTCGGCAAGGCCATGAGCACGGTTAAAGTCCTCCAGGGAAGTCCGCAGGTAAGCGGCAGGCGTATCCGTCATGCTATGCCACCTCGCTTTCCACAGCCTTGCAGTGCGCCCGGATGCGAGATAATTCATCCTGGAACAAGAACGAGACTTTGATGGAGCCGTCAGCGGACAGCCGGATCTCACTGATAAATGCTGTGACCAATTCTCTGGACACGATTTCAGCACTTTTGTATTGTTCAATCAGAGCCATCCAGCTTTTAGCACAATCCGACACTTGGCTTGTAAGGGTAAGCCGCTCTTGGAGCTGGCTGATCCGCCCCTGTAAGGCAGCTACTTCTTCCTGGTATTTGCCACGGGCAAATGTGTATTCCTCCCGCGTCAGAAGCCCCGTCCGATAATCGGCATAAAGCGATGTCGCATACCCTTGTTTCCGCTTAACTTGCTGTTCGAGCTGCTGCAATTCATTTTCTTCGGTATGGGCAGGGAACTTCGGTTGTTTCTTTGATAGCCGCTCCAGCACTTGTTGCGCATCGCAAAAGAGCTCCATCTGTATTTTCAGTGTCTTTAACACCATGGCATCTAAAGCGTTACTGCGTATCGTCTTTTTGGTGCATCGCAGTTCCTGATGTTCCTCGTAGGTGGGGCAGATATAAGTGAAGTAGGCCTTTTTATGGTTTTTGCTTAGATTGCGATATAGCTTCATTTGTGTCCCGCAGTCCGCACAGACCAGTCTTTCCCGATAGGGGTTATCACCCTTGGGGAGGTGGCTGCAGGCTCCATAATTGGCATTATAGGCATCTGCCCGCGAACGGTTGATTTCTTGTACCTGATTGAAAAGCTCCTCGGTAATAATCGGATCATGCGTATGGTAGGCAATATCCCATTCAGACTCCGGTGTGCGATGGACGGGTATGCCGCGGGCCAGACTTGCCGTACATTTTCCTTGAGCCAAGTGTCCGATATAGACAATGTTGCGGAGAATATCGGTGAGTGCATGGCGATTCCACAGAAGAGAGCTGCCTTTTTTGTTGTTATTGGTAACAATCCCGTGTTCAAACCGATAGCGGCCCGGCGATGGAATACCACGCTCATTGAGCATTCGTGTGATTGTCCCGTATCCGAGCCCTTCGGCGCGCCATTGATAAATCTGCTGGATGACCGGCGCGGTTTCAGGGTTGATAATCAGGTGGTTTTTGTTTGAGGGGTCTTTCAGATAGCCGTGAGGGGCATAGCTACCGATATATTCTCCTCTTTGCCGTTTGGCTTTTAAGGCGCTGCCAGATTTCAGGGAAATATCTTTTGCATAGTAGTCATTTACGATATTTTTCAGAGACGCGGCAAATTCGTCCTGTGATTTGATCTCCGCCGTATCATAGTTATCGTTCACCGAGATGAAGCGGATACCCAGCTTTGGACAAATCCGTTCCAAAAAACGGCCCGTCTCAATATAGTTGCGGCCCAAGCGGGAAAGGTCCTTGACGATAATGCAGTTAATCCGCCCGGACTTAACATCCGCCATCATTCGCTCCCAGTTCGGACGATCAAAATTTGTCCCAGTATAACCGTTGTCGATATACCGCTCTACGATCTTCAATTCCGGATGACCGGCGACATACTGCTCTATGATGGCGATCTGGCTTTCAATCGGCTCCCCATCCACTTTGCCGTTGTCCAGCACGGATAGGCGGCCATAAAGCCCGGCGACCCATAAAGCCCCTTGGATCTCCGGGCGCATGGGGGATGCGTGGACTCTTTTCTTCCTGGCCATGCTCAACCCGCCTCCTTTTCAGCGGCGTGCTGTGTCTGCACCTGTTCCCGCAGGAACGCAATCACATCGGTCAGTTGGTCCTTGCAAAGCAAGGTGACGGTAATCTTTTTATCGGGATAAATGTGGATTTTGTCAATCAGATTGACGACCACCGTGCGAGTGAGCTTGGCAAGATTTCGATATTGACGGAATTGAGCCAGCCACCCCGTCTGGTTGACAAGACCAGCTCGGACGGCATCCAGCTCTGTTTTCAAACCCGAAATATCATCTTCGATGAAAGAAATCCTTTCAGAAAAGTCCTGCTTCATGTGTAGAAACTCATCTTGGGTGATCAGCCCGTCTCGAAGATCCTCGTAAACGCTGGTTTTCAGCGTTCTATATTTGGCAATTTCAGCTTCCTGTGCAGAAATAGCCGCTTCCAGACGCATAATCTCCCGACGCTCCCAGGCCAATGCTTCAACCTGCCCCAGAGCCCGGTCTACATCCAAAATCAGTTTGATCTCAGATTGAAGTGTAGTAAGGACAGCCGTTTCCAGCTCTCGCTCCGAAATGTTCCGCCCCTCACATCCTCCCGTTTTTTTCGCTGTGGGACAGGCGTAGTAGGCATATTTTTTCCCGTTATAAGAGACGGATTTCCGCTTTGCCAGTGCGCCGCAAGTCCCGCAGAAGACACGCCCGGACAGAGGATATACCGTATCGGAGCCTGGTGCCCGACGGCCATCCTCCTGCATCAGCCGCTGCACTAATTGGAACTCCCGGGCTGGGATAATCGCCTCATGAGCGTTCTCGATACGGCTCCACTCACTCTTGTCCTTGATGATAACTTTTTTTACTTTATAGTTTGGAGTTGTGCGGCGGCCTTGGATCAGAACACCCGTGTAGAGCTCGTTGGTCAGAATACGGATCACCGCTTTCGGACTCCATTTGCTCCGGCTACTGGTCTGAAAGGCGGTTTTGTATTTGATCCCAATGGAGCGTTTATACTCTGACGGTGGCAGGACCCCGCGGCCGTTCAGCTTCTCAGCAATGGTGACAGGGCTCATGCCCTCAATCTTCCACTGAAAGATCTCGCGCACATATTCACCGGCCACCTCGTCTATAACCAGCTTATTTTTATTTTCCGGGTCGCGCAGATAACCGTAAGCTGTATAATTGGCAATGAACTCGCCGTCTTGGCGACGGCTTTCAAAACTACTCCGCACCTTGATGGAGATGTCTCTGCTGTATGAGTCATTCAGGAAATTTTTTACGGGCAGAACAAGGCTGTCCCCGGTGGAATGATTTAAGCTGTCGTAGTTGTCGTTGACTGCGATAAAGCGTACACCGAGCTGAGGAAAAATCTTCTCAATGTATTTTCCTGCGTCAATGTAGTCACGACCAAACCGAGAAAGGTCTTTCACGATAACACAGTTGATTTTACCGGCCTTAACAGCTTCCATCATTCTCTGGAAGTCCGGACGATCAAAATTTGTTCCGGTATAACCGTCATCACAAAACTCCGCTACCAGCTTGATATTCGGATTTTGAGCGACAAATCGTTCGATTATAGCCCGTTGGCTGGAAATACTGTCGCTCTCCAGCTTATCATTGGATAAAGAAAAGTCGCCATCTTCCTTAGAAAGTCTAAGGTAGTCGGCGGCTTCATAAATCATATCTGCATTTAGCATAGCTACCGCTCCTGTCGAGATATTGACGGCCAGGCCATCATGACGACTGGAGTTTCACTGATTTTGTCCATGCTCAGTTTACCACAGCGGGTCAAAAAAGTCCAGCCGCATTTTCAGGTAAATCCTCACAGGAGCGACAGCATATCAGCAAAGCAGTCGTTTAGGGTTGGACCACCCTCTGTATAGGCCACATTGACAACAACATCTCCCACTCTGAAGCAGTAGGGATTTTTGATTTGCTGAAGAAATGACTGGATGCGTTCCGCTTGTCCCAAGCTGCTATCCAGCTTTACATCACGAATATCAACCAGTTCGTCGATGCTTTTATCAACCTGATGTTTTTCTGCCATGACCTCACCGCCTTGCAATCATTATTTCCAAGTTTTGGGCAATTATTCTAACGAAACGATAGCCCGTGGACATAGGAATAGGGACCGCCGGAATTACGGCGATCCCTATTTGTTCACACTGACATGATAACAGAAATAAATGATACTTACAAGCCCGTACCCTCTGCTCATTTTCTTTCAGGTAAATGGCAATCAATCTGCATAGATTGTTGAACTTACTCTTTCCCGCGCACCTAATCCGCAGAAGGCAGCTCGAACTTGTAGCCGCTGTGGGGGACGGTACGGATCGGGTTTCCCGGTCCCATCTTCCGGCGGAGCTGGCTGATGATGTTGACCACGGCCGCGCCGCAGTCCTCCGGGAACTCGTGCCATACGGCCTCGTAAATCTGCTCCTGTGTAAAAATCCAGCCGGGGTGCCGGGCCAGATAAGCCAGCGTGAAGAACTCCAGGTGCGTAAGGTGGAGAGGCTGGCCCTGCCACTTTACCGTCTGCTTGCGCAGGTGCAGCTCCAGGCCGGGAATGGTGAGGGTGTGCTTTGCGGCGGGCGGCTCCACGACCTCGATTCCAGGCTCTTCCGCCAGGAAGTCCTTGATCCTATCCAGAATTTGTTCCTCGCCATTGGTGACGGATAAAATCAGTAATTTCCCCACGCGGGGTCCTCCCTTTCTTCTGACTGCTTACCGGTCATTCCGGCTCCACCGCCCCTTTTAACAATTCAAAGGACCGCTGGCTGATGGTGTGCTCCATCCGGCAGGCCTCCCGTTCCGCGGTCTGGGGATCGACCCCGGCCGCGACAAGCTGGCGAGTAAAGAAGCAGTGTTTCTCATAGGTCTGCTCGGCTACCTCCCGGCCTATATCAGTCAAGTGCAGGGAGAAGTCTTCATCCATCGTCAGGAAGCCGCCTTTTTTCAAGGTCGTCACCGCATGACACACGCTGGGCTTGGACACCTCCATGTGCCGGGCCACATCCACGGAGCGCACCATGCCCTTTTCCTTTTGGAGCACCAGCACGGCCTCCAGGTAGTCCTCGCCCGACGCGTGAAGTTTCATTTTGCCTCCTATCCCATCTCGTTCAGAAAAAAGCGCAACAGGCGTTCCCTGCCCTCCGGCTCGCAGAGGGAGTAGCTTTCCTGAATCTTACCGTGCTCCATGTGGATAACAAACTTACAGCACCGCAAAATAAATTCCGGGTCGTGCGTCACCACAACCGCAGTTCTTCCTTGTTCTGTAATTCTGTTCACCACCTCCGCCACCTGCCGCATGTGAAACAGGTCCAGCCCGCTGGTGGGCTCATCAAATACGATCAGCGGCCGTTCTGATGCAATCGCGGAGGCGACGGCCACCCGCTGCTTTTGTCCCCCGGACAGCCCCATGGGATGTCGCTCCCGATATGGGAGCAGGTCCATCTCAGCCAGCACAGCTTCCGCTTTTGCACGGTCCTCTGTTCTCATGCTCAGACATATTTCATCCAACACGCTTTCTGTGAAAAGCTGGTGGTTTACGTCCTGCATCACCATATAACAGAGCTTCAGCCGCTCTTTTCTGGAATAAATCCTGCCCTGTTCCTGCACAGTGCCGCCGCACCGCTTTTCCAGCCCGCACAGGCAGCGGGACAGGGTGGATTTTCCCGCTCCGTTATGCCCAATGATTGCGGTTGCACCGCAAAAGGGGAATTCCACCTCGTCAATGTGCAGGGTTTCCGGCTGATGCTTATAGGCAAAGGAGAACTGCCGGATTTTCCATTCGGAGTCCCCGGTCCGGCCGTGAGGCAGCGCTATCCCCTTTAGGTCGTTCAGGTCCAGTGGGCGCAGGCCCATTTGCTCCCGTCGCTCTGCGGGCAGGCTTTGGAATTCTGCGGCGGTATAGTCGCCTCGGATCTCTCCATCTTTCATATAGAGGACACGGTCGGCCAGATCTCGCAGGTAGTAGAGCCTGTGTTCCGAAATAACGATGGTTTTTCCCTGGGCCTTTAGGCGCATGAGCAGTTTTCGGAAATCCGCAATCGCGTAGGCGTCCAGATTGGAGGACGGCTCATCCAGGACATAAATATCCGGGTCGATGGCAGCCGCCGACCCACAAGCGATTTTCTGCTTCTCCCCGCCGGAGAGGGAGAAGATGCTCCGGTCAAGCAGGGATTCCAGCCTCAGCTGCTCCGCCACCAGGCGGACCCGCTCACGGACAGCCTTCTCGGGCAATCCGTGATTTTCCGGGCCAAAGGCCAGCTCGCTGGTCGTATCCACATTGAAAAACTGGGAGCGTGGATTTTGGAACACAGAGCCTACCATTTGGGAAATCTCAAAGAGCGACAGATCGCGGGTATCTTTCCCGCCCAGATAGACCGAGCCTGTAAAAGTTCCCTCGTGGTAATGGGGGATCAGTCCGTTCAGCAGACGGGTCAAGGTCGTCTTGCCGCAGCCGGAGGCCCCGCAGAGAAGAACAAAGGAGCCGTCCTCAATCGTACAGGTGATATGCTTCAGCGCCCCTTCCGTCAGACATTCCCCATCCACAGGGCCGCTTGCCGGATAGGAAAACGACACATCTCTGCACGCAATCATGGCATTCACCCCCTTGCAGCCCACACATAGACTTGCGCGGCAAATGCCCCAAGGCAGATCAGGAGCAACACAATGTCCTGTGCGCGAAACCAGATTTTACAGATGTTGGTCCGCTTGACCGGTCCGCCCAGACCGCGGGTCAGTGCCGCCGCACTCAACTCTTCTCCAATCTTGACAGAGCAGATCATCATGGGAACCATGCGGTATTCCAGAATAGAGCCGGCCTTTCCACCGCCAAAGCGGACGCCGCGCATCCGCATGGCGTCCCCAATGGCGCTCCATTCTTCTGCAACCGTCGGGAAAAAGCGGAACATGACCGACATGGGGATTGTGATCTGCTGCGGCAGGTGAAGCCGCTCCATAGCGGCCACGAATTCGCTGACGGTTGTGGTCGTGACTACGAAGTACCCCATGACAATTCCCGGCGTAAACCGGAGGAACAGCCCCACAATGGCAACCGCGATAAAATTTGCAACCCCGGTCAGATAGGATAGTCCAAACAGTTCCAAGCAGAGGCTTCCCCCAAAAATCAGGAGATAGAGGACAGCGCCTTTCCATTTTCCTGCCGAGAGCAGAAGCAGCAGGGGGATCGCCGCCAGCACGATGATGTAATACTGCATGACGCCTTCATACGAGCCGCCCAAAATGAAAACGGCTATGGTGGTCAGCACCGCCAATTTTGTGCGAGGATCTAAAACAATCCCACTGTGGTTTTTCTGACTGGCAAGAAGTTCGCGGCTCATGATACAATGCCCGCCCGTTCAAAGTGCTTTTTGAAAAGTTTGCGCCCAATCAGGCCGCCCACCAGTCCGCTGACAAAGGCCGCCGCCAGAAGCACCGGCAAAATCCAGTCCGGCATATAGGCCATGAGCGTATCTGCATATTCCTGTCCATAGCCGGGAAGGAGATTTTGATAGTAAGCATCCCGTGTCACAACAATAGGGATGAACGCGCCGATCACCCACATGGAGAAAACGCCGTGGATCAGGACTTCGCGCTTGGCGTTTTTGTAGCCGCAGCCCTTCATCATGAAATCAGAGATCAATCCAAAAATCAGGCCGGTGGGGATGCACCAGTAGCCCATTCCGGTGAGCAGCATAATGACGCCGAGCAACAGGCCGCAGATGGTCAGCATACCAAACTTTTTAATTTTGGAGAAAAACAGCATCATGGGGATGCCGCCGACCAGCGGAACGATCACACTGATGAGCGGGATGAAAATAGGGATAAAGCCAATAGACGCCGCGGCAAAGATCACGATAAAGTAGATCGCCGTAAAAATACCGATGTTGATCAAGTCTTTCCCTTGAAGCCTGTTCATTGAGAATCCTCCTACACATAATTGATTTTCGGATTAGACAACGCTAACCGTCGTAATAGTAGCACAGATCAAATCACGCTTCTATGCACATACCGACAGTTTAGGCCCGAATAGCAAGGAGTTTTCTCTTTCCTGTTGTTTGATGATTGACCTCTAAAAGGGGCCGCCCTATAATAAACTCAATCATTTTGCTGCGAAAGGGGGAAAATTTGTTGCGCGACATGATGGAAAGTATCCTGAAAAACAGCGATACTGTTTTGGGCGTAGAGTGGAAAAGCGGCCCAAATAGCAGCGAACTTCTTTTGGAGCAGGAGGACGGCCGCGGGAGGATGGTCTTCCACCCGCTCTTTCCGGGGGTAACCCTGGCGTTTATTCAGGTAAGCGCCTCAAATTGGCCGGAGTCCGAGGCAAATGCCGAGCTGCGGCCCCTGCTGATCAATTACTGCGTTGCAGGAAGAAGTGAGCTTCTTCTGGATGACGGAGCCTACATATACCTGAAGGAAAATGATTTTGCCGTCAGTGAGCAGACTGCCCAGGACGGCTATATTTTCCCAACCAGGCTCTATCAGGGCATTAAAATCTATTTTGATATAGAGCAGCTCTCTCAGAACGCCCAGGAACTGATGTCCGCCTTTGAGCTGGATTTTACTCTGCTGCGTGAGAACTATTGCCGCAGGCAAAAGACCTATATCAACGAGGCGGACAGCACACTTACCGCTATTTTCCGCAAACTCTGGGCACTGTCGGAGCAGCCGTCTCTATTTTATCTGCGCATCTATACGCTGGAACTGATTTACGAACTACTCCATACAGAGCCGCGCCCTTCAAAAACCTGCGGCTTTTATACGGAACTTCAGGTGGGGATCGCCAAAAAAGCAGAACAAATCCTCACCGCAGATCTCCGGAAACATATCCCCGTGCGTCTGCTGGCGGAAAAATTCTCCGTTGGGGAAACCAGTTTGAAAAACTACTTCCGTGGGGTGTACGGCCAGAACATCTCCACCTATCTGCGGGAGGTCCGTATGAAAGCCGCCGCTGAATTTTTAGCGAACACCAGCCGCCCCATTGCAGAAATCGCGGAGCAGGTTGGCTATTCCAATCAGGGAAAGTTTGCAGCGGTATTCAAGAAGCAATTCGGCATGTCCCCGTTGGAGTACCGGCGCGCACAGAAGCTGGCCACACTTTAGGCGCCGCTTCCCATAAAATAAGCACAGACCCTTGAAAGGCCGCCCGCATCCATAGGGTATTGGCCAGCAATGTTTCCCTGGGCGAAATGGATGATGTCCGTGCAGCAGTCCAGCAGCAGTTCCAGATCGTGTGTGATCACATAAACAGTGACACCTTCCGTGCTGAGCTGCCGCAAAACAGCGGCGACCTCTTTCATGTGCCGGTAATCAAGGCCGCTGGTGGGTTCGTCAAAGAAGAGAATAGACCGCTTTGATGCAATGGCAGATGCGATGGCCACCCTCTGTTTCTGCCCGCCGGAAAGCGACATAGGGTGCCTGTCTCTGAACAGGAGGAGATCCAGCCGGGTCAGGATTTCCTCTGCCTGTTTTGTATCCGGCTCCTCCATGCTGATCAACACTTCGTCCAGGACTGTTTCTGTAAAGAGCTGATGGTTTACCTCCTGCATGACCATATAGCAGGTGTTCAGCCGATCTTTCGAACGGTATCGCCTGCCGTTCCAGATTACCTCGCCGCATCGCTTCTCCAGCCCACAGAAGCACCGTGAAAAGGTGGACTTGCCAGCCCCGTTATTGCCAATGATGCCTACAATGCGGCCGGCCGGAATAGTACAATCCTGTATGTGCAGGATTGACGATCCGTGGGGATACGCAAAGCGGAACTGCTTCAGCTCCAGTTCCGTCCCTGTGCATTGCGGTGTTTGCGGCGGTTGTAATTGTTCCAGGGCGAAAGTGCGCAGCCCAATTTCCGTCCGGGCTTGCTCCGACAGGCCATTAAATTCCTCCGCAGTATATTCCCGTGTGATTTTGCCGCCCTTCATATAAATAAAACGATCCGCCAGACCACGGAGATAATAGAGCCTGTGTTCCGATACGATGATGGTTTTCCCTTGGCTTTTCCAGAAAGCCAGGGTTTTCCGCAGGTCGGAAATGGATGCCGCATCCAGATTGGAGGATGGCTCATCCAGTACCAGTACCTCCGGCTCCATGATCGACACGCCGGCGCAGGCAACTTTTTGTTTCTCTCCTCCGGAGAGGTGGAAGATATTCCGGTCCATCAGCTTTTCCAATCGGAAATCACAGACCGTCCTCTCCAGCCGCGCCCGGATTGTTTCTGCAGGCTGGCCCAGATTTTCACAGCCAAAGGTGATCTCGCTGGTTGTATCTACATTAAAAAACTGGGAACGCGGGTTTTGGAACACGCTGCCCACGATTTTCGCCGTATCATAGAGCGGTTGTTTTGACACTTCAGCCCCGTTGACCCACACGCCGCCGCTCATCTTCCCTTCGTAATAATGGGGGATCAGGCCGTTGATCAGGCGTGTGATCGTGGTTTTTCCGCAGCCGCTCTCGCCGCAGAGCACAGCAAACTCACCGCGCTTGATCTGAAGCTCAATGTCCCGAACACCACCGGTATGCTCCGTTTCTTCTCCATAAGAGAAGGTCACATGGTCAATCTGAATCATCCTCTGACACCTCCCCAAAAAGCGATCTGCGGCTGGAGCAGAAACAGAGCGAAGCAGGCGACGCAGAACAGCGCTGCCATAAGATCCTGTGCATGAAACCCAATCCGGCACAAATTGGTACGCCTTCCCGGAGCTCCAAGGCCCCGCGTTAAGGCGGCAGCGGAAAGTTCATCCCCGATTTTGACCACGGATACAATAAGCGGTACCAGCCGGTACTCGACCATCAGGAACGGGTTCTTTCCTCCGAAGCGTATCCCGCGCATCTTCATAGCGTCCCGGATGGCCTGATACTCCTCGCTGACGGTAGGAAAGAAGCGGAAAATCACCGACAGCGGGATCACGATCTTCTCCGTCAGGTGCATCCGCTCCATGGCGCCAATGAATTCGCTCACCGATGTGGACGCAATCAGATAGGCACCCATCATGATACCGGGTGCAAAGCGGGTCATGATGGATGTGACCGCCAACAGAACAAAGGAGGGGAGCCCGCTTGCCCAAATCAGCGCCACCCGCTCCAGCGCAAAGCAGGCCGCGTACAAAATCAGGTACTTTGCCGCCGTCTGAAAGCGTCGCTCGGAGAGGATCAGGATAAATGGGACAAGGCTCAAAAGCGGCTTTACCAAGTTCATGATCCCTTCATTGCTGGTACTGAACATCAGGGTGGTGATGGTCAGCAGGAGAAGCAGCTTGGTGCGCGGGTCCAGCTGGATGCCTTTCTTGCTTCCTGTTACTATGGGGTATGACGCGCTGCTCATTACGCAATGCCCGCCTTGGCAAAGTGCTTTTTCAAGAGGGCCTTGCCCAGCAGTCCACCGGAAATGGCGAACACAAAGATTCCTGCAATTACCAGGATTATGCTCCACATCGGCATGACAGCCATTACCTGATCCGCATATTCCTCTCCGAAGCTGGCCGCAAAACTCGCCCAGGAGTCTTCCACCATAAAGTACATGGGGATATAGGTACCCACCATCCAGAGGCTGAACACCGCATACCCCAGCAGGCTCTTCTTGGCGCTCTTATAGCCGCCGGATTTCAAAATCAAATCACCCAGCAGTCCAAAAACAGCCCCCAGGGGGACGCCCCAGAAGCCCATGCCGGTCAACCCCATCAGCAGGCCGCTCAAAATGCCCATAATGGTGACCATCCCGAACTTTTTCACCCTTGTCAGGAACAGCATAAATGGGATGCCGGTGATCAGCGCCCAAAGCGCCCCCAGGACGGGAAGGAAAATTGGTACAAACCCGATGGGAATTGCGACACAGCAGCCGATGACAAAATACAGTACTGTGAACAGCCCAAGGTTGATCAAATCTTTTGCCTGAATCTTGTTGTTCATAAGAAACACCTCCGCATTCATTGGTTAGCTCATTCTAACCCCGTCATAGAATACCATACCCGGACTGGCGTTTCTACAACTGAACAGCTTTTTAGCTCCAATCAACATCGAGTTTTGAATTGACGAGCCAGACTCTTCACGCCTATAATATAGCAAAAAGCAATTCTTTTCTTGCGGAGCCAAGAGGAGGACTCACCCATGAACATTGATGAGATTATCCGAAAATGCGTCGAAGTTCCCGGAATATCTATCGAACGGGGAGAATACAGCGCGGGGCTTTTTCTAAATGAGAAGGACGGAAAAGGCTTTGTAACATTTTTTCCGCTATTCCCGGGACTGACACTGGCTTATATTTCAGTAAACGCTCCGCTCTGGACAGCACCGGATTTGCGAGGAGAGGGCTCTGATGAAAAAGGCCCGCTGCTTCTGAACTACTGCGTAACTGGGCGCTGTGAGATCATTCTGAATAACGGAAATTTTGTGTATGTGACGGATGGGGATCTGTCTCTGACAGAACATTTTGCTCAAAGGCAGTATGTCTATCCACGCCGCATCTACGAGGGGCTGGAGTTCTTCGCAGAGCTTGATACGCTTGCGGCGCAGAGCGTATGGCTTCTGGAGGAATTCGGGCTTGACTTTCACTGCGTTGTGGAGCGGTACTGCCGGAATGGAAGCACCTACATCTCCAAGGCTGTCCCCGACGCGGAAGAATTGCTGAAAAAACTATGGTCACTGTATCATGAGCCTATGCCCTTTGCTGTAATGCAGATGAAGATCTATTCCCTGGCGCTGTTTTCTCTGCTGATGGAGCAGACGGAAATCCCTCTGTCCCAGGTCTGCGCCTATTTTACGGAAACGCAGGTGAGTATTGCAAAGCAGGTCGAACAGATTATCACAGCCGACCTGCGGCAGCATCATCCGGCCTGGGAACTGGCCGCGAGGTTTTCTATCAGTGAAACCAGTATGAAGAATTATTTTCGCGGTGTCTTCGGGCAAAACATATCGGCGTATCTTCGGGAGCTCCGAATGAGAAAAGCCTCGGAATTGCTGACGGGCAGCCGGCTTTCGGTATCTGAGGTGACGGAACAGGTCGGATACATCAACCAGAGCAAATTCGCCGCGGCATTCAAGAAGCAATTCGGCATATCCCCGTTAGAGTATCGGCGCAGGAGGCACTTGGAGCGCCTTAGCCATGAGAAACTTTGACGGACAGAACACACAAATATCTCAAGATTTTACAGCATCCAACTTGCCCGGCTCCAAAAATCAATGTTATAATATCCGGGAGGTGGTGTCTGTGGAATTAAACTTTGAAGGCGTAGTTGTTGGCGTGATGTCCCTTGTGATCATTGGAGCGTTCCATCCTCTGGTGATCTGGTTTGAGTATCACTTCACGCAGAGTATCTGGCCAGTATTTTTGATCGCGGGCCTGCTCTGCCTGATCGCCGCGCTTTTCATCCAGGGCCTTTTCTCTGTCCTTCTGGGGCTGCTGGGTGTTGCCTGCATATGGAGCATCCGGGAACTGAAGGAGCAGGCCCGCAGGGTGGAGCGGGGCTGGTTTCCAAAAAATCCAAAGCGGAAATAGGCAGGGGGCCTGCCTATTTCCATCCTCTTGACAGAGTGCGTATGGTTTTATATAATTATCCCGCGGTTAGCAATGACTAACCGCGAAGTACATCCTATTATGCAAGCAAAATTATGATAGAAAAGAGGACAGATTATGTTCAATCACCTGGAATCCCTGGGAACGCAGGAAAGCCCCGTCAAAGTCGATCTTCTGCACCTGGACCCTACAGACCCGGACGGCGGATGCTGCTGCAGGAAAAACAACGGCGAACATTGCTGTGGGCGGCACAGCCACACGCAGGAGCAAACGGAACGCTAAGGCCGGTGTGATTCCATGCAAACATCGGTTATTTATGGTCTGCTGATCCCTTTTGTGGGCACCTCGCTGGGGTCCGCCTGCGTCTTTTTCCTGAAGAAAGGTTTGGGGGATCGGGTGCAGCGGGGGCTGACCGGCTTCGCCTCCGGCGTCATGGTGGCCGCGTCGATCTGGAGCCTGCTGATCCCCGCCATGGATCAGTCCGCCGGGGCAGGGACCTGGGCCTTCCTGCCGGCGGTCATTGGCTTTTGGGTTGGTATTCTCTTTCTGCTGGGGTTGGATCATCTGATCCCTCACCTCCACCAAAAGAGTTCCCGCGCGGAAGGGCCCCATACGCAGCTGCGGCGCTCCACCATGATGGTACTGGCGGTTACCCTCCATAACATCCCGGAAGGAATGGCAGTCGGTGTGGTCTATGCGGGCTATCTGGCCGGAGACGGTCAAATCACCATGATGGGCGCTCTGGCCTTATCTCTGGGCATCGCCATTCAGAACTTCCCCGAGGGAGCGATTATCTCCATGCCCCTGCGCACGGAGGGAATGAGCAAGCCCTGGGCTTTCGCAGGAGGCGTACTTTCCGGGGCGGTAGAACCGCTGGGCGCCCTGCTGACGATTCTGGCCTCAGGGCTGGTGGTTCCGGCTCTTCCATATCTTCTGAGTTTTGCCGCCGGCGCTATGATCTATGTGGTGGTGGAAGAGTTAATCCCTGAGATGTCCCAGGGAGAGCACTCAGATGTGGGCGCGCTGACCTTTGCTTTGGGCTTCACCCTGATGATGGCCCTTGATGTGGCACTGGGATAGAGACTCCCGCATAACATGGAAGCGGAAGGGGGTACCCCCTTCCGCTTCCGTGTTTTTCACAGTATATTAAACCTAGGATTGCTTCTTGATTCGCTGAATCGGGTCGGTTGCTGTTGGAAGTTTATTACAGTACAGGCCATAGAAATCGTCCCGGGCGAGGGTGTCCAGCCACACCGCGGAGGGGCAGCAGACCCGCTCGCCCTCTTGGCTGCTGTGCAGTTGGGTGCAGGCCGGAAAGAGGATCAGATCCCCGTTGGACACATAGAAATCGCACAGCTCCCGGCACAAGATCTCCTCTGCCACCCGCCGGGCCGCCCACTCGGGGGCAGAGGTCCGCGCGCACAGATAGGACGGGATCAGCACCGGCCCCTCTTGGGGCGTGCGGAGGAAGGTGCTCTGCCCATCCGCCCGCAGTGCGTAGAGAGAGGGCACCAGGGCGGTACGGGCCTGTCCCTGGCGCACAGTTTGAAATGCTCCGATGGGCATATCCGTTACAAAGCTGCGGTCCAGCAGGCCGGAGGCTGCCTCCCGGCCCCATGTTTCCCAGACAACCTTTACTACCGTCTTGACGGCAGAGTTGTTGATCCCGCCGAAGGCCAGCCCGTCCCAGTCCGGCAGCCGCATCTGCTCGCATATCCCCAGCTCGCGGGTATAGTAGACCAGAGGGATGGCCGCCGCGGGCAGGAGTTTGTCGCCCCGCCGCACGGCGTCCAGAGCAGGACTTTCCCGCAGGGAGACCCAATCTGCCGCCGGGTACAGCTCCGGTTCCATCTTGGAAAAAATGGCCCGATCCTCGAACACCTCCAGATCCGCCGAAACGATGAGGTCTGGGAGCACCGCATCCGGCCGGGCCAGATACTCCGACATATGCTCCGGGTATCCCAAGCCGAAAAAACGAACCTCCAGCTCAATGTCTTCCCGGTGCAGCCGCCCGGCCAGCTCCTGCAAAAACGCCTTTTCCTGGCGGTGCAGGACGCAGATGTGGTTCCAATAAAGCAGAATGTGTGTCATGCCAGATGATCTCCTCTCCGAAGCGATGCCTGATAGGTTTGTTGCCGGCGGTACAGCTCGCCTAATTCCATATAGAGTGCGGCCTCCTGTGGGCTGCGCTCCACCACTGCAGCCACCGCGCCGCCCCCCATGACGATGCGCCGCCGGGACATCAAGGCGGTGTGCGGGTCATGGGTGACCACCAGCACCAACTTGTCATGACGCTGAAGCAGGCCCAGCGCCCGCTCTTTGTCGATGCCGGCGTTCTCAATCTCGTCGATGAGGACAATGGGGCTGTCGCAGAGCAGGGCGATGTCGGCGATCATCAGCGCCCGGGACTGGCCGCCGCTGAGCTGGTTCAGGCTCTGGCCCAGGGCAACAGGCTCCGGGGTGATCTCATTGGCCAGGGCCAGCACCTCCACCGGCGGGGTCTCCTTCCCCCTGCACTGGGCATGGAGGGCCAGGAACTCTTCCACCGAGGCGTCCAGCACGAAGCGCATATTCTGCCCCAAGTGGGCCACCAGTTGGGAAGACAAGGACTGGCGGCGTTCCGCCGGGATCTCCACGCCGTCCAGGAGCACCCGGCGGCGGGTGACCGAGTCCCCATGGGCCAGCTGCTCTACATCCTTGATGAACCGGGACTTCCCGGAGCCGGTGTTGCCCACGATGGTACACAGTTCGCCCCGCTCCAGGGTGATGCCCTGGAAGGGTTCCGGCTTCCCGGTCTTGTCCCGGCCGGGAAGAATGGTCACAGACTGCATACTTCCGCCTCCTCAAAGTTGATCTTGCCCACCACGCCCTGCTGGAATGCGCTGCCCACACGCTGCTCTCCCACGCAGTAGGAGCAGACCCCGCTGGGCATGGTGTGCCGCAGAATGTCCCCCTCAAAGCTGCCGCACGCAGGCCGGTCCAGCAGCCACCGGGCCAAAAGGTCGGTTCCATAGCCCGCCAGACCGTCCACCGGAAAAAGCGCCGCTCCGGGGTTGATCTGCCGGATCTGCCAGGAGATGATCTCCAGTTCCGCCTGGGAGACCATGTCGATCTTGGTGAGCACCACAAAGTCCGCCTGGGTGAGCATTGGGCCAAGCTGTCCCGACGCCCGGCAGCTGGCGGTGCAGTCCAGCACACATCCGGCCGTCATGTGCTGCGTGGCCGGGGAACAGCGGTGGCAAAGTCCGGCAGTCTCGATGACCAGGGTGTCCCGCTTCAATCGGTCCGCCCAGTCCCAGAGCTCCGGCAGGTTGGAGACAAGAAAATGATCCGGGCAGATGTCCCCGCTCAGACCCGTCACACAGGGTAGCCCCATGCGCTGAAAGAGCGCCCCGTCCCCGGTCTTCAGGCAATCGATCTTGCAGACGCAGGGAGCGGTGCCGCCCTCTTCCAGCAGGGGAAGCAGGGCCTTCAGCGCCGAGGTCTTCCCCACGGCGGAAGCCCCGGAAAACAGATAGACATGGCGCGGCACGGCAGTTCCTCCTCGTATTGAAATCGGTTAGCCATAACTTACCACAGGAAACACAAGTTTGTCAGTACCAAGTGAGACTCCGGCAATCTCGATTGATACTTGACGGACGCCTCCGAACCCGGTAAAATATACGCCAGAGGTTAGCAGTAACTAACCAGAGAGGAGGGGTATTTTGGAGCAGGTGGAACTGGAACGGAGGCTGGCACAGTCGCCTCTTCTGGCAGGGGTCTCCCTGCCGGCGGAGCAGGCGCGCGTCCAGTCATTTCCGGCGGGCCATATCCTCAGCGACCGGCCCGGCGGCGTGCCCTCCGTAGGGCTGATCCTGTCCGGGCGGGTAGAGGTCTACTCCGTGGCCCTGGACGGCAAAGATGTCCAGCTCAGCACGCTCCCTGCCGGGGAGTGCTTCGGTGTCTGCAATCTGCTGGCCGGCGCTGAACTGGAAACGGTCCTGCGCTGCGGGGAGGAAACCGAAGTTCTTTATATCCCTAAACCCGTACTGCTGGCGTGTATGGAGCGGGACGCCGGATTGTCCCTCCGGTACGCGGAGCTGTGCAACCAAAAGCTCCAGTTTCTGCTCCGGCGCATCGAACTGCTCACCATGCAGTCCTGCCGTGGGCGGGTCATCGCCCATCTGTTGGCCGGTCAGGACAGGAACGGGTGTGTGAAGCCCACCGGCTCCCGGGAGGACCTCGCACGCCAGCTGGGCGTCAGCCGGGCGGCGCTGTTCCGGGAACTGGCGGCCCTTCAATCCATGGGCGTCCTGCGGTCAGAGGGAAATCTCCTCACCGTGCTGGATACGCCCGCGCTGGAAAAGCTGCTCTACCACCCCTCCCGCACCAAATGATCAGGAAAGGAAGTACCGTACCAATGAAAAAACTGCTCTCTCTGTTTTGCACACTGTCCCTGTCTGCCGCACTTCTGGCCGGATGCTCCGGCGGAAACGGCAACACCAATGCAGCGGCGGATGGTGCGGAGTCCACTTCTCCGACCTTAACGGAGCCGGAAACTACGTCCCAGCAGGAGACGGCTGCTCCGGTGGATGTCAATGTGATGGCCCTCAAGGGGCCTACTGCCATGGGCATGGTGGAATTCATGAGCCAGGCAGACACGGGCGAACTCACCGACAACAACTATCACTTCAGCATCACCGCGGCCACCGATGAGGTCTCCGCCGCTCTGGCCCAAGGGACTACGGATCTTGCTGCGGTCCCGGCCAATCTGGCTTCCGTCCTCTATAACAACACCGAGGGCGGCGTGCAGGTGCTGGCCATCAACACCCTGGGTGTGCTTTACATTGTAGAGAGCGGCGATACCGTCCACTCTGTGGAGGATCTGCGGGGCAAGACCATCTACGCCAGCGGAAAGGGCAATACGCCGGAGTATGCCCTCAACTATGTGCTGACCCAGAACGGCATTGACCCGGCCTCCGATGTGACTATCGAGTGGAAGAGCGAACAGGCTGAGTGCCTGTCGGCCCTTATGGCGGAGGAGAACACCATCGCCATGCTGCCTCAGCCCTTCGTCACCACCGCTCAGACAAAGAGCGAAAATATCCGTGTGGCGCTGGATCTGACCGAGGAGTGGGACGAGATCCAGGCGGAGAGCGACGCCCCCTCCACGCTGGTCACCGGTGTGGTGGTTGGCCGCACGGAGTTTGTAGCGGAGCACCCTGAAGCGGTCTCCGCGTTCCTGGAGCACTACCGGGCGTCGGTGGAGTATGTGAACGCCAATGTGGATGAAGCCGCACAGCTCGTAGGCCAGTATGAGATCGTCGCCGCAGAAGTGGCACAGAAGGCCCTGCCGGAGTGCAATATTGTCTTTATCGAGGGTGTGGAGATGAAGGACAGCCTCTCCGGGTATCTTTCCGTCCTGTTTGAGCAGAACCCCAAATCTGTGGGCGGTGCCCTGCCCGATGATGCCTTCTACTACAGCCGCTGAGTTTTCATGAGACGCCCTCGAACCATACGCGCCTGGGCGGTGCTCGTCTGGCTTGCCCTTTGGCAGCTGGGCGCTATGGCGATCGACCAGCAGATCATCCTGGTTTCTCCGCTGCGGGTGCTGTCCCGGCTCTGGGAGTTGATCCCCACACCGGATTTCTGGGGGAGCATCGCCTACTCCCTGGTGCGGATCACCGCAGGCTTCCTTCTGGGGGTGGCGGCGGGCACGGTGCTGGCGGCCCTCTCCGCGCGGTTTCGCCGGGTGGAGGAGCTGCTGGCCCCCGCCATGCTGGCCATCAAGTCCATCCCGGTGGCCTCGTTCATCATCCTGGCCCTGATCCTGTTTTCCTCCCGGAATCTGGCGGTACCCATCTCATTTCTGATCGTCCTGCCTGTACTCTATTCCAATGTCCTGGGCGGCATCCGGGCTGCTGACTCACAGCTGATGGAGATGGCCCGTGTATTCCGCATCCCGGTGGGGCGGAGCATCCGCTATGTGTATTTGCCCCAGGTGATGCCCTATTTCCTGTCGGCCTGCGGCTCCGCTCTGGGCCTGTGCTGGAAGTCAGGGATTGCCGCGGAGGTCATCGGTATGCCGGAGGGCTCTATCGGCGAGCAGCTCCAGCAGGCCAAGGTCTATCTGGATACCCCGGACCTGTTTGCCTGGACTCTGGTGATTGTGCTGGTGAGCCTGGCCTTTGAGCGGGCGTTCCTGGCGCTGCTGCGGCGGGGCGCCAGAGCGATGGAGAGGATGTGAGCCATGGAGGACATTGTGATCCGAAACCTGTGCAAGTCCTTTGCTGGAAAGCCGGTACTGCGGGATTTCTCCGCCGTACTCCCGGTCGGGCAGGTGACCGGCCTCATGGCCCCGTCCGGGGCGGGCAAGACCACTTTGCTGCGTATCCTGATGGGGCTGGAGCGGCCGGAGGACGGTTGACAGGGAATGAGAAAACTGGCATGATAAAGGAGAAGCAGCCGCCCGTGAGACAGGAGGGACAACCATGATCCTACCGTGGAACCGCAGTGAGCTGGCCATCGTGTTTAATATGGAGCAGTGCAACGCCATCACCGACGCTCTGGAGCAGGCGGGGATCGACTGCCACGTCAAGGCGAGGGACCGGACCTCGCCCGGCCTGAGCATGGGGAGCCGGGAGCGGAGCGGCACCCTGTTCCAGGAGAACCGTTGGATGTACACCATCTATGTCCTGCGCCGAGATCTTCCGGCCGCTCAGGCGGCCACGGGGCTCAGACCCATCCGATGAACGGAGCGGGCGGGTCCGCGCTTTTTTACAGCGCCGCAAAGCTTTGTGCCCCAT
>OKSD01001533.1_pt1 | contig 22509 bp, 17 predicted proteins | sample 1601221 | NCBI WGS metagenome assembly OKSD01 (sample SAMEA3541550, study PRJEB24748) | human gut metagenome | biome: human gut; feature: human-associated habitat; material: faeces | place: China | collected 2012
CTCCGACCTGGGCGCTTACGCCACCTGCGTGCTGGCCAACCTGGAGCCGAAGATGCCCGTGGCGAGCAGAGCGTCCAGCTCACGCGGCGGCGGCTCTTCCGTCAGCTCGCGGGCGCGCGCGAGCAGCGCGTCGGTCGTGTCGCCCTGCGCGCTGAGCACGACCACCACGTCGTCCCCCTGCTCCCAGGTGCGCCGGACGATCCTCATGGCGCGCAGCAGCCGCTCGCGGTCACGCACGCTGCTGCCGCCGAATTTCTGTACGATAAGGCCCATAGCAGCCCCCTTCTCTTCCCAGCAAAAAAATGAGTCGGCAAACTGCAAGCAGTCTGCTGACTCATTGTATGCCGTACCCTCCCCGCGGGTTCAGCCCGCAAGGATCTCGAACTTGACCACGCCCGCCGTCTCTGCGGCGCTGGCGATGAGCTCCTCGAGCGATTCGCGCATATCGCTCGTCTCCGCCGAGATGGTCACGGCGGCGCAGCCGTTTGTCGGGATGCTCTGGTTGATGGTGAGTATATTTGCGCCCGAACCGGCAAAAATAGAAAGAACGTTGCTCAGCACGCCCGGATTATCCTTGAGCAGAGCGTAGAACGTAATGATGCGTCCGGTCTTCATGTCGTTGAAGGGCTGCACACTGTCGCGGTACTTATAAAAGGCGCTGCGGCTGATGCCGACCTGCCGCGCGGCCTCGCCCGCCGTGCTCACCTCGCCCGCGTGAAGCATCCGCTTGGCCTCGGCGACCTTGAGAAAGATCTCCGGCAGCGCATCCGCAGCGACCAGATAGAATTTCGTCTTTTTTCCCATATCTTGTTCTCCTCTCGTGAGCATTTGTCCATTTATGGAGATATGATACCATAACGATCCACAGAGTGCAAGTAGCTTTTTCCTATAACATTCGACAGGAAGGAGGCCGGTCTTTTTGCAGAGCGAACAAAAAAAGGAGTTTTTGCTCACCGGCGCCTATTATGCCGTGCTCGCCGCAGCGCTCTATCTCTTTCTCCGCTATTTGCTTTGGTGGCTGCTGCCCTTCCTTCTCGCGTTCGCCGCGGCCCGCGCGATGGAGCCGGTCATTCTCCTCCTGCGGCGGACCGTTCATTTCAAGCGCGGCTTCTCCGCCGCGCTGCTGACGCTCTTTCTGCTCTTTCTCCTCGGCGGGCTCCTCTCGCTGCTCCTCTCGGCGCTTTTCACCGAGGCGACCGCCTTCCTCACCCAGCTCCCGACGCTGCTCGACGCGCTGCCCGCGCTGACCGGCGGACTGCTCGAGCGGCTGCGCGCCTACGGCGCGCTCTGTCCTGACTGGCTGCGGGAGCTTCTGACCGCCGAGCTCTCCGACTGGGCGGCTTACGGCAGCACGGCGCTCGCCGGTCTCGCCTCCCGCGCCCTCGCCCTGCTCGGCTCGATGGCCGCCGCCGTGCCGGCGCTGGTGCTCTTCGCCGCAACAACGCTGCTTGCCGTCTTCTTCCTCGCCGCCTCCTATCCCACGCTCTGCGCGGCGGCGAAACGCCGCCTGAGTCCTCGCGCGCAGCAGCGGCTGCGCTTCTGGCGTGACGGCGTGACGCACTCGCTCACGCGCTGGCTGCGCGCACAGGCGATCCTCTGCTCCCTCACCTTCTGCCAGCTCCTCGCCGGCTTCTGGCTGCTGGGCGAGCGCTACTCCCTGCTCGCCGCCTTTCTCATCACGCTCGTGGACGCGCTGCCGGTGTTCGGCACAGGAACGGTGCTTATTCCCTGGGCGCTTGCCGAACTGCTGCTCGGCTCGGTTCCCCGCGGGGCCGCGCTCGTCATCCTCTACCTCTGCACGCTCACCGTGCGCAGCATCACCGAGCCGAAGCTCGTCGCCGCGCAGGCGGGGCTGCCGCCCATCGCCTCGCTCATGGCGATGTACCTCGGCGCCCGCGCCTTCGGCGTAGCGGGCATGGTGCTCTTCCCATTGCTCCTGCTGCTCGCCGCCCAAATGCTGCGTACAAAAAAGGAAGGCTCGATGTGAGCCTTCCTTTTTCCGTTTAATTTTACGCCGCGGTGTTGAGCAGCCAGTTGAGGAAATCCGTTCCCTGCTCCGGCGACACCTCCTCCGATCCCTCCGGATCGGTCGGGTCGGTCGGGTCGGTCTCGCCGGCCGGAACCCAGTTGCCGTTCTCGTCGTAATAGCCCTCGCCCGGCGTCGGCTCCGGCTCGACGTACTGGTGGAGCGTGCAGGGGCCGAGCATCATCAGCTCGCTGAACACGCTGCCGCTGTCGTTCGCCTGAACGGGCTTGCCCGCAGGGATCACAAACGTCGGATCGGCGGCCTGCTGCGCGGCATACGCCTCGTACTCCGCCGCGCTCAGCGGCAGGAGGATCGTCGTGCGCTCATAGCCCCACGCCGCCGTCAGATTCTCGGTCGTGAAGTCGATCGCATTCACGCTCTGCACGCACTCGGCGGGACAATACTCGGTCGCGAGCTTGCCGCTCTCGGTGCAGAGGTTCACCGCCACATGGCCGTCGCACACCAGCGCGGGCGCGTTGCTCGCCGCCACCCAGACCGTCTGCACATCGGTGCAGCCCGGGCCCTGCAGAAGCCCCGTGCGGGTGCAGACCGTCACCTGCGTCATGTCGGCGGTACTCCCATTGAAATTCTGATTGGGCAGGTTCTCGTGCGCCTCGCTCATGGCCTTCTTCCACAGCTGCGCGGCGGGATTGCCGTTCGCGCGGATGCTGGCGTTCTGGTCGTAGCCGATCCACACCGCCGCGGTGTAGTACGGCGTGTAGCCGACGAAGTAACGGTCATAGTTGCTGGAGGTCGTACCGGTCTTGCCGGCGATGGTCATGCCGGAGAAGGCCGCCTCGGTGCCGGTGCCGCTGCGCACCACGCCCTTGAGCAGCTCGTTGATCGAGTACGCGGTGGACTCCTTCATCGCCACCCACGACTCCTGCTTGTTCTCCAGCACAAGGCTGCCCTTGTTGTCGCGCACCTCGATGTAGGTGCGCGGCCTTGTATACACGCCGTTGTTGGCAAAGGCGGAGTACGCCGCCGCCATCTCGACCGTGTTCACGCCGTAGGTCAGGCCGCCGAGGCCGAGCGCTGCGGAGTTGAGATCGCTGTTGACCAGCGTGGTGAAGCCGAGGTTCTGCGTCATGAAGTCGTAGGACACGGACGGAGAGAGCGCCTCGAGCACGCGCACCGCCGTGGTATTGGTGGACACGCGCAGCGCGGTCTGGAGCGTGATAAGACCCTTGTAGCCGCTGTAGGAGTTCTTCGGCCACGCTTTTTCCGTGCCGTTCTCGTTCGCCTGCAGGCGCACGGGATAGTCGTCGAGCACCGTCGCCGGCGTGATGACGCCGGTATCCAGCGCGGGCGCGTAGACCGCGATGGGCTTGATGGCGCTGCCGCAGGGGCGGGTGGCGGTCGCGTAGTTGAAGAGGAAGCGGCCCTCGCGCTCGCCGACGCGGCCCGCCATCGCCACGATGTTGCCCGTGGCGTTGTCGATGACAGTCATGCCGGACTGCAGCTGCTCGCCCTTGGACGAGGTGTAGGGCAGGTTGTTCGTATCGGCGTAGACCTTCTCCACGATGCTCTGCAGCTCAGGGTCGATGGTCGCGTAGATCTGATAGCCTCCGGTGTAGAGCAGCTTCTTGGCGATCTCCTCGGAATAGTTCTTCTCGCGGTGCAGCGCATCGACCACGTCGTTGAAGACCTGCTCGACGAGATACGGATCGAACTCCTCCGCGGCGGTCTCCGCCACCTTCTCCTTCGAGCTGTCGGAGGGCACATAGTTGTCATCCCACACGAACACCAGCGGCTCGTTGACCGCCGCCTCGTATTCCGCGTCGTCCAGATAGCCGAGCTCGTGCATCTTGTCGAGCACCGTCTCCTGCCGCTCCTTGTTCTTCTCACGGAAGGTCTTGCCGCTGTCGAGCGTGCCCTGACGGGAGGGGTCGTAGAGGTAGGGGTACTGCGTGATGCCGACAATGGCCGCGCCCTCGGCGACGGTCAGGTCCTTGGCGTCCTTGCCGAAGTAGTTCTCGGCGGCCGCCTGGATGCCGTAGGAATGGTTGCCGAAGTAGACGAGGTTCAGATAGAATGTCAGCGTCTCCTCACGCGAGTAATTCTTATAAAAGCGCAGCGCCTGGAAGATCTCCGTCACCTTGCGCTTGATGGTCGGCTGATTGTTGCCGGTGGCGTTCTTGATGACCTGTTGGGTGATGGTCGAGCCGCCGCGCTGCGTTCCGCCTCCGGTGAGCATGGTGAACACCGCCTTGCCGGTCGATTTCCAGTCCACGCCGTGATGCTGGAAGAAGCGCTGGTCCTCGATGGACACCAGAGCCTGCCAGACATGGTCGGGGATGTCGGAAAATTCAATGTTCGTGCGGTCCTCGGTGCCGTGGATCTTCTGCAGCTCCTTCCACTCGCCCGTGCTCTTGTCCTGATAATAGATGACCGAGCTCTGGTTGAGCGTGATGGCGCTCATATCCACGTCCAGCACCGGCTCGAGCGTGGTGTGGACATACTTCATAAAAATGCCGAAGAACATCAGCGCCGTGCAGACGCCGATGGCCAGGAGCGTGCCGAGCACCTTCAGCGCCGTCATGCCGGCGCCGCTCCTTCTGTGGTTTTTTCGAGGCGCACGGGCGGCTTCGTGTTTCCCTTCCATTGCGCTACCTCCTTTTGCAAATTGAAAAAGCGGAGCTCCGCTTCGCTGTCTTTTGACAATAGGTAATTTATTGTAATACAAAATCGCGCAGATGTCAAACTTGCATTGCGCTTGGAAATGCGCTATACTATCTCCATCTCAAATACCGACTGTTGGAGGAGGACACCCCCATGAGCGAAGAATACGGCCCGAATTTCGTCACGCTGACGGACGAGGAGGGCAACGACATCGAGCTGGAATACATCGACGCACTCGAGCACAACGGCACGACCTATATGGCTTTCTTCCCCGTTGTGGAGGAGGGCGAGGAGGAGAATGAGGACGAGTACGGCCTCATCATTCTCAAGAGCGAGACGGTGGACGGCGAGGAGATGCTCGCCAACGTCGTCGACGAGGACGAGATCAACGAGGTCTACGACCTCTTCATGGAGCAGATGATGGAGGACGAGGAGGAATAACCTCGCTTCCGACGGGTTTTTCCCGCCGCTCCGCTTACAATGGCAATTACCCTGCGTGGTTCGTGATAGGCTCTTTATAAACCCACATTTCGTCATACGGGACGCCGGTACGCTCCGGTGGTTTGCAGGCCTCCCGGCCGCCTTTCGCGGTCGGACGTTGGAAGCAGTAAAACCGGACAGAGGCGACCCACCTGCAATTCATGTGCAGGTTTGGCGGGGTCTACACGGCCAACGCGGGGTAACTTTTTTGCTCCTTCATCGCTTTGCACAAAAATCAAAAGGCGATTTCTCTGTTTTATCAAGGCTCTTTTCACGGATTTTGACGAAATTTCCATTGAAATTGTTCCCGCCTTCGTGTAAAATAAATCTACAATCTATGACTGATAGCTGTAACGAAGTGCTGCGCGCACGGGCTGAAACTATCACTCCGGCAGAAACGCTGACGTTTCGGGCGAGTGACTCGCTTGGAGCGTCTTTTCTTTTTGCCTGAAGGGTTCGTCAGTTGAAACCATTTAACAGGAGGAAACCACTTATGAAGCTCATCACCAACGGACGTCTCATCACCCGCGACGCAGAGGGCCGCGGCTACTACGAGCACGGCGCGGTCGCCTACGAGGGCGCGAAGATCGCCGAGGTCGGCGAGGAGGCCGCCCTGCGCGCGAAGTACCCCGACGCTGAGATCGTCGACGCCAAGGGCGGCGTCATCATGCCCGCCTTCATCAACGCGCACACCCACATCTATTCCGCGCTCGCGCGCGGCCTGTCCATCGTCGGCAACAACCCGACAAACTTCTACGAGGTCCTCGACGGAACGTGGTGGGCCATCGACCGCCACCTGATGATGGACGGCACCAAGGCCAGCGCCACCGCGCTCTACATCGACTCCATCAAGCAGGGCGTCACCACCGTCTTCGACCATCACGCCAGCTATGGCGAGATCCCCGGCACGCTGCACACCATCGCCGAGGAGAGCAAGCGTCTCGGCCTGCGCTCCTGCCTGTGCTATGAGGTCTCCGACCGCGACGGCGATGAGAAGTGCCTGCAGGCCATCAAGGAAAATGCCGACTTCATCTCGGAATGCGGGCAGCGCAAGGATCCCATGCTCGCGGCGATGTTCGGCGGTCACGCGCTCTTCACCATCTCCGATAAGACCTTCGACCGCATGGTCGAGGCCAACAACGGCCGCACCGGCTATCACATTCACGTCTCCGAGGGCATGAACGACGTGTACGATTCCCTCCAGAACTACGGCCGCCGTCCCGTCCAGCGCCTTCAGGATCACGGCATCCTCGGCCCCAAGACCATCCTCGGTCACTGCATCCATGTCAACACCGCCGAGATGGAGATCATCAAGGAAACGGGTACGATGGTCGTGAACAATCCGGAATCCAACATGGGCAACGCCATCGGCATCTGCCCCGTCCTCCAACTCCACAAGCGCGGCATTCTTCTCGGCATGGGCACAGACGCCTACACGAACGATATGCTCGAGTCCCTCAAGGTCGCCCTCTGCTCCCAGCGCAGCCAGAACTGCCTGCCGAACGTCGGCTGGTGCGAGGTCACCGATATGCTCTTCAAGAACAACGCGAAGATCGGCGCGAAGTACTTCCCCGACCAGCTCGGCGTGCTCAAGGCGGGCGCGGCGGCGGACATCATCGTCATGGATTATAAGCCGTTCACTCCGTTCTCCGACGCGAACATCGACGGCCACATGATCTTCGGCATGACGGGCCGCCAGTGCCAGACCACCATCGCCGCCGGCAAGACGCTCATGCTCGACCGTCAGCTCGTCGGCATCGACGAGGAGGCCGAGAACGCCCACATCCTCGAGGCCGCGAAGAAGCTCTGGGGCAGCCTCAACCACTGCGAGTATTAAGGAAACATTACATAGGAGGAACAACGATGTCTGAGAAAATGTATCCCATTCCGTTCGCGTCCCTGATGAACTGGGTCGTGACCGAGTACGCCCAAAGCGGCGACATCTTCGGCGTCCACAAGAAATATGAGGCCACGGGCAAGAGCCTGCCCATCTTCGGTGAGCGCATCGAAACGCCGTTCGGCCCCGCCGCCGGCCCCAACAGCCAGCTCGCGCAGAACATCATCGCCGCCTACTTCGCCGGCGCCCGCTTCTTTGAGGTCAAGACCGTGCAGAAGATGGACGGCGCCGAGCTTGCCGCCTGCGTTCCCCGCCCCTGCATCCTCGCCGCCGACGAGGGCTACAATCAGGAGTGGTCCACCGAGCTGACCGTGGCGCAGGCGCAGGACGAGTACATCAAGGCTTGGTGCGCGCTCAAGGTCATCTCCAGGGTCTACGGTCTCGGCGATCCCGACGGCTTCGTGTTCAATATGTCCGTCGGCTACGACCTCGAGGGCATCAAGGGCCGCAAGGTCAACAGCTACATCGACAACATGATGGACGCGAGCAAGACCGCGCAGTTCAAGGAGTGCAAAAAGGTGCTCACCGAGCTGTTCCCCGCCGAGCGCGATTTCATCGCGCACATCTCTCCGCGCGTTTCGCGCTCCGTCACCGTCTCCACGCTCCACGGCTGCCCGCCGCAGGAGATCGAGCGCATCGCAAGCTATCTGCTCACGAAGAAGCACCTGCACACCTTCGTCAAGTGCAACCCCACCATCCTCGGCTACAAGACCGCCCGCAGCATCCTCGACTCCATGGGCTACGACTACATCGTGTTCGATGAGCATCACTTCAACGAGGACCTCCAGTGGGAGGACGCGGTGCCCATGTTCGAGCGTCTGCAGAAGCTCGCGGACAAGGAGGGTCTGGAGTTCGGTCTCAAGCTCTCCAACACCTTCCCCGTGGACACCACGCGCGGCGAGCTGCCGAACGACGAGATGTATATGTCCGGCCGCAGCCTCTTCCCGCTGACCATCGAGATGTGCAATCGCATCTCCCGCGCGTTCGGCGGCAAGATGCGTATCTCCTTCGCCGGCGGCGCGGAATACTTCAACTGCGATAAGCTCTTTGCCGCGGGCATCTGGCCCATCACCGTCGCCACCACCATTCTCAAGCCGGGCGGCTACAACCGCCTGCTCCAGATGGTCGAGAAGGTCGAGCCGATGGAGTACCGCGCCTTCGCCGGCACCGACTCCGCCGCCATCTCCGACCTCGCCGCCTCCGCCCGCACGAATTACCATCACCTCAAGCCCATCAAGCCCCTGCCCAGCCGCAAGTCCACCGAGCAGGTGCCCTGGCTCGACTGCTTCATCGCCCCCTGCAAAGGCGGCTGCCCCATCGAGCAGGACATTCCCGAGTACCTCGAGCTGTGCCGCAAGGGTCTCTACGGCCCCGCGCTCAAGCTCATCACCGAGAAGAACGCCCTGCCCTTCATCACCGGCACCATCTGCGCGCACCGCTGCCAGGGCAAGTGCTCCCGCAATTTCTATGAGGAGAGCGTCCACATCCGCGACACCAAGCTCCTCGCCGCGCAGAAGGGCTACAATGCTCTGATGGCGTCCATCAAGCTGCCCGAGCGCGTCGAGGGCAAGCGCGTCGCCATCATCGGCGGCGGCCCGACCGGTATCGCCGCGGCGTACTTCTGCGGCCGCGCCGGCATCGAGACCACCATCTTCGAGCGTGAGCGCAAGCTCGGCGGCGTGCCGCGCTACGTCATTCCCGCCTTCCGCATTTCCGACGAGGCTATCGACAAGGACATCGCCCTGATGCTGCGCTATGGCGTTGAGGTCAAGTGCGGCAAGAGCGCTCCCTCCGTCGCGGAGCTGAAGGAAATGGGCTACACCCACATCCTCCTCGCCACCGGCGCGTGGAAGGCCGGCAAGCTCGACATCGAGGGCAACGTGCAGGGCGTCATCGAGTGGATGAAGAAGGAAAAGAAGCAGGTCAAGCCCAACCTCTCCGGCAACATCGTTGTGGTCGGCGCGGGCAACACCGCCATGGACGCCGCCCGCGTCGCCAAGCGCATGGGCGCGCACGCCACCATTCTCTACCGCCGCACCAAGAAGTTCATGCCCGCCGACGAGCACGAGCTGCAGCTCGCCATCGACGAGGGCGTGGAGTTCATCGAGCTGGCCGCTCCCGTCAAGCAGGCCAAGGGTATGCTGCTGTGCGATAAGATGGTGCTCGGCGAGCCCGACGAGACCGGCCGCCGCAGCCCCGTGAAGTCCGGCGAGCAGTTCTCCATCCCCTGCGACCTCGTGCTCTCCGCCGTCGGCGAGCAGGTCGATTCCGACCTCATGGCCGCAAACGGCATCGAGATGGAGCGCAAGGGCCCCGCGTTTGAGACCAATCTTGAGGGCGTATACTGCGCGGGTGACGCGCACCGCGGCCCCGCCACGGTGGTCGAGGGCATTGCCGACGCCGCGCGCTTTGCCGAAGCCGTGATCGGCGTGCCCTACGAGTATGAGATCCCCGCGCAGGCCTTCATCACCGAGGCCGACGCCATCGCCAAGCACGGCATCCTCAAGATGTCCGGCAAGTGCGAGGGCGAGCGCTGCCTGCAGTGCTCCACCGTCTGCGAGAACTGTGTGGACTCCTGCCCGAACCGCGCGAACGTCGCGGTCGTCATGCCCGACGAGAGCCACCAGATCATCCACGTCGACAAGATGTGCAACGAGTGCGGCAACTGCACGCAGTTCTGCCCCTACGCCAGCGAGCCCTGCCACGACAAGTTCACCCTCTTCCAGACGGCGGAGGATATGGCGGAGAGCAAGAACCCCGGCGTCCTCTTCCTCGACGCTGACCACGTCCGCGTCCGCATGGCGGAGGAGCGCGACTACGATCTCACCACCTCCGACAACGATCTGCCGGTGGACATCGAAGCGCTGATCTTCACCATTCGCGACAAGTACAGCTATCTGTTCGCATAAGTGCAGACTTTCTTACAAAATGCAGGAGCGGCTGCTTTTCAGCAGCCGCTCCCCCTTTTCTTTCATACGAATAGTCCCCGCAGACCGCCGCAGTCGCGCAGAGCTTCGGCGCGGGCAGCGACCTCACGGGCGAAGCCGCTCAGATATTTCCCCGCGCCGCGCGGGAGGGCGAGCCGCTCCGCGAGCGCATCCGCCGCTGCAAGCAGGTCGGCCATGATCTGCTCGGGCCACGCGTGCTCCCAGCGCTCGCGGAGCGCGCCGATCTCGCCATCCGAGAGCGTCAGCCCCTCCCCGCCGAGGAGCGTGCGGGCGAGCGCGTTCGCCGCGACTGGCGCATAGAGATTCACCAGCAGCCCGCGCCAATCGGGGCAGGAGCGCTCCAGCACCGCGCGGACCTCGCCTTGCGGCAATCGCGTGAGCAGACTATTTTCCGCCGCCAGACGGGTCAGATATTGGTTGACATAATTTATCCCCAGCAGGCTCTCCGATACCGAGACGGCAAGCTGATAGTCAATGTCACAATCAAACCGCTGCGGGAAAAAGCGCGTGTCATAGCGGCGGAAGCCCCTGCCGATGCTCCGCAGCGTATCGCGGAGCGAGCGGTTCTCCAGCGGCGGCAGCGCCGCAACGACCTTTCGCCAGAGCGCAAGCGTCAGCGCAGAGTCCCGCTGCGCGCGATGCTGCCCGCGCGCCAGCTCGTCCGCAAGGTCGAGCGGAAGCAGGACGCGGATACGGTCCGCGCGTTCCGCCTCGTATCGGCTCCTCACATCCTCCGGCTGGCTACTTGCCTCCGGTTCCTCCGGCACAGCAAGGAAAAACAGCACGCCGCGCAGCAGCTCCCGCGCGGCGGCAGCCGGCACGGAGCTGCTTTCATTCGCGGTGTAAAGCGCGATCTGCCGCACGAGCAGCGCGGCGAGCTTTTCCTGCCACAGCCCCTCCTCGGCGTCCGTCAGGGGGGACGTCAGTTCATTCGCCATCGTCCCCCACCCTTCCCGCGCGCGCAAAGCGCAGCATCGCGCGGCCATCGAGATCGGCGATGCGGTCCGCGCAGCCACCTGCCCAGCCGTTGTATAGCCGCACCAGCGCGGCGAGCAGCTCGTCGTCGCCGAGACGTTCGCCGCACGCGCCCTTGAAGTGGTAGAACAGCTCCGTCAGCCCGCCGAGCGCTTCCTCCCAGTTCTCCGGCCCGACGCAGGGCGAGTCGCACAGCGCGACCGCCAGCTTCGGCAGGATGCCCTCGCCCGGCTCGATGCGTTCCGTCTCCCGCAGGGCTTCGGCGCGGCGCTCCAGCAGACGTCCGCATTGTTCCGGCGTGAGCGTCAGGCCGAAGCGTTCCGTCACAGCGTTCCCGCGCAGCAGCGCCGCCTCGGTCCGCTGCGCGGACAGCGCGCTGAATAACATCAATTCATCCATCTCTTTTTCACCTCGCCATGTTATCTACACCCCCGGCGAGGAAAAGACAAGACTTGAAAATTTGCCGGAAATGTGGTAATATAGGACTCGTAAAAAGCAAAAAAGCGCAGAAGAAAGCCGCCCAAACGGGCGGCTTTCCTAATTGTGCAGTTTTTTACTTGGCGGGAACGGTCAGGATCTGGCCGATGTAGATGATATACGGATCGGCGAGCTTGTTGGCCTCGGCCAGCTTGGTGTAGAGCGTGCCGGTGCCGTAGAGCTTGTAGGCGATATTCCACAGGCAGTCGCCCGCGACGACGGTGTAGGTATCGCCCTCGGTCACGGTGGTATTGCGGCCGGCGATGACCTTATCGCTTTCGTTCGTCGGGACATCGGAAGCAGCGGTCTTGATGGTGATGCGGCCCTGCGGGGCGGCATACTGCTCGCCGACCACGCCGCCGAGATTATTGACGATGTAGTTGATGAGGACCTGGTTGTCGATCATCACGCCGTCCTTGAGGAGCTTGACGTTGTCGGTACCGAACATCGCGTAGCCGTCGCCGCCCTGCTTGAGCATATAGTTATGGGAAGCGAGGGTATAGGTCTTGTTGACGTCGAGGGGCTGACCGCCGACCATGATGTCGGACACACGGTACGCGCCGTCGACCTTGACGAACTCGGACTTATCGTTCTTCACCACGGAGCTGGGAATGTCCGCATTGATGGTGTAGGTCAGGCCGGAAACCTGCAGGAAGCCGCCGCTCTCGCCGGGATAGGCCGCGGAGCCGAGCTCCAGAGCGTCCTTGAGCTGCTGACCGGTGACCTCAACGAGGCAGGCCTCGTTGCCGAAGGGATGGACCTTGATGATATCGCCGTAGGTGATGTCGCCGACCTTGATGTTGTCGCGCACGCCGCCGCCGTTGACGAAGGCGATGTCAGCGCCCAGCAGGATGCGGTAGGCGTCCGCGCACAGGTCGCCGAGGTTGGTCTCGGCATTGCGGACCGCGCGCTTGCCGTCCGCGCCGTTGATGGTCAGCTCCACGCTGGTCTTGGCAACGACCTGCTTCTGCAGGGCGTCGAACTTATCGGTGATGGTCTGGATATAGGCCGCCGCCTCGGCGTCGGGCTCGACCGTGTTCAGATCAACATTCTCGTGGGTGATGGTACCGTCGGCCTTAATGATGATCTTGCCGACGTTGGCGAGCTTGGTGCCGGTCTGCTCAAAGACGACCTCCTTGCCGGACTTATCCTTGATCGTTTCGGAGAAGGTGGAGTGGGAGTGGCCGTCGATGAAGGCGTCAAAGCCGGTGGTGTTGGCAATGACTTCCTTGCTCATCCAGGGAGAGGACTGCTCGTCGATGCCGAGATGGCCGAGGCCGATGACATAATCGGCGCCCGCGGCCTTGGCCGCGTCGATGGCCTTCTGCACCGCCTTGTAGAGGTCAGCGCCGTTGTTGCCCTCGCAGAAGCCATAGATGTAATTGCCGTTGGCGTCCTGGAAGTAGGTGGGGGTGGACTTGGTGAAGGTCTCCGGCGTGCAGACGCCGACAAACGCGACCTTCACGCCCTTGACCTCGAACATCTTGTAAGCGTCGAAGTAGGGCTTGCCGTCCTTGCCGGTGAAGTTTGCGGAGATATAGGGATACTTCGCCAGATCCTTGGCAATGTGCAGGAACTGATCCATGCCATAGTCGAACTCATGGTTGCCGGGAACGGCAGCATCATACTTGAGGTAGTTCATGATGTCGACGATGTACTCGCCCTTGGAGAGCGTGCCGATCACACCGCCCTGAACATGGTCGCCCGCGTCAACGAGCAGATCCGCGCTCTTGTGCAGCGTTGCGACCTTGGCATACTTCTCGTAGTCGCAGTGAACATCGTTGGTGTGCAGGATGGTGATGTCTTCCTTGGGGGCGGCGGCATTGACCGTCACGGCAAGGGAAAGGACCATCGCCATCGTCAGCAGCAGGGACAAAAACTTGCGCATAGCTTTTTTCCTCCTGAAAATTTTTGCCGGAGCGCTTGTCCGGATCGGGCGCACAGCTTCGGCAGGATATGTTTATTGTATCTTCTTTTCCGCTTTTTCACAAGCCGCATTCTCTCGCCATAATCACAGATTTTCACCGCGCTTTCTTGTCGCTTTTGCCGATTTCTCTTTTTCTGTGGAAATCGCGGCAAAAACGTGCTATGGTAAAGGTGTATGAATATTTTTCAGACAAAGGAGCTGAATGGATATGAAAAAAATGCTCAGGGGCGGCTTTGTCGTTACGCCCCGCGGCTCCCGCCGCGCGGACGTCCTGCTCGACGGCGAGAAGATCGCGCAGGTCGGCCACATCTCCCCCGCCGAGGCAAAAAGCGCCGAGGTGACGGACGTTTCCGGCTGCTACCTCTTCCCCGGCTTCATCGACGCGCACACTCACTTCGATCTCGACGTGTGCAATACGACCACCGCCGACGATTTCGCGTCCGGCACCCGCAGCGCCATCCGCGGCGGCACGACCACCATCATCGACTTCGCCTGCCCCAACAAGGGCGAGACGCTTGCCTACGGTCTTGACCTCTGGCACAAAAAGGCCGACGGCAAATGCTCGTGCGACTACGGCTTCCACATGACCATCGACGACTGGAACGAGGGCATCGAGGGCGAGCTGGACGATATGTTCGCCGCAGGCATCACGTCCTTCAAGATGTACCTCACCTACCCCGCCATGATGATCGGCGACGGTGCGGTGTATTCCGCGCTTAAGGCGCTGAAAAAGCGCGGCGGCATCGCGGGCGTCCACTGCGAGAACGCCGGTGTGATCGACGCGCGCATTGCCGAGCTCAAGGCCGCCGGACGCGCGGCGGACGTTTCTGCCCACCCCGAGGCGAGGCCCGACTATCTCGAGGCCGAGGCGGTCGCGCGGCTGCTGCGCATCGCCGAGGCGGCGGACGCGCCGGTGGTCATCGTCCACCTGACCAACCGCGAGGCGCTCGACGAGGTCGCCTTTGCCCGCGCCCGCGGGCAGAGGGTCTATGTCGAGACCTGCCCGCAGTACCTTGCCCTCGACGACGGCGTGTACTATGGCGCCAACTGGTCCATGGCCGCGCGCTATGTCTGCGCGCCGCCCATCCGCGCCGAGGAAAATCAGCGCGCGCTCTGGCGCGGTCTGCGCCGCGGCGAGATCCAGACCATCTCCACCGACCACTGCTCGTTCACCCTCGCGCAGAAGGACATGGGCCGCGAGGACTTCACGAAGATCCCCGGCGGTCTGCCCGGCGTGGAGACGCGCGGCGAGGTCGTCTACACCCGCGGCGTCGCCGCGGGCAGAATGACCGTCGCCGGAATGTGCCGCGCCCTGTGCGAGAATCCCGCGAAGCTCTACGGGCTCTATCCCCGCAAGGGCGTCATCGCCGCGGGCTCCGACGCGGACATCGTGGTCTACGATCCCAAGGCCAGCCACATCCTCTCCGCGCGCGACATGGTCACAAAGGCCGGCTACACGCCCTTTGAGGGTCTGCGCACCGAGGGCGGCATCGCTAAGGTCTACCTGCGCGGCAGCCTGATGGTCGAGGACGGCAGGATCGTCGGCGGCCCCGAGGGTCAATACCTCCGCCGCGGGCTCTGCACCCTCTGAGCAAAACAAGAGAAGAAAAGAGGAACGCTTCCATGAACCTTCGTACCATTCTGTTTTCGCAGTATCCCGCGCTGTTCCTGCTCGCGGTGCTGTTTCTGATCGCGCACCTGCGCGTGCGCAAGACCTCCGCGGTCAAGTCGGTGCTGTGGGTCATTCTCTTCGGCGCGGCGCTCGCCGCGTCGGTGGTGTGCTGCTTCCTCGGCATCCAGGCCGAGCTGTGGACGCTCAAAACGCTCATCACCCTCGGCTTCTGGAGCTGGTTCGGCGTGGGTCTCGTGCTGCTCTTCCTCGTGCTGCGCGTCGTGCACGGCATGGAGAAGCGCTCCAGCCGGCGCAGGCTTGACAAGGCCATGAAGCAGGCGGAGAAGCAGAAGGAAGAGGAGGTCTCCCGCGCCCGCGCCGAGGGCGCCGCCGCCGAGCGTGAGCGCGCCGAGGCGGAAGCCGCCGCCCGGGCAGAGGAAGCCGCTCGGGAAGAAGCCGCCCGTGCCGCGGCGGAAGCGGCTGCCGCGCAGGACGCTCCGTCCGGGGAGACTGCCACGGCAGAGGCAAACGAAACCGCCGAAGCGGCAACGGAGGAATAACCATGGAACGATCCGGATCGCAGCGCGTCGCCTGCTATGACGTGCTGCGCGTCGCGGCGACCTTTGCCGTCGTTGCACTCCACCTTTCCGCGCAGCATTGGGCGGACACCGATATTTATTCAACCGCGTGGCAGGCCTTTAACCTGTATGACAGCCTCGTCCGCTGGACCGTTCCCGTCTTCGTGATGATCAGCGGCGTATTCTTTCTCGCCGGCACGCAAAGCCTGCGGCAGATCCTGCGAAAAAACGTCCTGCGTATCGTTACGGCCTTTGTTTTCTGGTCTGCGCTCTATGCCGCTTACGCATACTTCTTCAACAAATGCGCCCTGTCCACCGCGGTCACGCTGTTTTTCTCCGGACACTACCATATGTGGTTTCTGTTTATGATCGTGGGACTGTATCTGATCGTCCCGCTGCTGCGGCCCATCGCGCAGAATGAGACGCTGCTGCGCTATTTTCTGCTGCTTGCGCTTGTTTTCAACTTTATGCTGCCGCAGATCGGCGCACTTCTTTCTCTGTTTTCCTGGCCGCTCTACAGCAGCTACCTCTCGCTGTCGGGAATGCTATACTACCACTTCACGCTCGGCTTTGCCGCCTATTTTATGCTGGGCCGCTATCTCAGCCGCAAGGAGCTTTCGCCCAAAGCGGCCCGTTGGTGCTATGCGCTCGGCGTGGCCGGTCTCATCGTCACCGTCGTTATGACGTCCTATGCCTCCCGCCGTCTGGGCACCGCCACCGTGCTCTTCTACAACTACGACTCGGTCGGTGTGCTGCTGATGTGTCTCGCCGTCTTTGTATTCGCCCGCAGGCATTTGAATTTTCCCTCACTCGGCGAAAAGGGACACGCGCGCACCCGCGCGCTCTCCCGCTGGAGCTTCGGCGCCTACCTCGTGCATCCGCTGTTCATCGAGACGTTCGATCAATTTCTCGGCGTCAACACGCTCTCCTGCAACGCCTTTTTCTCTGTGCCGCTTCTGACGCTGCTCATCGGCACGCTGTCCTTTTTGGTCTCCGCGCTGCTGAGCCGGGTCCCCATCGTCAACAAATACTTCGTCTGAGCGCAAAAGGAGCGCGGGCCGCAGCCCGCGCTCCTCTTTTCTTTTCGTTTACGCCTCGGTCTTAATCCCGCGCTTGGCGAACTCCTCGACCAGCAGGTCAAGGTCGTTCGGCAGGCTCATCGGCTCGCCGCAGAACTTGATGGCGTTGGCAACATCCTTGAGGCCGTTGCCGGTGACGACGGAGACGACCGTGTCGTTCGCGCCGAGCACGCCCTGCTCGCAGAGCTTCTTCACGCCCGCCGTGCCGGTCACGCCCGCCGGCTCGCCGAACACGCCGCAGGTGGTGCCGAGCAGCTTCTGCGCCGCCATGATCTCCTCGTCGGTCACGTTGACCACGATGCCGTTGGACTCACGGATCGACATGAGCGCCTTGTCCGCATTGCGCGGCACGCCGACGGCGATGGAGTCGGCGAGGGTGTTCTCCTCCATCGGCTCCCAGGGCTTATTCTCCGCGATGGCGCGGTTGATGGGGTGGCAGCCCTCCGCCTGCGCGGAGATCAGGCGCGGCAGCTTGTCGATAAAGCCGATGGCGTAGAGGTCCTTGAGACCCTTCCACACGCCCGCGATGGTGCAGCCGTCGCCGACGGAGATGGCGAGGTAGTCGGGCATCTTCCAGCCGAGCTGCTCGGCGATCTCGAGCGAGACGGTCTTCTTGCCCTCGGAAAGATAGGGGTTGATGGCGGCGTTGCGGTTGTACCAGCCCCACTTGTCGATGGCCTTCTTGCTCAGCTCGAAGGTCTCCTCATAGTTGCCCTGCACGGAAATGACGTTCGCGCCGAAGGTCATCAGCTGCGCGACCTTGCCCTTGGGGGCGCGGGAGGGGACGAAGATGAAGGTCTTGAGACCCGCGGCGGCGGCGTTGCCCGCGAGCGAGCTGGCCGCATTGCCGGTGGACGAGCAGGCGATGATCTCCGCGCCCGCCTCCTTCGCCTTGGCGACCGCCATAGCGGAGGCACGGTCCTTGAGGGACGCGGTGGGGTTCTGGCCGTCGTCCTTCACCCACAGCTTCTTGAGGCCGAGGAGCTTCGCAAGACGGTCCTCCTCATAGAGCGGGCTCCAGCCCACGCGCAGGGGCGTGTTGGGCGTGGTCTCCTCCACGGGCAGCAGCTCGCGGTAGCGCCACATGGTGTTCGGGCGGCTCTTGAGCTTTTCCTTCGTGAGGTTGGCCTTGATGTAATCGTAATCGTAGATGATGTCGAGGATACCGCCGCACGAGCAGTTGGTGAGGTTGGGCGTAGCCTCGTATTCCTTGCCGCACTTGACGCAGCGCGCGCATTTCACATTTTTCAGCATAATAATTTCTCCTAAAACGGAAGATTGAAAATGGTCTCGAATCCCGCAGCAAAAGCAATCGCTTCGTAACCCCGCCGCAGCAGCGGCTGAGGAGACATATACCTGCACAGGCGCAGATGCCGCTCAAAAGGGGATATCTCTTACCGTAAGAGATATCCCCTTTTGGAAACCCCAGAGAAGCGCAAGGGCTGCGCCCTTGACCTGCCATTGCCGGCCCCTATCTGCGGGGATGCTGCACACGCTGTGCAATGAAATTTTATTCAGCTTTCGATCCGGTCTGCTCCTCTTTCCGCTCAGCCGCTGCTGCGGTGGCGTTTCGGAGCAGGCTGCGTCTTTGCTTCTTAGAGCGCCTTGAGAAGGCCGGTGGCCTCGTTGAACTCGTTGATGAGCTCGTCGAGCTCGGCAGCCTGCGCGTGGACGGCGTCCCAAGTGCCCTTGGTGTCGTACCAGAGCGCGTTGAGGTCCTTGACGTCGCGGGCCTGCTGCTCGACCCAGGTGTAATACTTGAGGTTGTGGATGCGCTTGCGGTCGGTGTAGGTCAGCTCCATCAGGTTGTCGGTCTTGAGGCCGAGCATGTGGAGGTTGTGGTCGAGCTTGGCTTCCTCGACGTTGTACGCGCCGTGCATCTCGTTGAGCTCCTCGATGCGGCTGCCGTACATCGCGGCGGAGTCGGTCAGGACGGTGGCGACCACGTCGTTCTCGGTCAGCTCATAATACTTCGCCATCTTGATGCAGCAAAGGACATTCGCGATGCCGGAGATGCCGAGCCAGGTCAGCTTCTCGATCAGCTCGTCGGAGAGCTTGAGTTCTTCCTTGAGGTACTTCTGGCCTTCCTTGGTGTTGAACAGGCGCAGCAGGCGCTGGCTGTCCTCATCGTCGATGGCGATGGCCATGTCGGTGTTCTTCACGTTGTGGATCCAGGGAATGTGCTTGTCGCCGATGCCCTCGATGCGGTGGCCGCCGAAGCCGTTCTCGAGAATGGTGGGGCACTGCAGCGCCTCGCCCACACCGAGCTTGAGGCCGGGATAACGCTCCTTGAGCAGGTCACCCGCGCTCATGGTGCCGGCGGAGCCGGAGGTGAAGCAGGCGCCGGCAAAGTTCTGGCCGGGCTTCTTGACGGCTTCAAAGAGGTCCGCGAGGGCGTAGCCCGTGACATTGTAGTGCCACAGCGGATTGCCCATCTCCTCGAACTGGTTGAAGATCATCATGCTGGGATCCTGCTTGAGCTCCCAGGTCTTGTCGAAGATCTCCTTGACGTTGGACTCGCAGCCCGGCGTGGCGATGACCTGACCGGCGATCTTGCTCAGCCAGTCGAAGCGCTCCTTGCTCATCTCGGCGGGGAGAATGGCAACGGAGTCAACGGCGAGCAGCTTGGAGTTGAACGCGCCGCCGCGGCAGTAGTTGCCCGTGGAGGGCCAAACGGCGTGGTGATAGTTGGCGTCGAACTGGCCGGTGACCAGACGCGGAGCGAGGCAGCCGAAGGAGGCGCCGACCTTGTGGCAGCCCGTGGGGAACCACTTGCCCGCCATGGCGATGATGCGGCAGGGTACGCCCGAAAGCTCGCTGGGGATCTCTACATAGTTGGGGACCTCCTGAAAGAGGCCGCCGGACTCCTTGGCCTCGTTCTTCCAGGTGATGCGGAAGAGGTTGAGGGGGTTGACGTCCCACAGACCCACGTTCTTCAGCTTGGCCTGGATCTTCTCGGGAATGGTCTCGGGATGCTGCATCTGCGCGATGGTGGGGATGATAACGTTGTTTTCCTTGGCCTTCTGGATGTTATGCTCCAGTCCGACCTTGTTGATGCTCAGATCGATTTTACCCATTTTGCTTGTCCTCCTGTTGTTTGTCAATGTAAGAATAAAGTGTATATTTTGAAATTCCGAAGTATTTGGCGACCTTGTCGCCGGACTTGGTGACGAGGAATGCACCGCTCTGGCTCAAAAAGCCGATGGCGCGCATCTTGTCCTCCTTGTTCATCAGCGCCGCGGGCTTGCCCACGAGGGCGACCGACTGGGCGATGAGCTCGTCGAGCACGTCGTTGACGTTGATGATCTTCTCCGGCTCCGTCTGCGTGCTGTCGCCCGCGGCGGTCAGCTCGCGCACGGCGCTCTCGACCATCAGAAGCGAGGAGATGTCGTAGTTGATGCCGAGGATGGCCACGACCTTGCCGCCCTTGCCGCGAATGTACATCGTGGAGGACTTTAAGATCTTGCCGTCCGGCGTCTTGGTGAGGTAGCTCAGGTGATCCATGGGCTGTGCGTCCGCGTTGCGCACCTGCTCCATCGCGACATGGGATGCGCCGTCGCCGACCTTGCGGCCCGTGACGTGTCCGTTCTCGATGATGACGATGGAATGCTCGGGATGCTTGGCAGCCACGTCGTGGACCACGACCTCGCAGCTGCTGCCGAACTGGGCGGCGATGCCCTTGGCGATCTGCCGCAGAGTCTCCAGCTTTGACGCTTCTATAGTTTATCTCCTCCCTTATGCTGTTTTCACGTTTACATCATACCATAGATAAAAGAAAAAGCAATCATTTTTTCAAAAAAATTTTCAGATTTGCAAATTTTTTGTTTGACTTTGCCGAAGCTTATGCTATGATAGAGGCAGAGTAAAAGGAAATGAAAAATTACAATAGACAAATCTGAATTTATGCACGGAGGTTTTCTCATGGATTTTGAAGCGATCAAAAAGGCTGCTCAAGGCTATCAGGCGGACATGACCCGTTTCCTGCGCGACATGATCGCCATTCCCAGCGAGAGCTGCGAGGAAAAGGGCGTCGCCAACCGCATTGCCGAGGAAATGAAGAAGCTCGGCTACGATAAGGTCGAGTTCGACAAACTCGGCAACGTCATCGGCTGGATGGGCACGGGCGACAAGATCATCGCGCTCGACTCCCACATCGACACCGTCGGCATCGGCAACATCGAAAACTGGACCCACGACCCCTATCAGGGCTACGAGGACGAGAAGGTCATCTACGGCCGCGGCGGCTCCGACCAGGAGGGCGGCATGGCCTCCGCCACCTACGGCGCGAAGATCATGAAGGACCTCGGCCTCATCCCCGAGGGCTACAAGATCATGGTCGTCGGCTCCGTGCAGGAGGAGGACTGCGACGGTATGTGCTGGCAGTCCATCGTCAACGAATACTTCAAGGGTCCCGAGGACGCACGCGACCAGATCGAGTTCGTCATCTCCACCGAGCCCACCGACGGCGGCATCTACCGCGGTCACCGCGGCCGCATGGAGATCCGCGTCGATATGCACGGCGTCTCCTGCCACGGCTCCGCGCCCGAGCGCGGCGACAATGCCATTCACAAGATGGCTGAGGTCCTGCTCAACGTCCGCGACCTCAATGAGAACGACGCCGGCGACGACAAGGAAGTCAAGGGCCTCGTGAAGATGCTCGACCCGAAGTACAATCCCGAGCACTGGGAGGATGCCCGCTTCCTCGGCCGCGGCACCTGCACCACCAGCCAGATCTTCTACACCTCTCCCTCCCGCTGCGCTGTTGCGGACTCCTGCTCCATCTCCATCGACCGCCGCATGACTGCGGGCGAGACCTACCAGTCCTGCCTGAAGGAGATCGAGGATCTGCCCGCCTGCAAGAAGTACGCCAAGGACGTGAAGGTCTCCATGTATATGTATGACCGTCCCTCCTGGACCGGCGAGGTCTACGAGACCGAATGCTACTTCCCCACCTGGATCAACAAGGAAAACGCCGCCCATGTTCAGGCTCTGGTGGACGCCCACCACGCACTGTACGGTGAGGAACGCATTGGCCCCGATGGTGCGATGCACCTGCGTCACCGTCCCCTGATCGACAAGTGGACCTTCTCAACCAACTGCGTGTCCATTCAGGGCCGGTACGGGATCCCCTGCGTTGGCTTCGGCCCCGGTGCGGAATCTCAGGCCCACGCCCCCAATGAGATCACCTGGAAGCAGGATCTTGTGACCTGCGCCGCCCTGTACGCCGCCGTGCCCGGTCTGTACAAAGAGGAGAACAAAACTGCCGATGTTTCCCAGTTCCGGGCCGGCAAGACCAATAACGACATTCAGTAATTCGTACAGAAACCGTTTCAGACCTTTTCTCACAAATTACAAAATATAGATTTATAAAGGAGCCAATTATCATGGACGCTACTCTGCAAAAATATATCGACAAACTGAATGCCCTGAACTTCAAAGAGTTGTACGAGGGTGACTTCTTCCTGACCTGGGACAAGTCCGATGACGAGCTGGAAGCCGTCTTTACCGTGGCGGATGCCCTGCGCTATATGCGCGAGAACAACATCTCCACCAAGATCTTCGAGTCTGGTCTGGGCATTTCCCTGTTCCGGGACAACTCTACCCGTACCCGTTTCTCCTTCGCCAGCGCCTGCAACCTGCTGGGCCTGGAGGTCCAGGACCTGGACGAGGGCAAGAGCCAGATCGCTCACGGCGAGACCGTCCGCGAGACTGCCAACATGATCTCCTTCATGGCCGATGTCATCGGCATCCGTGACGATATGTACATCGGCAAGGGCCACACCTATCAGAAGGAAGTGGCTGAGGCCGTGACCCAGGGCCATAAGGACGGCGTTCTGGAGCAGAAGCCCACCCTGGTCAACCTGCAGTGCGACATCGACCACCCAACC
>OKSD01001534.1_pt1 | contig 22472 bp, 18 predicted proteins | sample 1601221 | NCBI WGS metagenome assembly OKSD01 (sample SAMEA3541550, study PRJEB24748) | human gut metagenome | biome: human gut; feature: human-associated habitat; material: faeces | place: China | collected 2012
AGCCGGCGGCGGCAAAAAAGGCCGCCAGTTTCTCCTCTTCGGGGTCCGCCAAGCCCCGTTTGCGCATTACGATATAGGACTAGTCAGGTTGAGCTTCACCGGTACCGCGAAGATTTGCCATGCTGAACCTCACCGTAATGCGTATGTGTTCATCTGGCTTGGTGCAGGGCCTTTAACCACTACACTCAAACCTTCTTTGCTGAGGGGGCGCATACCATAGGCAGGCTGAAGGGCCGGAGTGTCGATGATGAGTAGGTCATCCTGCAGGGTCTTGGTGAATTGCTGGTCGGATTCCGGTCGTGATGTCATGACTATCTGCGTGTCGTGGTTTTCGAAAATGCCATCTTCCTGCCATTCCGGACAGAATTAGAGATTCGATGATGATGCCGATGCGCCAAGGTCACTCTGAATGGTGATTTCGGATTCATAGCCGGTTGGGCAGTCAGTTACAGCATATGTGCCATAGAGAACCCTTTGGCGAGGTAGTAGTGGCTTGGTCAGTCGATGAATGCGGTGGTTTCACGCATCATGAGTTGTGCCTGTAGTGTTTCATGCAGCGGTTTCGGTGTTTTTCCGGACATGACACTCAGCATCTTACGTGCGGCGTTTTCGCCCATGTTGAACGGATCCTGATGCAACGTGGTCAGGCCGATCTTTGCGGCAAGTGGTACGTCGTCGAATCCGATGACCGAGAGCTCTTGAGGGACGGCGTGCCCGTACTGGCACAACTTATAGATGACAGGCAATGCCAGCTCGTCACTTTCGCAATACAGTGCGGTGGGGGCGGGGTCCATGGTCAGCAATGAATTGAGAATAGTGTTGGTGGCGTCTTCATAGTTGCGGATTGCGATGCGTTCCACCGTCATCTTTCGCTCTTCGGCAGTTTCCATCAGCCCATGCAGACGCGCTTCTGCGCTGAAGACCATGTTCTGGTTATTGTCATTTGATGTCTCGTACGCATAAGCGATACGTCGGTGGCCCATGGAGAACAAGTGCTTCACAGCAACATGCATGGCCTGACGGTCGTCGATACTCACCGTGGCATTGAATCCGTTGATTGATGGAATGTTGATGCCGACGATCGGTACCTTCATGTTCGAAAGTTTTTCGACCTCTTCGGGCACGATGTTGAAGGAGTTTACGATGACCGCGTCGACGTTGCGGCGTACCGGCAACGTTGCGAAGAACTCATGGCGGTCGTGCGCGTCGGCCATCTCGAAGATGGAAATGTCATATCCGGCCGGGTGCAGCACGGAATCCAATCCGGCATAGGTATTGGAATTGAACCAAGTCGAAATCGAATCGCTCATCAACAGCGCGACGCGGAACGATTGACCGGTTTTCAGTGCGGCCGCTGAGCGGGAGATGCGGTAGTCAAGTTTTTCCGCGGCTGCCATCACTTTGCTGCGAGTCTCCGGCAGCACCAGATTCGGTTTGGCGAATGTGCGAGAGACGGTCGAAATCGATACTCCCGCTTCGGCGGCCACGGCTTGGATGCTCGCTTTCATAGAGAATCCTCCACTGACGAACGACATTGCTGTCATGACAACTGCTAGAGACACGTTAACATAAGTGTTTGCAACGGTTGACGTGCGTGTTCTGCGGATATGAAGAAAAGGGGTGCCGACGAAAATTCCGACAGCACCCCTCATGCGATGAAGTTAATCAGCCTTTGACAGCGCCGGCCATCACGCCCTTGATGATGTACTTCTGGCAGCACAGGTAGAATATGATGATCGGCACAATCGCCACCACCAAGCAGGCCATCATGGCGCCCATGTCCACTGATCCATAACCACCCTTGAGGTACTGAATCGCAATCGACATCGTCTTGAAACGGCGCATGTCCAACGTTAGGTACGGCAGCAGGAAGTCATTCCAGATCCACATCGTCTGCAGGATCGCCACTGAAATCAGGCTCGGGCGCATGATAGGCAGTACGATTTGGAAGAAGATTCTCGGTACCGACGCGCCGTCGATCATCGCAGACTCCTCGAGTTCGGACGGGATGCCCTTGACCACGCCAGTGAAGATGAACACGGCTAAGCCCGCACCGAAGCCTAGATACACAATCCACAGGCCCCATGGGGTGTTCAGGCCCATCATGTCGGCGAGCTTGGAAAGCGTGAACATGACCATCTGGAACGGAACAATCATGTTAAACAGGAACAGTGTGTACAGCAGGCGCGCAGCCCAGTTGTTCGTACGTACAATCCACCAAGCGCACATCGACGTGCACACGATGATCAGCAGGACCGCGCCGACCGTGACGACTACGGTCCAGCCAAAACTGCTGATTAGGTTCGTGCGCTCGATGCCTCTGATGTAGTTCTCCAGTCCCACGAAGGCCTTGCCGGTGGGCAGGGAGAATGCGTTGCGCGAGATGTAAGCCTTCTGCTTGAAGCTATTGATCAGCACCAGCACGATTGGATAGACCCATGCCAGCGAGACGATGGAAAGGAAAACCGTCCAGAATACAGGATGCTTGACCTTGTCGCTCATGCTTGGACCTCCTTGCTGGTGGTGAGCTTGTTCTGGATGAGGGCAATCACGGCCACGATGATGAAGAACACCACGGCCTTGGCCTGGCCCACGCCCTCGAAGCCGGCGCGTCCGTAGAACGTGCGGTAGATGTTCAGAGCCAAGAGCTCGGAGCTATTTGACGGGGCGCCATTGGTCAGGGCGAGGTTCTGGTCGAACATCTTGAAGCCGTTGGTCACCGTCAAGAATGTGCACACTGTGATTGACGGCATCATCAATGGAATCGTCACGTTGAACAGCGTCTGGCGGGAGTTCGCGCCGTCAACCGCGGCAGCCTCGATCACATCGCCGGGCAGGCCCTGCAGACCCGCGATGTAGATGATCATCATGTAACCGATTTGCTGCCAGCAGGTCAGCAGAACCATGCCCCAGAAGCCGTACACGCCCGAGAATGTGATCGAACGACCCCAGTGCGCCAGTACGCCGTTGAGCAGCAGTAGCCAGATATAGCCCAAGATGATGCCGCCGATTAGGTTCGGCATGAAGAACACCGAACGGAACAGCGTGGAGCCCTTGATGGCCTTGGTCAGCATGTACGCAATGGCGAACGCGACTACGTTGATCACCACGGTTGTCACAATCGTGAACAGGACCGTGTACACCAGCGCGTGCAGGAACTCCGGATCCGTGATTATGTTTTGGTAGTTCGACACGCCCACGAACGTGGCGTCAGTGACCGTGCTGAACTTGCAGAACGACAGGTACACGCCCATGGCGAACGGCACCAGGAAACCAATGACGAAAGCCGCGAACGTGGGTAGCGCAAACAGCGCCCACCACCTGCGAATTGCCTTGCCGGACATCGTAATCATTTCATGCCCACTTTCTCCTCCTTGGGTACACCCGGGGAACACCCCTCGAGTGATTCAACGACAGTTCGACCGTGACCGCAACGTCGGGTTCGAACCGGTTCGAGAATACCCTACTTCACAGATAAATAAAAGTCAAACGTTGTCATGATTTTCATGCAACGTCAATTCATTTATCAAATGTGAACAGTTATCAGTATACGGATACCCTTGGAAATAAGCAAGAAATACGTATTGTCGTGTCGTTGCAAACGTTTGGATATTTTTTGCAAAACACGTTGTGTCTTGTAGTATCTACTGCCATAAAGGAGTTGTGCATGTCAGTCAATATTCAAGACGTTGCCAAAGCGGCAAAGGTGTCGGTTTCCACGGTGTCCAGATCATTCACCCGACCTGAGCTCGTATCTGAGGCGACACGGTCCAGGGTGTTGCGCATCGCCGACGAGATGAGTTTCTCCATCTCCCGTTCGGCCACTGCGCTCAAGTCCGGCAAAGCATTGCGTGTCGCCTTGCTGATGAGCGACCATATCCGACTATGGTTCAGCGCTTCCGTCATCGAAGGGTTGAACCAGGTTTTGCACGCAGACGGCTATGATTTATCGATCTTCCAGATCTCCAGTATCGAGGAACGCCGTGAGTTCTTTGATATGCTGCCGGTTCGTCGCAATGCCGACGCGGTGATCGTTGCTTCCATCGATGTCGATGCGCAGGAAAGCGCACAGCTGGCCAGCACCGGCGTACCAATTATCGGCATCAACTGTGTGAATCCAAGAGAATACGGTTTCACTGCGGCCGTGGGGATAGACGATGATCAAGGTTCGCGTCTGGTTGCGCGCCATCTTATCGGGCTGGGGCATCGCAACATTGTCTACGTACGTACGTCGCGTGAGGTTTCCTTGCACTTCAGTGTGCAGCAACGTTATGACTCCTTCGTCAAGGCCTGTCTGGAACAGGGTGTCACGCCAACTACGTTGGTTGCGCAGGAAAGTGAGGACCGCATTAGCACGATTGTCTCCGAGTTGCTGAGCTTGCCGCAAATGCCAACCGCCATCGCTTGTCAGGAGGACGGCATCGCGATTCCACTGATTTATCAGCTTGTGCGTTGTGGCTACCGTATTCCGTCTGATATTTCCGTCATCGGCTATGACGACAGCTTCTATGCGCACGATATCGGCTTGACCACGATTCGCCAGGATCCGATTGGCATGGCACACGAGGCGGCTTGTAAGACTCTTGACTTGATCAATCGCAAGACCACGGGTATGCCGTTTCAGACGTTTCCGGCGCAACTGATCGTTCGCTCCAGCACTTCGCGAGTGTCCTTGGATAAGGGCTAATCGCTTACCGATACATAGAAAACCGCTCCGGTTGGTTCCGGAGCGGTTTTCTATAAGGAGAGAATCAGACAGTGAAGTCAATTGCGGTCACTTGTGGGCGTTGGCATATTCCTTGGCCCAGCCATCCACGAACGCGGACTTGACGCCATCCCAATTGCCGGTGCCTTGGGCATACTCGAGCAAAGCGGAGCCGAGGTCGTTCTTCCATTGTTCGGACGGCATCATGGTGAAGTTCCAAGACACTGCGGTGGTACCGGACTTTTGGTCGTCCATGGCGTCAGTGACCAGCGGGTTGTCGGATTTGACGCTGGAGAAGGTCTTGAACGGGGTGGTGAAGCCCATCTTCTGAGACAGCGCTTCTTTGCCCTTATCGGAGGTGATGACCCACTTCAGGAAGTCGGCGGTCGCTTTCTGATTGGCCTTGGATGCTTTCGAATTAATGCACCAGTAATTCTCGGAGCCGGTTGCCAGACCTTGGTTCTCCTCGCCCTTGGCGCCGATGTAGATTGGCATCATACCAACGGAATCGGCCTCCATGCCGGCTTTCTGCAAATCGGACCATGCCCAAGTGCCGTTTTGATAGAAAGCGGCCTCGCCGAGTGCGAATTCGGAATTGGCGTCGTCACCAGTCTTGGAGCTTAGTTGGGACGGCTCGGTGGTGGAATCGGTGATGTACAGGTCAAAGATGTTCTTGTACTCCGGCAGATAGGTTCCCTTGATAGTGGCCGGCTGTTCAGTGATGTTGTCATCTTTGAACTCATAGTAAAGAGGCAGGTTGGCTAGATGGGTCTTGAAACGCCAATCGGAGCTGGAGTCGAAACCAGCAGAGGTGAAGGCGCCCTTAATGCCGAGTTCATCCTTCTTGGACTGCATGTCGTCAGCAACGGCCTTCAGCTTACTAAAGGAGTTGATGTCTTTGATGGACTTGGCCTTGGCGCCGGAAGTGCTGAAGTATTTGTTAAGGATGTCTTTGTTGTAGATTAGGCCATAAGTCTCCATGACGTACGGTACGCCAACGACCTTGTCGCCATCCTTGAGGGCAACATCTTGATTCTGCAGTTGCTTGTATACCTCTGTGCCGGACATGTCAGCAGTGTAGTTCTTCCAGTTGGCGTAACCGACCGGACCGTTGACTTGGAACAGGGTCGGTGCCTCGGACTTAGCCATCTCGCTCTTGAGCTGCTGCTCATAGGTATTGGAGGCCGCGGTCTGAACGTTGACCTCGACACCGGTTTCCTTAGTGTACTCCGCAGCCAAATCGGCCCACTCGTCGGCGGCTTCTGGTTTGAAATTGAGGTAGTATACCTTGCCCTTGCTTGAATCAGAGCTCGATGAGCTGCCACAAGCGGCAAATGTCGTGACAGACATGGCGGTGACCGCAATGAGGGCTAGTGCGGACTTCAATTTACGATTCATCTTCGAACCTTCCTTTTCTGCATCGGGTCCAACGTCCCCGTTGGATATGTGCACTGAGATAGTGCTGCTTTCTGCCGATGCCCCTATTATGCATCACTTTCATCTTTTTTGCAAACGATGGCAGTATTTTGTTGATTTATCACGTTGCAATACCGGGCAATCCGCTATTTGCTGCCATTTTTAGGCATAAAATTAGGCGACACACTATGCAAGCGTTTGCTAAAAAAGTTGTACATCAAACGATTGACTGTAGCAAAAAGCCGCATCCCCTGAGAGACAAGGGATGCGGCTTGAGGTGAGCTACTTATGGATGACGTCAGCGCGGCCAACGTTCCTCGGCGCTAGGTAGTTGCGGAAATGGAGCGTGTGGCCCCTTCTGGTACCAGTAGGCAACTGATGCCACATCATCCTGACGTTCGAAGAATCCGCGGTGACCAACACCGATTTGCTGAACGGTCACCTTCAGGTTGGAACGGAAACGAATCGGATCGGGGATGTGCCAACGGTAGAAGCCACGCATCGGGGGGCAATCATCATTGTGATAATCGTTGTGAATCAGCTCGTCGTGTGAAGAGTAATACGGGTATCCGAGATACGGTGTGCAGTAGTTTTGCTCCACGGTCTTGCCATTGACCTGCTTGGCGAAGCTCCAAGAGCCTCCGAAATAGTCCTCGGTGCCGGTGCCGCAGATCGTGGGGTACTCTTCATCGTCATCGATGTAGAATTTGAATTCGCCTTCACCCCACCAGTAGCGCTCAAGCGTGGTCAGTGCCAGGTAGGTACCTACATAATGCCCTTCACCTTTCACGCCATCAAGCACCACATAGTCTCTCCCCTTTTCAGTAAGGCGCTGGCGCCGCCATTGTGCGTGGAAATAGGCAATGTCATCGTCGAACGGCTCGTCATTCACGGTGTAGTCAATCTGGTAGAAAAATGCGCTGATGGCGTTCTTGTGTTGGTTTTCGAGCGTGATGCGTGCGCGTGCGCCGAACGGCATCGAAAAGTACATGTTGAAACCGCGGTTCGGCACTACGGCGACAGGCATGGAATTTACTAGGCACGCACGGCCGAATCCGCAGCAAAAGAAGTCACCAAGCGGACACTCCACACTTGGTTCCTCCTCGTCATCCCAATAGAAGCGCAGCACAAGGTCCCGCAGTACAAAACAATCGGCATCGGTGGTCTTCTCGTCAACGGTTATCCAGATGTGTCGAATGCAGCCGGGGCCGGTGATATCAGCAAGAGTCGCCGTTGCGCCGACGGGTATGTTACGTAGGCAAGGGCTGCCTTTGCGACTTGGGCCAAGCTCACTGGCCGCTATGCCGCCTTTGCCCGGTTCGCCGGTCGGGTTTTCCGCGTTGACTGCGCGGCTTGATTCGTGCCGTATCTTGGTCAAGGATTCTAGTGTCATGTTCGTTCCTTTCATGGCGTATGCTGCGTCTGTTTGCGCGATACATTCATATCTGTGCGTATCAGCTTCGGTCACAGACGTTGTTTGTTTTTTGAATATGAGAAAGTCTCCATCGGCGAGCGAGAAAGCCGATGGAGACTGTGGTCATGCCGTTATGGACCAGGTGAAAATGGCGTTATGCGATTCACCGCGGCCCATAGGCGAATCACTTGTGGGCTGGCGGAAGCATGCCGAAGTTGTTTTCATAATCATTCCAGGCGCTGGTCCAATCGTCCAGATATGCCTTCTTCACGCCATTCCAGTCACCGGTGCCCTGAGCGTACTCGAGCAGTGCATTGGCCACGCCGTCAGCCCATGCCTGTCCCGGAATATAGGCGCCATGAATTGGAGTGAGGCCATCGGACTCAAGCTTGAGCGCGGACTTGGTCAGCGGGTTGTCAGGCTGGAAATCCTCGGAGTCAAAGGTGGTGAACGGAACGGCGAAGCCCATATCCTTGGAGAGAATCTTCTTGGCATCCTCGTCGGAGACCATCCACTTGATGAAATCCTCAGTGGCCTTCTTGTCCTTGTCGGAAGCGTTCTTGTTCACAGACCAGGAGATGTCATAGATGGAGTTCGCGGCGTACTTGCTCTCATTCGGGAAACCCATGTAGTACGGCAGCATGGCCAAGTCTTCATCGGCAACTTCGTTGCCTTTGATCTGGCTATAGGCCCATACACCATTCGGGTAGAAAGCGACCTTGCCGGCGGAGAACTCGGCGGTGGAGTCCTCATAATTCACCGAGCCAAGCATGGTGTTTTCGGTCGGGTTGTCCTTCATCTCGAGATCCCACAGATTCTTGTAGTTATCGAGATAGGTGCCCTTGAGTTCCTTCTCGAAGTCCACGCCCTCGTCAATGTACTCGTAGGCGACTGGCACCTGAGTCATATGCGAAGCATATCGGTAGTAGTTGGATGAGTCCAGACCCGGCGTGGAGAACGCGCCGTCGATACCCAAATCATCCTTATGCTGTTGCATGCTGTCGGCGACCTTCTTCAAAGTGTTGTAGTCCTTGATGTCGTCGAAGGACTTGATGACGGCGTAGTCCTTTTTGGCATACTCGTTGATGAGCTTCTTGTTGACGATGATACCGAACCATTCGGCGGCATATGGCAGGCCGTACACGTTGTCGCCGTCCTTGTGGGCCATCTGCTTGCCCTGATCGTTGAGAAGCTTGTAAGCCTCAGTATCCTGCAAAGGTTCGAGGTAGTCCTTATATTTGGCATACTGATCGAAGCCGCCGATACCGAACATGGTCGGGGCGTTGTTCTTAGCGAGTTCGGACGACAGAGTGGACTCGTAGCTGCCGGAGGTGGCGCTCTGAATATCCACTTTCACGCCGGTTTGCTTGGTGTACATTTCGGCGAGTTCGTTCCACTGATTGACAACTTCCGGCTTGTTGTTCAGGAAATAGACATGTCCTTTGTCGTCCGCGGTGTTGGAACCGCAGGCGCCGACGCCCGTCAACATGGCCAACGCGCCGACAGCGGCGATGCCTTTCGTGAGATTCTTCATGGGGTTTCCTTTCCTCCTTGCGACCTTCCTTCGTCGGAAATCACTTGTCAAGGTCATATGCGGGCCCTCTCTTGCCTGATACAATCTGACCGTGGCCTGATTCTTGCAGACGGTCATCGTCTGTGTCGAACCGGTCCGAGATTGATTGTATCGAACCGGTTCGCTACTGTCAAAGTCGGAGGGTTTATGCGTGTTGGCGTATTTTTTGTTGCCGTATTGCGACATGTGTCGAGACTTTGCCGATACAAGTAGACGCTCTTTTTGGGAGCAATAGTGGCTTCGGACATGCCCAATAGTAGATGGCCATTATCCTCTGCGTGCGACTGCAGCAACATCGGGCGTGATAGCGGAAGATGGAAGGAGGGTTGCGTCATGGGGACGATATGACTGAAAATGATGGGCAGGATCGCCTATTCGGGCCGAATCCGAGTGGGCTGGATGAATCGCCTCACGGCATGATGGTGCTGGTGATTGTCGGCATGATCGTCGGCCTGTTGTCCGGCATGTTCGGCATCGGCGGCGGTACGGTGATCGTGCCCGCACTGGTGTGGCTCGGACTGTCGCAACGCCATGCGGCGGCGACCTCTATGCTGGCGATCGTACCGACGTCGATTTCCGGTGTGATTTCCTATGCGCACAATGGCAACGTCGACTGGGTCGCGGCCGCGCTGCTGAGCAACGCGCAATCCTGCTACGCCCGTGCCGAACTGGAAATGACGGGACTTGCCGGCGTGCTTGACGATGTGATCATCTCCAGCGAGGAGAAGATCCGCAAGCCCGCGCGCGACTTGTACATGCTGGCGCTCGACCGCGAATTCGTGACCGCCAAGCATGCGCTGATGGTGGGCAATGACGAGCAGAACGATATTGTTGGCGCTCGCACCGCGGGCATTGACGGCGTGTATTTCCGCACGGAGATTTCGCCGGCAGATGATCCGGAAACGTCGAGCTATGCGGTGCGTTCGTTTACCGGCGCCGATTATGAGGGATTGCTGGATTACGTGCTGAACGCATAAGCCTGCGTGGTGCATGGGTTTTGACAACGTTTGCAGTATAATAAAAAACAGATTGAGAGGGCGTTGTTGCTCCAAATACCCTCGTACTTGCCATTTTTGATTCACGGTACTAGTGCAGGGGTATTTGCATATGCAGCCCGCTGCTGTCTGTTGTCGCCGTCTGCGCGAATCCCGTTCCGCGTCTGCATCACCCCGGAATCGCTCCCAAATCCGACTTGTGCAGACGGAGGACTTGAATTGTGTGAACGTAAGGAAGTCTTGGAATGGCGTTACTTTCCGAGCATCCAGTCGATTGCGTTGGCAACGGTCACGCCGTCGCTTTTGCCGAGTCCGAAACGATCTAGCGTCAGCACCATTCTTTTCGCAGACAAATCGCGTGCATTCAGCAGTGGTGACAGTTCGCGCTCGCGAGTGTGCTCGTCCAATATGCTGGCGCTCACCTGGATATACAGTTTCTCTTCCGTAAGATCTGCATGTTTCCGAGTCGCAACAAAATCAATTTCAGCTTTACCGATTTTCCCGACGCGAATCTGATATCCGCGAATCTTAAGCTCATTATGTACGGCATTTTCCAGAAGAAATCCGAAATCTTCTATGGAATATCCGAGCAGCATATTGCGAATTCCTAAATCTGCTGGATAATACTTAGCTAATCCTTGTAAATATGCGCCACCTTTAACGTTAATTCGTTGCGCATTGTAGAAAAGAAAAGCATTGAGAAGTCCACTAATATATCGTTCGATGGTCTCATTTGAAGCTGGTCGATGCGCGCTTCTCAATCGATTTTCTATCTTCGAAGTTGAGACTGGAGATCCTGCGGTATCTGCCAAATATCGTGCGACATCGTTGAAAACTAGTGGATTTCTTACTTGCAGAAATTGCGAAATATCTCGCACCAAAATAGTGTCGTAAATTCCGGAAAGCACGGTGTATGCCAGGTTTTGATCGGTGCCTTGATTCACGACCGGCGGCAATCCTCCATATCTTGTGTACCTTTCGAAGGCCGCGTTCTCGTCGGTCAGATCGGCGTACGCCATGAATTCCGCGAAAGAAAGCGGAAATACATTGATCTCCATGTATCTGCCGGAAAGCAGCGTTGCCAGCTGGCTGGAAAGCAGGTAGGCGTTCGATCCAGTGATGGTGATGTCCACGTCGGCATCCGTGTGGAGCGCGTTCACGGCTCGCTCCCACTTGTCCACCAGTTGCACCTCGTCGAGCAGCAGATAATAGTGGTCGTCTTGCTGCATACGGTCGGCGATCGCGTTGTGCAGGTCTTCGAAGGTGAATGACGAGTATTGGAACGATTCCAGGTTCATCATGATGATGTGGTCTTCGGCGATGCCCTGCTGCAGAAGATGCTGTCGGAAGAGTGTGAGTAGTGATGATTTTCCGCAGCGGCGCATGCCCGTGATGACTTTGATGAGGCTGTTGTCTTGCGCCGCGACGAGTTTGCTGAGGTACTGCGGCCTGGGTTTAAGTTTCATGATGTTCAACTTTTGCTAGTGTATCCGGAAAAGTATGTATTCTAATGCGACTTTCACTAGTATACCTTTAAAAGTGTGCTCTGAGATACGACTTTTACTAGTATGACCGGAAAAGTGTGTGCCATAATATGACTTTTGCCGGTATGGCTGGAAAAGTACGGCCGTACGGTTGTGGGCTGGGGGGGTAGGGTGAACTCGCGCAGGCTGCTCGTGCGCGGGCATCGCATACCGAATCCGAAGCAATGTGCGCGTGCAAACGGGTGCATGTAACGTTGGGCAAATCTTGGCATGGGAGGGGGCTTTTTCTCTTCTTGCTTTCTCGCAATGTGCCGGGTTTGCGGTGCTGAAATGTGCGGGAATGTACTATCGCAACTATCGCAATTATCGCAAGATGAAGAAAGTGCGATGGTAGGGGAGAGATGAAGAAATCGGATATTTCCAATATTTCGAATGCTGAAAGTGTTGAACGCGCTGAAGAAAGTGTGCGATCGAGTGTGCAGCCGAGCGGGAAATTCGGCGAGAAAGCGGATCGGCTATTTGGTGCGGATCCTGTGGGACTCGACGAATCCGCGCGAGGCATTGCGGTGCTGGTGATCGTCGGCGTGGCAGTGGGGCTATTGTCCGGCATGTTCGGTATCGGTGGCGGCACGGTGATCGTGCCCGCGCTGGTATGGCTCGGCTTGACGCAACGCAATGCGGCGGCGACGTCAATGCTTGCGATCGTACCGACCTCGATTTCCGGCGTCATTTCGTACGCGACTTGCGGAAACGTGGACTGGCTCGCCGCGCTGCTGCTGTTTTGCGGCATGTTCGTAGGCGGGCAGATTGGCAGTTGGTTGCTTTCGCGATTGCCGGAACTCGTATTGCGGTGGATTTTCGTAGTGTTCCTCGCGTTTGTGGTGTTGAACCAGATAAGTTTCGTGCCGTCGCGAGACCAGCACATTACGATGAGCGTGCTGACCGGAGTCTGCCTGGTGCTGCTGGGCGTGGTGATTGGCATCTTGGCGGGACTGCTGGGGATTGGCGGCGGGGCGCTCGCCGTGCCCGCACTGTCGATGCTGTTCAACGCTTCTGATCTGATTGCGCGAGGCACGTCGCTGCTGGCCATGTTCCCGAACTCGATCACCACGAGCGTGGCAAACCTGAAGCGCAAGCTGGTGCATGTGAAGGCCGCGCTGATTATTGGCTTGGTAGCTGCCGTTACCGCGCCATTCGGCACGTGGATTGCGGGCGCGGTGTCGCCCCGCGTCGGCTCGATCATGTTCGCCATCTACCTGTGCGTGCTCCTGATCCGCAGCTTCTTCGTAGCTGTCAAGGCCACTCGTTCCGCCCGCGCCTCTGCCTGACCGTTTGCACTTCATGCGGGAAAAGCATGAGTCATAATTCAGCATTTAGGGGGTATTGGGGATGATGGTTGACGGAAAGAGGATTTGAGATAAGTGTTCACTTTGTGAAGACGAGAGTTCATATTGTGTTCGTCTAAAACGCCTCGGAAGTTGGTTTGCGGAACCTAGCGTGGGAATCGCAATACAGCACAGGCTGAAGAAAGAAGAACAAGATGAGCAATCGAAAGGCTCTCAAGGGAGCGATTGCAGCAATCGCTTCCGTTGCAACGCTCGGCGCACTCGCGGCACCGGCGCTCGCTGACGAAACCACCACCTACAACCTGAACGGCAAGTCCGTTGCGGAACTGGCTCAGCATGGCGGCGCACAGCGCATTGCTGCCATCGGCAACGGCAACGCCAAGAACGTCATCCTGTTCATCGGTGACGGCATGGGCGATTCCGAAATCACCGTCGCCCGCGATTATCTCAAGGGTGCGAACGGCCACTTCGAAGGCCTCGATGCAGTCGGCCAGTCGGCAGAACTCGGCGACACCAACGCCGGCACCGGCCAGTACACCACCTTCTCGCTGGGCGGCAACAGCGGCGACAGCGCAGTCGGCAAGAACTCCGACGGCAGCCTCAACGCCAACCCGAACCCGGGCAAGCTCACCGCAGTGACCGATTCCTCCGCATCCGGCTCCGCATGGGCAACCGGCACCAAGACCTACAACAACGCCGTGGACGTTGACGTGTACGGCAACCCGCAGCTCAACCTGTTCGAACTCGCCAAAGCGGCGGGCAAGGCCACCGGCAATGTGACCACCGCCGAAATCCAGGACGCCACCCCGGCCGTGCTCGAATCGCACTCCACCGAGCGTGGCTGCTACGGCCCACAGGGCAAGACCGACGGCAGCTCCAACGACGCGCTCAAGCGCTGCCTCGCCAACCAGCTCAAGGAAAACGGCGGCATCGGTTCCATTTCCGAGCAGCTGCTCGATACCCGCGCTGACGTGACCATCGGCGGCGGCTCCAAGTACTTCCGCCAGACCGTGCAGGGCGGCGAATACGCTGGCAAGACCGTGTGGGAGCAGGCCAAGGAAATGGGCTACCAGACCGTCGAAAACGATTCGGCCGCAATGAACGCGCTCGAATACAAGGAGGGCCAACCGGTGCTCGCCCTGATGAGCGACGGCAACATGCCTACCAAGTTCAACCCGTCCAAGGCCACCGCGCAGGATCCGGCCAAGGACGCCAACCCGACCGTGTGCACTATGAACGACAAGTGGCTCGGCAACCAGGGCTCCTCGCTCAAGGACATGACCAAGAAGGCGCTCGATCTGCTCGAAGCCAACCCGGCCAGCGACGCGAATGGCTACTTCCTGCAGGTTGAGGGCGCTTCCATCGACAAGCAGGACCACGCTGGCAACGCTTGCGGCCAGATCGGTGAAACCGACGATTTCGATCAGGCCATCGCCTACGCCATGAAGAACGTTGACCTGACCAACACCCTCGTGATCGTCACCGCCGACCACGCCCACACTTCCCAGATCCTCAACGCTCAGCCGGCCTACGCACTCTCCACCGTGCTCAAGACCGCTGACGGCAACAATATGGTCGTCTCCTACGGCACCGCTGAAGCCGACTCCCGCGATGAGGACGGCGGCTACAACGGCGGCGACATGGCTCACACCGGCACCCAGCTGCGCATCGCCGCTTCCGGCCCTGGCGCCCAGCGCGTGATTGGCCTGACCGACCAGACCGACAACTTCTACACCATCGCCAACACCCTCGGCCTTGCCTCCACCTCCGACGATCAGAAGTCGCTCTCCAACGACGCCAAGACCGAAGTGAAGCTCACCGACGGCAAGTATGTGGCCGAATCCACCGGATTCAACGGCGACGCAGTGCTCTCCTATGAGCTTAAGGACAAGTCCGGCAACGTTCTCGCCGCTTCCGACAGCTCCACTCCGGTTTCCGGCGTGCGCGTCAAGACCGCTCAGACCACCAGCATCGCGCTCGACAAAGTTGCTGAAGGCAACGAGTACACGCTCACCGTCACCGGCCGCCGGTCCGGCAAGACCGTGACCGTCGACTTCCAAGCTCCGGCCCGCGATTCCTCAGATGAGAAGCCGGGTGACGGTAAGAATGACGTGATCGCTTCCGGCAAGGTGAGCAACAATCCGAAGTCCGGTGTGCTCGGCAACACCGGTGCCGCGATCACCATCGCCGCACTTGCGATCGCCATGCTGGCCGCAATCGCGATGATCGTCAAGACCGCCAAGATCAGCCGCTGAAAAATCTGGGAATCTGAAGATGGAAATCGGAAGAATTCTGAAATTCTAAGAATTCTGGAAATCTGAGAGTCATAACTGAAGATAACAACTGAAGATTACGGATAAGATCCGGATCGCACTCATTACAGTGTGGTCCGGATCTTGTATATTTCGTGTAATCCGTGCAAATCCAAATTGAGATGGGGCGTCCAAAGCAACGGTCGCTGTGAGACAATATTGCTCGAGGTGTCTATCTCAAAAATGAGATATTCATCTCGAGATATCTATCTCTCGAAACCGAGGGCAAATCCCTCGAAACCGAAGTATCAACAGAGCGAAGGAGCATTCGTGCGTATTTACAATCTGACGGATAATGACGATGCCGCGATCGTCGCGCAGCAGGGCATTTTCCAGGTCATGGAATGGAAGCGCGACTTTTCCGTGACCTACGGCAGCGCCATGGACGCCTACTATGCGTCCGAAATGAACGTGCGCCGCCGCCAGCTGGTCTGCAATCTCAATGGCAAGACCGGTGCGGTTGTGCAGGCGGGCGCCATGCAGTGGACCGTCGGCCATGTCGAAGTGACGACCGGTGTGAAGGGCGTTGGCGATTTCATCGGCAAGCTGGCGCGTGGAGCGGTCACCAACGAGTCCGCGGTCAAGCCGGAATATCACGGCAACGGTGTGGTTGTGCTCGAACCGACCTACCGCCATGTGCTGCTGCTTGATCCGAGCCAGATGGGCGGCGCGATCACAGTGAACGACGGCCTGTTCTACGCTTGCGAAACCACGATTCAGCAGCGTGCGGTTATGGTTTCGCGTCCGAGCGCGATGATGGCCGGCGGCGAGGGCCTGTTCAACCTGTCGCTGATGGGACAGGGAACGGTTGCGTTGGAATCGCCGGTGCCCGCTTCCGAAATCGTGACCGTCGATTTGGAGAACGACGAGCTGAAGGTGGACGGCAATTTCGCGATCGCGTGGACGAACGGCCTGCAGTTCACGGTCGAGCGTTCCACGAAGACGCTGATCGGTTCGGCTGCGAGCGGCGAGGGCTTGGTCAACGTGTACCGCGGTACGGGTCGTGTGCTTCTTGCGCCGGTCGCCGCCAATCTGGCTAATCCGAACGCGGGTTCCGGTGCGGCCTGATTTGGCCGGTTGATTGCAGTTAATGGCGATTCGTCAACGAAAGGCAGTTGAAACGTTGACGGATTGCGTTCGCGCCCTGCCGATGGTGAGATGGCAGGTTTTGTTGAGATTGCGATTTGATTGATGTTCGATGGTGATCGCACCTTGAAATCGTGTCTTGAGATTGTGTCTGATAAAAAGTTGAGCGAAGGGAGCTCAACTTTTTTGTAGATTTGGGAATAATCGCTTGCGATTCAAAGTTGAGTGGTGTAGGCTCAAGTTTTGGAAAGTCCGGGAGGCGGCAAACCGAAACTCGGGCGAAAGAACGAATAGAACAGAAAACGCATAGCGAACCTATCTACAAAGGAGACAAGTTATGGGACGCGCAGTTGGCATCGATCTGGGTACTACTAATTCCTGCATCGCAACTCTTGAAGGTGGCCAGCCCACCGTTATCGTGAACGCTGAAGGCGCTCGCACCACGCCGTCCGTCGTGGCATTCAGCAAGTCCGGCGAGATCCTCGTCGGCGAAGTCGCCAAGCGTCAGGCCGTGACCAACGTCGACCGCACCATCAGCTCCGTCAAGCGCCACATGGGCACCGACTGGACCGTTGAAATCGACGGCAAGAAGTGGACTCCGCAGGAGATCTCCGCACAGGTGCTGATGAAGCTGAAGCGCGACGCCGAAGCCTACCTCGGCGAACCGGTCACCGACGCCGTGATCACCTGCCCGGCATACTTCAACGACGCTCAGCGTCAGGCCACCAAGGACGCCGGCACCATCGCAGGCCTGAACGTGCTGCGTATCATCAACGAGCCGACCGCAGCCGCACTGGCCTACGGCCTCGAAAAGGGCAAGGAAGACGAAACCATCCTGGTCTTCGACCTCGGCGGCGGCACCTTTGATGTGTCCCTGCTGGAGATCGGCAAGGACGACGACGGCTTCTCCACCATTCAGGTGCAGGCCACCAACGGCGACAACCACCTGGGCGGCGACGATTGGGATCAGAAGATCATCGACTGGCTCGTCGGCGAAGTCAAGAACAAGTACGGCATCGACCTGAGCAAGGACAAGATCGCCCTGCAGCGCCTGAAGGAAGCCGCAGAGCAGGCCAAGAAGGAGCTGAGCTCCTCCTCGAGCACCTCCATCTCCATGCAGTACCTGGCCATGACCCCTGACGGTACTCCGGTGCACCTGGACGAAACCCTGACCCGCGCTCACTTCGAGAGCATGACCTCCGACCTGCTGGGCCGCTGCCGCACCCCGTTCAACAACGTGCTGCACGACGCTGGCATCGGTGTTTCCGACATCGACCATGTGGTGCTCGTCGGCGGTTCCACTCGTATGCCGGCCGTCAAGGAGCTCGTCAAGGAGCTTACCGGCGGTAAGGAAGCCAACCAGTCCGTGAACCCGGATGAAGTCGTGGCCGTCGGCGCAGCCGTGCAGTCCGGCGTCATCAAGGGCGACCGCAAGGACGTGCTGCTCATCGACGTGACCCCGCTGTCCCTCGGCATCGAGACCAAGGGTGGCATCATGACCAAGCTCATCGACCGCAACACCGCCATTCCGACCAAGCGTTCCGAGGTCTTCTCCACCGCTGAAGACAACCAGCCGTCCGTGCTCATCCAGGTCTATCAGGGCGAGCGTGAGTTCGCTCGCGACAACAAGCCGCTGGGCACCTTCGAGCTGACCGGCATCGCTCCGGCTCCGCGTGGCGTTCCGCAGATCGAGGTCACCTTCGATATCGACGCCAACGGCATTGTGCACGTGTCCGCCAAGGACAAGGGCACCGGCAAGGAACAGTCCATGACCATCACCGGCGGTTCCGGCCTGGGCAAGGACGAAATCGACCGCATGGTCAAGGAAGCCGAAGCTCACGAAGCCGAAGACAAGAAGCGCAAGGAAGACGCCGAAACCCGCAACCAGGCCGAATCCTTCGCCTATCAGACCGAGAAGCTCGTCAACGACAATAAAGACAAGCTCTCCGACGATGTGGCCAAGGAAGTCACCGATAAGGTCAACGAGCTCAAGGAAGCCCTGAAGGGTGAGGACATTGAGAAGATCAAGTCCGCCCAGAGCGAGCTGATGACCTCCGCCCAGAAGATCGGCCAGGCCCTCTACGCACAGCAGGGTGCCGCCGATGCCGCAGGCGCCGCAGGTGCCGCCGGTTCCGCTCCCGCTGACGACGACGTGGTTGACGCCGAAGTCGTGGACGATGACGACAAGGACAACAAGTAATCATGTCCGACTTCAACAAGGACGAATATCTGAACGACCTGCCCGACATGGACAACCTGTCCGGGCAGGCCGCCCCTGCATCCGGTGCATCGCAGGAATCGCAGAATAATGGCGATTCTGCAGCAAGTGCAACTTCCGATTCTGCAGATTCTGCAGCAACTGCAGCGAACGCAGCATCTTCCGAATCGCAAGAAAACGGCGATGCTGCGGATGGTGCGACGCAAGATGGTGAAGATACGCTGACTCCGCTTGGCCAGGCCAAGAAGGAAGCGGCGGAATACTTGGAAGCCCTTCAGCGCGAACGTGCGGAATTCATCAACTTCCGCAATCGTTCGCAGAAGGAGCAGGAACGCTTCCGCCAGCACGGCATCATCGACGTGCTGACCGCACTGCTGCCGGCACTTGATGACATCGATCGCATTCGCGAACACAGCGAAATGGACGAATCCTTCAAAGCCGTTTCCGCCAAAATCGACAAGGCGTTCGAAAAGTTCGGCGTCGAGAAGTTCGGCGAAAAAGGCGAGGATTTCGACCCGACCAAGCATGACGCGATCCTGCACAAGCCGGATCCGCAGGCCGAGAAGGAAACCGTCGACACCGTGGTGGAAGCCGGCTACCGTATCGGCGACCGCGTGATTCGCGCGGCTCGCGTGGTCGTGGCGTCCCCGCAGAGCTAGCGCAGTGACAGCGATTTCAACAACAACAGGCATTTGACATCAGCAACCTCGTGAAAGGAGGCACATCATGGCTGAGAATGAATGGCTGAGCAAGGATTTCTACAAGGTCCTCGGTGTCTCCAAAGACGCCACGGACGATGAGATTACCAAAGCGTACCGCAAGCTGGCACGCAAGTACCATCCTGATCTGAACAAGACCAAGGAAGCGGAGGAAAAGTTCAAGGACATTTCCGAAGCGTACGACGTGCTCAGCAACAAAGACAACCGCCAGAAGTACGACGCCATCCGCCAGTTCGGCATGGGTGGCGCGCGCTTCGCAGGCGGTTCCGGCGCGGGCGGATTCGACGCGGGGGCATTCTCCGACATTTTCGGCTCGATGTTCGGCGGTGGCGCTGGCGCTGGAGCGTATGGCACGGGCGGCAATGGCTCGCGCATCCGCTTCCAGACCGGTGGCGGCAATCCGAATATCAACGATATTTTCTCGATGTTCGGTGGCGGCGCTGGTGGCCCTGCCGGGGCTGGCAACCCCTACGGGGGCAGCTACGAGCAGGCTGCGCAGCCGGAAGATGGCGAAGACCGCAATTCCAAGATCAATCTGACTTTCCGCCAGTCGGTCAAGGGGGCAATGGTTTCACTGTCTGCCGACGGAAAAAAGTTCAAGACGCATGTTCCAGCGGGCGTGCGTGACGGGCAGAAAATCCGTATTCCAGGCAAGGGCAAGCCGGGTCGTAACGGCGGAAAAAACGGCGATCTGTACCTGCAGATCAACGTTGCCGAAGATCCGAAATTCAGCCTGCGCAAGCGTGACATCATCATGGATCTGCCAATCACCGTCGGTCAGGCTGTGGCGGGCGCGAAAGTGACCGCACAGGATATCGACGGCAACGAAGTCACCTTCAAAGTGCCGGCAGGCTCGTCCAGCGGCACCGAAGTGCGCATCTCCGGCAGGGGCGTGGCCAACAGGCAGGGCGACGGCGATCTGATCGGGCGTGTGCAAATCCGCATTCCCGACAAGCCGAGCCTGAAAGTCAAGCATGCGGCAAAGGAATTCGACAAGGAGTGCGGCGATTTCGCTGACGAACTTGCCAAGGAGCGCTGATTGCCATGGCACGCGCATCCCGGACCTCCCAAGCCCGTGCGGCGCGGCAGGCCAAAATGCTGTACGACATGTGCGCAATGGCGATCGTGGCCGGCAGGGCCGATCTGGACGGGGCGGATGAAGTTGGTTTCGACATCGAACTGCCGATGTTCACGGTCGGTCGCGCCGGCGAACTCGCCAACGTGCATCCGCAGACGCTCCGCCAATACGATCGTTTGGGGCTGGTGGTGCCGCAACGCACGGACGGTGGCGCTCGCCGGTATTCGCTGCGAGACATCTCGCGCCTTGCGAAAGCGCAGCAGCTGAGTCAGGAAGAAGGCATCAACCTGGCTGGCATCGCGCGGATCCTTTCCTTGGAAGAGGAGAACCGCGAGCTGCGCCGGCAAGTCGAGCGATTGCGCCGGCCGGCCGGTTCCAGCGTGTTCGCGGCCGATGCGGACGGTGACATTGTGGAAATCGAACGTTCCCGCCGCGCTCGCATGTGGCGTCGGCAGATTCAGGTCGACGCCCGTCAGCTGCCGTCGCGCGAGTCCGTGGAGGCCGCGCGTGTCGCGGCTGATGCGTACGACACGCGCGGTGGGGGTGTCGCAGGCGAAAACGAGGGGATTGAGAGGGGTAAACCCGTTTCTCAGCCGATTTCTAGGTCTATCGTGCTTTGGGGGATTGACTGATTTTCAGAAAACATTGAAAAAAATTCAAAAACAGGCATATCTTGCAACAGATGTGCCTGTTTTGTTATATAGTTTTACCAAATGCATTGCTTCCTGCGACGATGTCGTTGTTGTGGGAAATAATGTTGAGCATCCGCGTTCTAACTGTCATTCTTCCGGTCGTCAAGGTGCTTCGGTGAAAGATGGTTCTCTTTGCCCATGAATAATCATGGAGGAGGGGGTAAGATATGCGGCGAGAACAGGAAAGGTTAGGAGCGTACAGTGCCAAGAGTTGCGTTCACAGCTAAGACCCGCAAGTATCTCGGGTCTCTGGATGCCGTGGAATCGGTCACCCAGTATCGTATTTGTTACTCCAAGGAGTTTCGCGATGATTGCATGCGCAGGTATGCCGAAGGTGGCTCGCCTGCCGCGATTTTCCGCGAGGCCGGGCTTGATCCGAAGATCATCGGATACAAGCGCGTGGAACGTTGCATCGCTCGCTGGAAGGCGGAAAATGCGGAAAAGGCCGCTGAAACCGCTGTGGAAAACAGTGAAAATCAGGGAGAGTGAATTTCAAATCTCCCGATACAAGTGAAATTTTCGAATTTCATGGATTATAGCGATGGGGGTTGCCGATAATTCGTGAAAAAAATCGGATGATTTTGCGAATACGTAGGCGCGAAGTATTGCGTCGATATGGGAAGCGCTCGGATGGAGGACCATCCGGGCGCTTTTCGTTTGCCTCGCTTGTATGCCTGTTTGTTGTCTGCCGTTTTGCCGCAACTCGCGAATGCTGCCGTCTTGCCGCTCTGCTGAAATGGCAGTGGAAGTCGCGATGGACGGCGCTGCCTGGAATCCGGTGCTCCGCGTCCGACGGTCGTAGGGAAGGAACATCATGACCGAGACGAACCTGATGATCAAGGCCGTGTTTTGGGATATGGACGGCACGCTGATCGATTCCGAACCGTATTGGTATGAGGGTGAGATGAAAATCGCAGCCGCGCATGGCGGATATTGGGATGAGGAGCTCGCCTGGCAGGGTTCGGGCACGCCGGTTCCGGATGTGGCCCGTCGCATGGTGGAGCATGGTTGCCAGCTGTCGATTGAAGAGATCGGCCAGGGCATGATCGATTACGTCGCCCAAAAGGAATTCGAGCGCATTCCGTGGATCGAAGGCGTGGAAGACGTGCTTGTCGCGCTGCGTGACGCTGGCGTTCCTTCGATGCTGGTCACCACGTCGCCGCGTCATCTTGCGGAGAATCTGGTTGCCCAAGCGCCGGCTGGCGCGTTTGCGGGCTACGTGTGCGGCGATGATGATGTTGAGAAGAAGCCGTCTCCGGCCCCGTATTTGGAGGCGGGCCGTCGCTTGGGTATCGCTCCGGAAGATATGAAGTACTGCATTGCGATTGAGGATTCCATGTCGGGCCTGCGTTCGGCCGTCGCCTCCGGCGCGACGACGATCGGCCAGACCGGGTTCATGCAGATCGACAATTCCAACGGCCCGCAGTTCGCCTC
>OKSD01001539.1_pt1 | contig 22437 bp, 16 predicted proteins | sample 1601221 | NCBI WGS metagenome assembly OKSD01 (sample SAMEA3541550, study PRJEB24748) | human gut metagenome | biome: human gut; feature: human-associated habitat; material: faeces | place: China | collected 2012
GGGCGGGAGGGGCTTTCTTCAGAAAGGCCCTCCCGCCCCCTCCAGTCTTCTCACAATTCCTCTTCCTACCTCAAACTTTCCAACACTTCGCGGGTGGACTTGAGCATATAGTCGAAGTCCTCTTCGCTGAGCCAGTGCTGGAAGGGGAAGGATATCTGGCCGTCGAAGAAGGCGTCGGCGTTGGGGCAGTTGGCTTCCCCGAGTCCGAGCTTCTTGTAGAAATCGTAGCGGTCGAGCGGGATGTACTGCACCACGCACTTGATGCCCTTTTCTTCGGAAATGGCGTGCATGAAGGCGTCGCGCTTGCCGTTTTTCATGCAGCCCGCGAGCAGGTGGTAGTTGTGGCGGGTGGTGTCGTCGCGGAGGAACTCCAGCTCGGGGTAATCCTTGAGCGCGTCGATGAAACGGATGGCCCGGGCGCGCTTTTCGGCGTTGATCCGGTCGATGCGCTCAAGCATCTTGACGCCGAGGGCGCACTCGATTTCGCCGAGGCAGTAGTTGTTCGGCCAGAGCATGTCGCCGTCGAGCATGGGCATGTCCACATTGCCCATCGCCGGGGTCCAGTAGTTGGGCCGGGGCTCGGGATAGCCGCAGTGCCCGTTGTGGCGCAGGGCGGGCACCAGCGCGGCGAGCTTCGGGTCCTTGACCACCAGCATGCCGCCCTCGCCGAGCGTGGTAAGGTTCTTGTGGGAATGGAACGAGAAGATAGCCATGTCGCCCCACGCGCCCGACTTGATGCCGTCGATGTCCGCGCCGATGGACTGGGCCGCGTCTTCAATGACGAGCACATTGTGCCGCTTCGCCACTTCCATGATTGCAGGCATGTCCGCCACGTAGCCGTACAGGTGCACGACGACGATAGCTTTCGTTCTGGGCGTGATGCACTTTTCGATGGTTTCGGCGTTGACCACATGCGTGACGGGATCGACGTCCGCCCAGACGAGCTTCGCGCCCTTCTTGGCGTAGGGGTAGGCCGAGGCGGTGAAGGTGTGCGAGGGGATGACGACTTCATCGCCGGGCTTGAAGTTGCAGAGCTGCGCGGAAAGCTCAAGCGCGGACACGCCGTTCATCACCGCAAAGCAATGCTCGGCCCCGATGTACTCGCCGAACGCCTTCTGGAAGGCTTGCAGATGCTTGCCCTGCGTCAGCGGTTCCGCGTTCCGCATGGCTTCCACGACCACAGCGATCTCGTCTTCGGTGTACTTGATCGCACGTCCGCTGAAATTGACTTTGATGTCCATAAGATGTCCTGTCTCTGATTGCCCAGTGCGGAACCCGAAACGGTATAGCCGCTTCGGGTTCCCTTATGTTTCTCGGGACAATTGGCGCTGCGGAGGGGGCCTCCGTCTCCCCGCTTAGCGGGTCAAGGGGCCGCATGGTCCCTCGCGGGGGCAAGCCCGCCGGGGGCGCTCCCGCTAGATGCTCTTGTAGCGTTCGATGAGGTTTTCCCTGGTGAGGATCTGCTTGAAGTCGGGGCCGAGGGCATTGGTGAGGGGCTTTTCGTGGACGATGCAGCCGCGATAGAGGCCTTCGTACTGCTCTTCGGTGAGATCCTTGCAGATGCCGGTGGGCAGGTTGACGCCCTGCCGTTCGATCATGGTGCGGAACTGTTTGTATTCTTTGGGGTAGATGTCCCCAAGGACGTTCAGGGCGAGGCAGTTGCCGAGGCCGTGGGCCACATGCAGGACGACGCCGAGCCCGGCGGAGAAGGGATGGATGACGCCCACGTTCCCGGCGGCCATGCCGCCGATGTAGGAGGCGATCATCATTTTTTCGCGGTTTTCTTCGCTCATCATGTCGTCGGAGAGGAAAATTTCCTCGCAGAGCTGCACGGCGCGTACGGAGAAGGCGTCGATGATGGCGTTGCGGTAGCTGCCCTGAAGCGATTCGACGCAGTGCATGAAGGTATCGATGCCGGTGTAGAAATACTGGTCGCGGGGAACGGTGGCGAGCAGGTCGGGATCGAGCAGAAGCTGATCATAGACCGTGTAGTCGCTGTTCATGCCCAGTTTGAGATTTTTGGGGATGTTGGTAAGGACACAGGTGCGGGAACACTCGGAGCCCGTGCCGGAAAGGGTCGGGATGCCGATCTTGTAGACGGCGGGATTCTTGACGAGTTCCCAGCCCTGATAGTCTTCGGCCTTGCCGGGGTTGGTGAGCAGGTTGGCGACGGCCTTGGCGGTGTCGAGGGCGTTCCCTCCGCCGATGCCCACGACGCAGCAGGGGGTGCGGCTGTCGGCGGCGGATACGGCTTCCTTGAAGGCGTCGATGCGGGTGACTTCCGGCTCGGAACTGGAGTCGACGAAATGGAGCTGGTCGCCCTTTTCCATGGGCAGACGGCCGATCAGTTCATGATCGCGGAAGAAGTGGTCGACGAAATAGACGACCGGACCGTCCACGGCTTCGCGGCGGGGGTTCAGCAAGTCGCCGAGCTGAGCCAGAGATCCCCGCCCGAACACATAGTAAGGAACGTTTTTTGTATTGCGATACATGGTAAAAGCCTCATAGGATGATTTTAGGAAACGATAACGGGCATTGTATGTTGAATCCGCCCGGGCCGCAAGCCGGAGCAAACGGCCCGTTCCGGCGGTTTTCCACCGATTTTTCCACGGGAGAGTGTATGTCAGGCAAAACTTCGATAGCTGTTCTCGGGGGCGGAAGCTGGGGTACGGCGCTGGCCCATCTGTTGGCCCATGCCGGGCATTCGGTGGCACTGCTGTTACGGGATGCGGAGCAGGCCGCGCACATCAACGCGCACCATGAGAACCCGCGTTACCTGCGGGGCGTACCGTTGCATCCGGGCATCCGGGCTGTTGCCGGGGATACGGGCGGTCCGGAACAGGCGGAAGTGCTGGCGGACGTCTCCATTCTGGTCCTGTCGGTCCCTTGCCAAGCCATGCGGGGGACGCTTCGCCGGTTGGCGGGCGTTGTGCCCCCGGACTGCGTTCTTGTCAATACGGCAAAAGGAATCGAAGTTTCCGAGCTGGTTACGGTGGAGCGCATGGTCCGGGAAGAGCTGCCCGGATTCGTGGACCGCTACGCCGTCCTTTCCGGGCCGTCGTTCGCCCTTGAGGTGGCGACCTGCAAGCCCACGGCGGTGGTACTCGGCTGCCGCGACGAACGGCTTGGGGCACGGCTGAGGGAAGTGTTCGCCACGCCGTGGTTCCGATCCTATTCCAGTACGGACGTGCCGGGTGTGGAGCTTGGCGGGGCGATCAAGAACGTCATCGCCATCGCTGCGGGCCTCAGTGACGGGCTCGGCTTCGGCCTGAATGCCCGGGCGGCGCTGGTCACGCGGGGCCTTGCGGAAACCAGCCGCCTTGGTGTGGCGCTTGGGGCGCGGGCGTCGACCTTCATGGGCCTTTCCGGGCTCGGGGACCTCATGCTCACCTGTTCGGGCGATCTGTCCCGCAACCGTCAGGTCGGGCTGCGCCTCGGGGTCGGTGAGAGCCTGGAAGACATCGCCTCATCCATGTGCATGGTGGCCGAAGGGGTCAAGACCACGCAGGCCGTGCACCGGCTGGCGCAGCGCCTCGGCGTGGACATGCCCGTGACCGGCACGATGTACAGCGTCTTGTATGAGGGGTTCGCGCCCCGCGAGGCGGTACAGGCCCTTATGGGGAGACAGTTGAAGGAAGAATAGGCAGATAGAGTTGATGAAGGACTGTTTTTTTTCAGTCGGTTGGCGTGTGAAGGCCAGTAGTGTAAAAAAAGTTTCGCACATTCCGAAAATGGAGGTGGCTCCTCAAATCGGTTAGAGTTTTGTTATCACACGAAACCATATCCGACCAAAAGGAGCTACTTCATGGAAAGTAGCAAGGACTTCGGAAAAAAGGAAGCGAGAGTTATTCAGGTTAACGAAGGAGAACTCAAAAAGCATGTCTCGGAAATTGTTCGGGAGAGTGTGGAATACACGCTGAACGGTTTGCTGGAAGCTGAGGCTGACCAGCTTTGTCAGGCAAGGTGTTATGAACGCAATGCTGATCGAGCCAGCACTCGAGCAGGTCATTACACGAGAAGCTTGCAGACGACAGCCGGCAAAATGACGCTGAAGGTGTCCAAACTCCGGAATCTGCTTTTCGAGACTGCCATCATCGAGCGGTATAGGAGGCGAGAGAGTTCTGTCGAGGAAGCGCTGGTCGAAATGTATCTGGCAGTTGTTTCCGTGCGTCGAGTAGAGGATATCACCGAGGCTCTCTGGGGAAGCCGAGTCAGTTCCAGCACCATCAGCGAGCTGAACAAAAGATTTACAAGAACGTCGAAAAGAATGGAGAAACAGTCCTTTGGAGAGCATGTATCCCTCTATATGTTTGTAGACGGAATATGGCTCAAGCGGTCATGGGGAGGCGTTGTCCAGTCGGTGTTGGTAGTTGTCGCTATCGGGGGCAATAAGGAAGGGTATCGTGAAATCCTCGGTGTAGCGGAAGGCAGCCGTGAAGATGCGGAAAGCTGGAGAAACTTCTTTCACTGTCTGAAGCGGCGCGGCCTTCAGCGTGTCAGTCTTATCGTGTCAGACAAGAGCACCGGAATACTGGGCGCCATAGGAGATTTTTCCCGGAAAGCCGGTGGCAGCGTTGCGTGGTACACTTCTACCGGAATGTCTTGAATGCTGTTCCAGCTGGAAAATCTAAAGCGGTTTCCACCATGCAGAAGGCGATCCATGCCCAGGAGGACAGGGATTCAGCCCAGCAAAAGGCCAAACAAGTCTCTGCTAAACTCAAGGCACTTCGTCTGGATAAGGCCGCTCGTATCGTTCAGACAGGCGCTGAGGAGACGTTTGCCTTCTACGAATTCCTCTCTAACCACTGGCGTTATATCTGCACGAACAATCCTCTTGAACAGCTCAATCGTGAAATCAGGAGACGTACTCGAGTAGTCGAAAATTTTCCCGACGGTCACTCTGCACTGATGTTGGTCGCGGTTCGCCTGCGTTACTTCGCAGGAAAAAAGTGGGGAACCAAGCGGTATATCAATATGAAAACCTTCGGGAAACTTAGCTAGAGGAAAAATTCTGACCGATTGAGTCATCAAATCTGCAAAAAAAATTTCTGGACGTTACCATTCTGTCCGCCGTATTTTTAGAGATAGGAAGAGCCCATATAGAGGTTAGATATTCAGGATGGACTCCTCGGCCCGTCTATGCCGCCGCATCTGTCCCGCATGAAGGCCGCAGGCCGGGCGGAAAGCCTGGAAAAGCCCGCCGCGAAGGGAAAGTATGGCTCCGAGAGTATTGCTGAAATTCCATGAAAAAGTAACAATCAGTTCTTATGGCAGAGTATTATTAATAAACTTTTTGATAGATCTACTTTCTCAGTGTCTTGAAGATATTATAAATATATCCTATTAATTTATTTATGTAATTATTTTGGAGTATGTAAAGTGGATTGGTATCAAGGAAACTGTAGGGAATTGTTATATTTTTGCTGTGACCTGCTTATACGCAGGAAGTACATCATTGGGGGTACCTATCTGACGAATTCTCCCACCCTCCATCCAGATAATACTATCGCATTGTTCAACTGTGCTCAGTCTATGAGCTATGATAAATATTGTTACTGTATCTGGAATATTACGGATGGTTTCCATAATTATGTTTTCATTATTTTGATCAAGTGCACTGGTTGCTTCATCAAAAAATAAGATGGTCGGATTGTTGTATAAGGCTCTAGCTATGCTCAGACGTTGAGCTTGCCCTCCCGACAAGCCAGCCCCATATTCACCAACTTTTTTATATAATCCTTTTCTATCATTACTGATGAAGTCTATTGCTGCCTTTCTAGCAGCGGAAAGGACTCTTTTTTCATCCCATGGTTGGCCCCATTGGCTGAAAGCAATATTCTCGGCAACAGTGCCTTGAAATAGAAAGCTGTTTTGTGGGACATAACCTATTTGTTTCATAAAGGCGCTTGTCTTCGCAGGGGTAGGGATTTGCCCGTCTATCAGGTAGGAACCTTCCGTAGGGTGCAGCAACATGGCAAGTACTCCGGCGAGGGTGCTTTTTCCTGCGCCCGAAGGTCCTATCAGGCCTACCTTTTGTCCTTTTCGAATAACTAGATTAATATGTTGGAGAGCATCTTGGGCGGATTCAGGGTAACGGAATGTTACGTTGCGAAGCTCGATTTTATTCGTGAATTTGAAATTCGGGTCAGGTGTTTCCTGTTTGTGTACCGGGTGAGGTTGAATGACTTCAAGGAGTTCTAAAACAGACAGAGCAGGTTGACGAAGGCTGCGAATTCGGACTTGATACCCAACTATACGGTTGCAGTAGGGTAAAACCCGCCATGCCGTCAAAATTAGCAGAGCAAGGGCTGATCTGATGCGAGGAAGATCGGCGTGTTCATAAAAAGATAGATAGCTGATGGCTATAAGCATCGCCACAAAACCTACGAACTCCAGCACCCATGTAGGCATAGTTGGGGCAATTGCATTGAAAGTTCGTGCAGTTTTGCTTTCCTTCGCAGTGGTAAGAACAGCTTTTAAAAATGTATTCTGCTGCTGAAAAAGCAACACATCACGAATACCTTTTGTGGCACAGAGTATAGCCTTGTTTTCAGAACTTGAACTTCGAGAAAGGACGAGTCCGTTACTTTCAACTTTTTCCCGCAGATTTCTATACAGAATAATGCCGAAAAGTAAGGTGAATGTGATAATAAATGTACTTAATATAGGTTCTTGACCGATAAAGCTCATAAAGAGAAGCAGCATTGTAATGCATGAAGCATACATGGACAGTGTGTTAATAAGAAAATTACTTAGCTGCAACCTTGATCGGAGTTTATTGTATACAGTTTCACTTTCTTTAGACAAGTGCCATGTGTAATTACTGTACAGGTAATGACACATGATTGACTGCCCGATATTCATGGAAATGTCATCACTCAGTCCAACATTTTTTTTTGCAACCTGCCAGCTTACCAGACTTTTTATCAATGAAGCAAAAACAACTAGAGTTCCGGTCAGCAGGAGAAGGTTGCGTGGATCAAGGCAGGCTTCTGAAAGCCAGGGACTATAGTCAAATAGGGTGGAAAAAAGTAATTTTTGCCTGAGTTCCTGGGAATTGGTCAACGCCACGGTCATCCAGCTCAACGCCAGAATAAAAGTAAGTTCAAGCAATCCCTGGATGACCATCAAGCAGAGCAGCCCTCCGGTACGTTTGCGCAGAGAGGGGGGAAGAACTTTCAGACAGCGTTGAAAGTCGGTGAAAGGATATAGCAGCATATCTCTGAGTTTCTACCTAAACTTGGTATATTAAAAAGTTATATGGCGAAGAATAGCCTGCAACAGGAACTCTTTATCCGGGTTGTCATAAAAAGCCAGAATATTACCCCATGCCTGGGGAGGGACAGATGTTTTTCCCCAGGGATATAAACGGCACCAGTCATGCTGAACCCCATAGCGTATCACGGGATGCCATTCACTCACATAGAGGGAATAGCCTTGGGCAATAAGAAAATCAGCAAGATCTGACACAGTATAACCGATTTGTCGTGTTTTATTATCTTCAAATTCACATAAAATTACATCAGGTTGTATGACATCAAATGGAAAACCTTTAAGAACATGCAAATCAAATCCTTCAGTATCAATTTTAAGGAGGCCAATCTTATCAACATGCTCACTGGCACAGAAGTCACGTAGTGTTACAGTCTCAACCGTAGAAATTTGCTGGTGACTCTCCAGGAAAGGTAAAAGAGAACTAACTCCATGTGATTCAGGAGAAGTATAGAAGGGGAGACTTTGACCTGAAGTGTCAGAAACTGCACGTCCATCAATATGGCAGAGAGGAAAATCTGCTGTAGCTTTGACCAGAAATTGTAAATTTACAGGATCTGGTTCAAAAGCCCATACCTCCCACCCCGCCCGAAGAAAAGGAAGTGCTGTACCTCCCCGATTGGCTCCTACATCCAGCATAATGCTGGAACGAGAAAACAGGTCAAGAATTATTTGGGATTCGTCAATATGTACATGGAGGTCGCGAGGAAAAACGGGAATCTCTCCCATATTTGCATATACAATGGTATGGGAAAGGATATTCCGCATTGTTTTTGTCAGCAGTTCTGTTTCTTTTTGCTTTTTATTTAGCTCATTATATTCTTTTTGAATATCAATCAGGTTTATCGAGAGGGAGTGACACTCCTGCGTGAGTTTTTCATTAAGTTCTTGGCAATTTTTTTGAATATTGGCGGTAGCTGCCGCATATTCTTTTTGCATATCAATCAGGTTTATCGAGAGAGAGTGACACTCCTGCGTGAGTTTTTTATTAAGTTCTTGGCAATTTTTTTGAATATTGGCGGTAGCTGCCGCAAGTAGCCGGTGTTCACGAGTATTAAGAACCCGGCGCAAATAACAGGCGGCAAACAGAGCCCCTCCGGTAACCAGTTCTCCCAGAAGCAGAAAGAGGAAAGCTACACTCCATTGTGAAGGAAGAAAAAAAGCGCCTAAAAGCGGAAGAATGAGCGCTGCCAGAGCGACCACCCTTATCAGAGGAGAAATCTTGTGGAGCGTTTCTACGACATATTCGATCAGACGTTCTACTGTCCCCCAGACATGCCGAGAACCCAAGAGGCGCGTGAGCAAGTGCGAACAGCGTTTTCCAAGACGTTGACCAGTTGTGGATGAGGGAATTTTTTTGTCGGAAGGGGCTATTGCTGGAATTATAGGCTGTGCCGCCAGACCTGGTTCCGGTAAGACCATTGCATGAAGAAATTCGAGCGCGTGGGCAAAAGGAACCTTAGGAAAGGCATCTACCTTGGAATCAGGGTTGGCATTGACAACACGGACTCCTAGTTCATTCAATACAGGTTGGAGTGAACGCCAACTGCATAGATGCGTGGCCCGATCCGGTTCAGGGTGAACATTCGGGATGTTGTAACGATCTCCTTTGCGCTGGTAATCATCAAAAAAGTAGTTAGGATTATGGTCTATATCTTTTGTAATTTCAAGAATGTGTCCTGCGGTGTTTTTAGCTTCTTTTAGTACTTCTACGTAATTGGAGTCGATGCCGAGCAAAATGATGTCTGTGTACCCCATTGAGGCAGCCCAGGCCATGGTATGGCTGCCGGTTGTGATCGGAGAAGGAGGGAAAAAAGGAGAACCACTATGCTCTAATTCATCGAAATTGACGACTTTAGGGTTTTGCCCACTTTCTCCCAATTCTTTGATTAAATTATCGCGCAGTAAAAAGTTGCGGATACCATATTCGTCCGATCTATCGATAAGCCGTTTAATTTCATCCTTATGTGAAAGACCAACTACCAAGTCGAGGCATGAATAATAGTCAGGGTACCAGTTAATTTTATCCCAATAGCGATACGCGGCATTCATGCCAAACGTGGCGTAGCCTTTTAAGTCTTTTTGGAAATTAAACCCACGAAGTGAAGGGCCATTGCCAAGAATTGCAGCCAAATTATGAGAACATACCATATGTTTTCCACGACATAAAGGATTTACAACTTTAGAGGACGTTTGTTCAACAAGTAATTGCTCTAGCGCCAAATCAAATTGCTTATTAATTCCCTTATATTTTTTACCCATTTCATTCAGGATATCGCGTGGAATTTCTGCCCATTTCATAGAAAATATCTTAAAATCATCATCAGTTAAAAAGCTTAAATAAGTTTTTCGTGCCTTTTGGGCTTCTTCTCGAAGCAATTTATTGTTTGTAGAAGAAACACCATCCCGTACAAAACCAGCTATAATATCGTCAATTTCATAAAATGTTTTTCCACTATACCAGGCATCAAGAATAAATTTATAATCTGCTGAAATTCTATACGAAGTATCATAATAACCTAATGAATTATGAAGTTCTTTTTTATATATAATAGATTGATGACATACTGGCATACCTTTTAATACCATAATATAATCAATATTATTTCTTCTCTTTTGAATAAAATTTTTATTTGAATCATACTCATAAGTCTGTCCAGCGATGATATCGCTTTGTGTAGACTGAGCAGCTTCTGCGAGTCTAAGTAGAGAATATTTATCATGAAATTCGTCACCAGCATTCATAAACATAATATAATCATTATGAGTATTATGAATACCTTTATTCATTGCATCGTAAATCCCCTTATCTTCCTCTGAGACAAGGACAGATATATATTGAGAGTATTTTTCTATTATTTGCAATGTGTTATCTTTTGACCTGCCATCGATAATAACTATTTCTATATTCTTATATAATTGTGACAATATAGATTGAAGTGTTCTTTCAATAGTTTTTTCAGCATTAAAAGTAACGATTATAATAGATATATTAATTGTCACTTCTCTTTTTTCAGCTTGATATCTATTACCCGACAAAACATCCTTATCGTGTAATATGTCATATAAAATAATATCAGTTTTAGTGTTTTTTTTGCTATCTTGACACAATCTCTTACGAATAGTATCAAGTATTCTATTTAAAGTCGAATGCCATATTTTATCATATTTTTCATCTGTAACCAGTTTTTTTCTTACATAATACCACGCATTAACATAATCATAGGCTGTTTTTTCATCATACGTTCTCATTACAGATTTTTTATTATACGCATAATAATACAACGCCTCATTTGTCTTCTTTACACATGGATTACTTGACAATAAATCACACAAAAATATTATATCTTCATGTAATCCTTTTCTATGGCGTATAGTTGTTAGCAAACATCGAGACATTAAAATACTAGTTACATAAAAAGAAAACGACATATTAATAAAATCTATAGGAAGATTATTGCATTTTTTATTTAAGATAAATTTATCACCGTTTTCTTTTTCTAAATATATATTAGACAAACAGATACACTTTTCATTATTTGCAATATTTAAAAGTATTTCTAATGTATCTTTTCTTATATAATCATCAGAATCCAAAAAATAAATATATTTTGCTCTACTATATTCTATACCAGAATTTCTTGCTATACCTGGTCTTAAATTTTTATTATTCCTAATAAGCTGAATGCATTCATGTTTTTTTTGATAATTCTTTACGATATCAACGGTATGATCACTGGAACAATCATCAATTACGATTATTTCATATTTATCATGTCCAATAGTTTGATTTAGGGCAGAATTCAGACAACGTGCGATAAAAGCTTCACCATTATATACAGGTATAATTATACTAACTTCTAAAGGTATACTTGTTTGCCTAAAGTTTATATTTTCAAAACTGTTAATATCAGACGCAAGTTCATACATAAAATTTTCTCCTAAAATTATAGTGCCTGCATCAGAGTTTCTGCTAAGACAAAATCTTGAGGATTATCAATATCGATAGATTCTAACTTATCAATTGGAAACATTTGTGGATGCAGACCAATACGTCGATTACCGGATGCAACAAATGATTTGCGGCTGAACAAATAGAAGCAAGAATTTTCTTCAAATAGAGGGGGGAGGTCCTGAGTTCGTTTCAACTCAGCCGGATTATGATTAACTGGTTCTCCTGAGGCCCAGTAAAGACGTGTTTGCAGTCTGGTTACAGCAAAGAGAGAATCATAGGTATCAAGATGCTGAAAATAGGCTTCAATGCCTTTTTCCAGCGTTGCCGTTTTCAGAAGAGGATTGGTGCTGTGTGTCTGGAGGAAATGTTCTCCTTCACACCGGGCCATATCGTCTGCAATGATTGCATTCATGGATACAAGGTCCCCGCGAAGCTCTTCCGGTCGCCAGTGGATAATGACCTTGGGAAAATGCGACTGGGCCATTTCTGCGATATGCTCGCTGTCCGTGTTCACAATAATGGACTTGATATACCGGCAGTCCTGAAGCGTCTGGGCAATATAAAAAAATAACGGTTTCCCACACATGGGGCGAATATTTTTATGGGGAACTCGTTCAGAATGTCCCTTCATGGGGAGCAGAGCGACAAGGGAATGCATACAACTACCTCGCAAGGTTGGTTCGTGCCTTCAGGAGGCCGGACTCTTCATGTCATTGGTGTGGAATTCTAGCTGATCCAGAGGCAGGCGAGTTATGTTGTTCTCCCCTCATTAGTGGCCTGTTTTAAGCGGCTGGTATAAATTTCCTGAAGGCATTCCAGAATGCCCTGTCCAAAATCCACATAGGGGTTGTTGACCAGTTTTCTTCCTGGGCGAGGAGTGAAGCTGTAGGGAGTCATTTTATAATGGGCAGAACGTTTACGTGGTAAAACAGTAAGTTCCACATCTCCTTTCATTATTTCCTTGATCATCTCCAACAGTTCTGAATAATAGAAACATTCTATGCCTGTGAGCATGATGTGCTGATTTTCAAATTCAGGACTGAGAATGTGTACACTGCTCTCTGCGGCATCTCTGACATGGATATATTCGCGGCGTTCCTGACCATCTCCATAATAGGTGATATGCCCTGTTTCGACAGCTTCAGTAAGGATTCTGTGAATACTGTTATGGGAGTCTGCACGAGGCCCATAGAGGGAACCATAGCGCAAGATGGTGTATGCAAGACCATAGCACTGTGCATAATCTTCTATGAAGGCTTCACAAGCCTGTTTGCTTGTCCGGTAAAAGAGACCTGAGTCTGAAAACACATAAGCAGAGCTGGCAAATATGAATCTTTTTACGTTCGCTTTGCGACAGGCTTCAAGCAGCCGGACAGTTCCGCCAATATTTACGTTTACGACATCAATCGGGTGGTTCGCGCAGATATCAATATCTGCTATTCCTGCAAAATGATAAACAATATCTTGGCCGTTTACTGCCCTATCCAGTGCTTCTTGATTCAGGAGGTTCCCAATTTGCATGGTCTGATTCGGAAGAAGATATGGTGAGGGAATACGGTCAAAAACGGTAACGTTATGCCCGGCGTTGCTGAGTGCCTCACAGATATGACTTCCAAGAAAACCCGCTCCTCCAGTGACAAGAATATTCATTGAATTTTTTTCTCCAGATAAGAATGAATGAAGGAAGTTCCATGTGCTGGCTGACACCGTAATCCATTATTATTCAGGTTCTGGGTAAACATGAAATCCTGTTTTCTGGTACAGCGCGTCTCGTCTGGCAATACGCATATCTTCGCAAATCATTTCCGCTACCATTTCCTTCAGGGATATGGTTGGACGCCAGCCCAGGTCCTGGGCCGCTTTCCCCGGGTTCCCCAGCAGGGTTTCGACTTCAGTGGGACGAAAGTAACGGGGATCAATACGGATGATGCAGTCACCGGGATGTATATGACAGCTTATTGGATCGGGCGCGAAATGTTGAGCCAGCCGTTGTTCATCAATAGCTTCAATGTAGCCCTTTTCATTGATACCTTCTCCAGAGAAGGAAAGGGTAAGACCAAGTTCTGCAGCGGCAGCAATAATGAAATCACGCACAGAAATCTGCCTTCCCGTTGCAATGACGTAATCCTGCGGTTTTTCCTGCTGCAACATGAGCCATTGCATTTGCACGTAGTCGCGCGCATGGCCCCAGTCCCTTTTGGCATCAAGATTGCCGAGAGATAGCTTTTCATGAAATCCTAAGATAATACGAGAAAGCCCCCTGGTAATTTTCCGGGTTACGAAAGTCTCACCCCGGCGGGGAGATTCATGATTGAACAAAATTCCATTACAGGCATAGAGGCCGTAGGCTTCGCGATAGTTCACACAAATCCAGTAGGCGTATAACTTGGCGCAGGCATAGGGGCTACGAGGATAAAAGGGCGTTTTTTCGGTCTGGGGTATTTCGCGCACTTTGCCGAAAAGCTCTGATGTGGATGCCTGATAGAAACGCGTTTTATTTGTGAGATGAAGCAGTCTGATCGCTTCTAAAAGGCGCAGGGTGCCCAGCCCATCTACTTCGGCCGTATATTCAGGACTATCGAAAGATACCTGTACATGACTTTGTGCTGCAAGATTGTAGATTTCGTCAGGTTGAATGGATTGCACCAGACGTATCAAATTTGAGGAGTCTGTAAGATCGCCGTAGTGAAGGATAAAGTGACGATTTTTTTCCTCAGTGCTCTGGTACAGATGATTAATTCGATTTGTATTGAATGACGATGCCCTTCGTTTTATACCATGTACTTCATACCCCTTGGACAACAAGAGTTCTGCCAGATAGGAGCCGTCCTGTCCTGTTATTCCGGTAACCAGGGCTTTCTTCATTATTTTCTCCAGAAAATAGAGGATTGGTGCAGCAGCTGATTCAACCCCGAATGCTGCCGGATGTAAGTTGATTGCAATACCATTGATAGGTTTTTTCAAGACCAGTGCGGAGATCTATGGAAGGCTTCCAACCCAGTTTAAATAGACGTGAAGAATCCATCAGTTTACGGGGTGTTCCATCGGGCTTGGACGTATCCATACGGATTATTCCATGATAGCCGATAATCTCAGCTATGAGATGAGCCAGATTCAGGATGGATATTTCTTTTCCACAGCCCACATTTACGTGCATCACATCCGAATAACGGTTCATCAAAAAGAGGCAGGCATCAGCCATATCATCTACATGTAAGAATTCACGCAGGGGAGATCCGGTGCCCCATAGCGTAATTTCTGAAGCATTGCTCTCCTTGGCTTCATGGAATCTTCGTATGAGCGCAGGAACAACATGAGAATTTTCAGGATGAAAGTTGTCACTAGGGCCGTACAGATTGGTTGGCATTGCTGCAATGGCATCAAAGCCATATTGACTGCGATAGGCTTGAGCCAGCTTGATACCGGAAATTTTGGCCAGCGCATAACATTCATTAGTCTGTTCTAGGGAACCGGTCAATAGAGCTTCTTCCTGCATAGGTTGTTCCGCTAATTTGGGGTAAATGCATGACGAGCCAAGAAAGAGGAGTTTGCGGCAGTCATTTTGGCAGGCTGCATCAATGATGTTGGCCTCAATCATCAGATTATCATAGATAAATTGTGCAGGGTATGTAGCATTTGCGTAAATCCCGCCTACTTTAGCCGCCGCCAGAAATACATAGGCAGGTTTTTCTGCAGCAAAGAAGTGCCGTACATCCGCCTGATTACGTAAATCGAGTTCAGAGTGAGTGCGCAATAGCAAATTGCGGAACCCAGCCTTATTCAAAGCACGTACAATTGCGTTGCCAACAAGACCTTTATGTCCGGCCACGTATATTTTTGCATTTTTTTCCAAGATGAGCTCCTGATAATTGAAAAATATTACTGTTTAAAAAAATATAATTTGATAAAAGCTATAAATCGTTCTTTAAAAATAGAAAAACGGTAACGGCACATAGAAAAGCCATGATTGGGAATATCAAAAGGAATACGAAATAGTGGATAGAGTATATTAAGAAGAGAAAACCAGATTGGAAATTGATGTTTGCTAAGAATATGCATTCTTCCTTGAGCATATCCTTTTATTTTGGTAAAGTTTTGAAAGTCAGCGGCAGGATGCCCGATAGAAATTAACGGATCTCTGCATACAGTATACCCCATATAAATGGCGCGAAGAAGATAATCTGTGTCTTCTCCACAATCATAGGGAGAATCTGGACGTGGTCCTGAATGGATATCAAAGCACCCCACCTGCTCAACAAGGTACCTACGGAAGAACATTGTCAACATGCCACTGGCATAAAAGGCAGAATATTTTGATACGTTCCTTAGACAACCTGTAACAGTCCCGGGAAGTACGCCAAGTACGGAACCGGCATCAGCATGGGTCGCAAAAAAATGGACGACCCGCTCTAGAACATCAGGGGCATACCAGCAATCGTCATCGGGAAAAGCGACAATCTCACTGCTTCCATGAGCCAAAAGAACGTTACGCGCATAGGAAACGCCGCGATCTTCCACCGTTATCCGCGTTAAGGAGAGATCAGCATATTTATTTAGAAGAGCATCAAGCGTTCCTTCGGGATTCTGGTCCGCAATAACCACATGAAACTTCTGAAAGGATTGCTGCCTGAGAGACTCAAGGAGACGTTCCAGTTCATATACTCGACCTTTTGTTGCAACCATCAGGTCAATACTGGGGGAATCTGTCAGTGGCGGAAGAGGGCCTGGGGCGTGACGTGCCGTCGAACTCCATAAGGAAGGCTTTCCACACAGCCACCTTGGCAAATCAGCAATGATACTGCCTGTAGATTCTCCAAAAAATTTGATGCACCAGAGTAGCAGATGCGCACGAACAAGCCGCAGGTAGATTTTCCATGGAAAAGCTAGAGGAAAGTATTTTCGGCTTATCCGAAGAAATTCGTTTTCCCGTAACGGAAGTTGTTGAGGGGAACTACTGATTCCACCTACGATCATGGCAAAACATGGGTTTTCTCCACAAATAAGCGTATCCGGGGTCACAACTCGACATATGAAGTCGTAATCTCCGGCAATTTGATACTGGGTATTAAACTTTTCATGGGTAAACAGACGTCTCCGGTGAAACAGGCCTTGGTGGGGAAGACACATTCCCTGAGGAAGATCGCTTTGCAAGTGACACGATGGATATATTGTCTCGATGGTACGATGCGTTGGAAAAACGGAAACAACGGGAATAGAATAAAAATTACAGGAATCAGGTAAGTTCTTAAGGGCAGATGCCGTAATATCTATACATTGATGATTTAAACAAAAATCGCCAGATCCAAGAAAAATAATCCATTCTCCGTGACAGTATTGTAAAGCCTTATTAAAGGCATCGTAAATTCCAGTATCTTCTTTTCCAGAAAAAAGTAATCTCCCCTTCCAGTCATGTACGGATTGAAACTCCAGGCATGATGACGAATTTTCATCAAGGCCCTGTATGATTATTTCAATATCTTGAAAATGTTGGTCAAAAAGAGAATTGAGCGTTGTTTTCAACGCTGTATCGATTTTAAGTGCTGCAATAATTATAGATAAGAATGGCATAATGGACTCAATAAATAATTTGTATTATAATAGTTATAAATAGTAAATATATATTTGGAGGTTTATGCAGAAGTATGTGTTTACAAGTAAATTCATCTTCGTCTGTACTTTACCTTTGGACCTCGCTTGACATCCCCAACAGAAAATAACAGAGTAAAGAATACCCGCCGGAGCAGAATTTTGCACTGTGACGAGCGCATGGAGTCCAACCGCATAACGAATAATTTATAATCTTGCCAGACAGAGAAAAATAAGTCAAGCTTTGCTGAGAATAGTGTTGAGAAAAGAAAAACTCATAGATTGTTGTCTATGACAGGTTGATTTCATGGTGCGTCCGGCGCGATTCGAACGCACAGACTGTACTCGGAGTCTATAGTTTTAGGCTCAGGACGTATTAATTGAGATAAAAGATAACGGTAACAGCAAGGCAGATAGCTGAGAAAAAGGTATGGGCACAGCGATCATACCGGGTCGCGAGACGTCGCCAGTCCTTCAGCCTGCTGAATGTATTTTCAATAACATGCCGTTGATTATACAGCGCATTGTCAAAGGGAAATGCTTTATTTCTGCTTTTTCGGGAGGCTGTGTCATAAAAATGGTTGATGCTTTTTTCCTTGAAGTTCCAAAGGCATAATCAATAAAATGTCTTAGCCATGGGTTCCGCCAATGGGAAAACTGGATAAAAAGGCTGTATTTTCACCGTGCTGTGGAGATGAAGCAACCACATGCTAGATAGAACCTTTCGGGATGGCATGCAGATTGTCATCTCTCTGTTTTTTAGGGATTCGCGCAACACGTTGCGTCATAGCCTCCGTCTGCCAGAAAAATGTACTGTTATCGGAGAGAAGGTGCTGGAGGATGGCTGCACCCCTGTTCCGCTGACCTGTCCTTCAGTCAGCAAAAGCAGGACAGGGCGCCCATGCCCGTCATAAACGATATGGAATTTGGATTCAGGCCTCCTTTCGTCCTTTAAGACGTGGAGAATCCCCTTTTTGAGCAGGCTTGCCGCCGTGCGGTAAGCCGAGATGGATGGAGTCGATCTCAGGGAGCTATCAAAAGGTGTTTTATTCGCCAACCTAGTGAAAACTTTATTGAAAATACCTAGTTTGCTCTGCCTGACAAAGCGATTGTACAGCGTTTTGTGCAGGCCGTACTCATCAGGAGTATCCTTCCACTGAAGTCAGTGCTTGATGCCGTTGACGACGCGCCTGTCAATCCACACGGGGAACACCGTGAGAGCAGGGAAAGAACGGTTTGATACGTTCCAGCTGACTTTCAGAAAGATAAAACAGGGTACGCATGGGAACCTCCGGGCCTCCTGCATACCCCTGTTTTCCTTCCCTTGAAAATAATGAGTCCTGACCCTAGTGTTTCCACTTAAGGAAGAAGACTTATTTAAGTAAAGGAATGGACGCTTTTTAAAAAGGTGGGAATTAGGCTTTGTGAATGCGTACTTGAGTTTTTCCCACAGTGCGTGCCGTTCTTACTGACGACGAACGGATAGAAGAGGGAAAAGGGTGGAAGTATCTGGAAATCGTCCGTTTTCCAAATGGGGCTTTGAGCATCTCCATATTTCAGACGAAGAGTATATAGCGCGCTGGAAGTAAAAAAAGAGGCTTCCTACAAAGGGAAGCCTACAGATTCCGTACTCCCAAAAGTCAAAACACTACTTTTTATTCTTTGCCATAATCATCCAGCATGGAGGCCGCAGGCCGGGCAGGATGCCCGGGAAAAGGAGGATAAAAAGTTCGATTTTTGAAATCGTGCAGGGAAAAGAAAAACCCCTTACAGATTGCTATTTGTAAGGGGTTGATTTCATGGTGCGCCCGGCGCGATTCGAACGCACGGCCTTTAGCTCCGGAGGCTAACGCTCTATCCGACTGAGCTACGGGCGCGGAGTTTCCCCGGAAGGGGACACTACAGAGTTGGGAAGCTAGCTCTTGTGCCGCGTCCTGTCAAGCTGTATGCTCCGGTACCGGGAGCGTGCTGAGGCTTGTTTGGTGTCGGAGCCGTGTTTTTGTGTCCATCCGTTTGTTACGCTTCCCCTTCTTTTTCTTTATCTTAAGGAGTATTCCATGAGCGTTTCCGTTACTTGGTACGGTCATTCCAATTTTAAGGTTTCTTGCGGCGACGTGACTGTTTTCATAGATCCCTTCTTCACGCATAACCCTTCCTGCCCCGTGACGTGGAATGAGGCCGGGAAGCCGGATTTGGTGCTCGTCACCCATGATCACGGCGATCATACGGGTGACGCCGTGGCGATCTGCAAAAGCAGTGGCGCAACCTGCGGCTGCATCGTCGGTACGGCCGAACGCCTGATCGACGCCGGGATGTCGCAAGCCAGCATTCCCGCCGGGATCGGCTTCAATATCGGGGGCACCATCGAAGTGAAGGGCGTCCGGGTCACCATGACGCAGGCGTTCCATACTTCGGAATCCGGGGCCCCCGCAGGGTACGTCGTGACCATGCCGGACGGCTTTACCTTCTATCACGCGGGCGATACCGGCCTCTTCTCCTCGATGGAGCTGATAGGTTCGCTGTATCCGCTGGATTTGGCACTGCTGCCCGTGGGCGGCTTCTTCACGATGGACGGGTTGCAGGCCGCCCATGCCGCGCGTCTGCTCAAGCCCAAGGCCGTGATCCCCATGCACTGGGGGACATTCCCGGTCCTTGCGAAGGACACCTCGGCTTTTGCGTCGCATCTCGCATCCGTGGCTCCAGATGTCCGCCTGGTCTCCATGAAGCCCGGTGATAGCGCCGCGTTCTAATCACGGAGGTGTCCCATGACGCTCATCGAACACGGCGAACTGGTCCGCCGCGCTTTGGAATATGTGCAGGAAGAACGCTGCCGCCGCCCGGATGCGCCGCTTTCCTCCCTGCTTGACGAAGCGGGTATGCGCTTCAATCTGACGCCGCTGGATGCGGCCCAGCTTGCCCGCCTTTTTTCCGAAACAGGACAGGAGCCTTCCGCCCCGTGCAAACGCTAACTTTGTTCCCCTACAGGACGTTGCCCGATGCCTTCGCTTCTTCAGAGACAGATATTTAAAGAAATCGCCAACCTGTTCGTTCTCGCCGTGGGGGTGCTGCTGACGCTCATCCTCATCAGCCGGGCGGTGCAGATGCGGGAACTGTTTCTGGGGCTGGATCTCGGCATCTTGGATACCGTTCTGCTGTTCGGCTATATGACCCCGCTGTTCCTCATGCTGGTGATTCCCATCGCCTGTATGCTCAGCGTCTTCCTGACCTTCCTGCGCATGAGCACGGACCGCGAGCTGGTCGCCCTGCGTGCGGGGGGCATCAACATCTATCAGATGCTTCCCGCGCCGCTCCTGTTCAGTGTGATCTGCATGTTGCTGACGCTCTGGGTATCCCTGCATTGGCTGGCGTGGGGCATGGGGCATTTCCGGGAAACGATCCTTGAAATCGCCAATACACGCGCCCGTGTCGTGGTGCAGCCCGGCGTCTTCAATACGGACTTCCCAAATCTGGTGCTTTTCGCCCGGCAGGTGAACCCCGGTGACGGGGATATGTCGCAGGTTCTGGTGGACGACCGTTCGCACCCCGAGCGCCACATGACCATCCTCGCCCCGGAAGGGCGCTTCGATACCGATACCGAGCGCGGCGAGCTGGTATTCCTGCTTGAGGACGGCAAGATCTACACCACGGATAAGAAGGGGTCCTCGGTGCTGGCCTTCGACGAATACAAAGTGCGGCTGCCGCTGGATTCCCTCTTCAAGAGCCTTGATCTCGGAGATGTGCGGCCCCGCGAGATGTCATGGAGCAAGCTCTCCAGCATCACGCGGGAGGAAGCGCTAAAAGTGGACGCCAACTACGCCAACAAGCTGGAGGTGGAGCGCCACAAGCGCTGGGCCTATCCGGTGGCGTGCATCGCCCTGACCCTCTTCGTGCTGCCGTTGGCTTCGGCCTTTGAGGGGCTGCACAGGCAGACGGGGCTCATGTTGGCCCTTGCCATGTTCTTCGTGTATTACAGCCTGATGTCGCTTGGGTTCAGTACGGGCGAGTCCGGGGCCATCCCCCCCTCCATAGGGTTGTGGGTCCCGAACATCCTGTTCCTATGCCTCGGCATCTACGGGCTATGGCTGACGGCGCATGAGCGAACGCCGCACGTGGCGACCTTCTTCCGCAACCTGCGGACACGGAGGACGTCATGAGCTTGCTTTTCCGCTATCTGACCAAGAACAACGCGATGATCCTGCTGCCGACCCTTGCCGTCGGCATCGGCCTGTATGTGCTTACGGACCTGTTCGAGCGTCTCGACAACTTCATCGAGGCCGGGCTGTCCGTGGGCATGGTGCTCACCTACTTCGTCGTGAAGATGCCGCTCGTGATTTCGCAGATCCTGCCGGTGATCTTCCTGCTGTCCACGGTCATCCAACTGTGCATCATGGCTCGCAGCCGCGAACTGACGGCGTTGCAGGCCGGGGGCATCTCCCTCGGCGTGGTGGCAAACTCCATGATCCTTTGCGGCATTTTCTGGGGCGGCGTCCAGCTTGGTTTCTCCGAATATCTGGGCGTTGCCGGGGAACGCGAGTCCGCCCGCATCTGGCAGGAAGAGGTCCGCAAGAAGAACCTCGCGGCAACGGTGCTGAAGGATGTCTGGTTTACGGATGGGGACTGGATCGTCTCGCTCGGCACGCTTGATCCCCAGGCGCACGGCACAGGCTTTTCCGGGTATGAACTGTCCGACGACGGCCTGAGCATCAAGCGCATCGTGCAGGCGTCCACGTTCACCGCCGAGCCCAACCACTGGGCCTTGCAGAATGTGCGCGTCTACACGCCCGACACCTTCACGCAGGAGCAAGAGCCGGATTTCGTCCTCCCGCTCAGGCAGGATCCCGAAACCTTCCGGCTCGTCAGTACGGGCACGAAGCCGCAGCAGTTGCCGCTCTGGCAGCTTGGGGACGCCATCAGCCAGTTGAAATCTTCCGGTTCCAACGTGGAGGCGCTCCGTACGGCGTGGCACGCCAAGCTGGCCTATGCGGCATCGATTCTGGTCATGGCCTTCGTGGCGACGGCCATTGTCTCGTGGAAGGACAACATCTATATCGCCGTGACCGTCGCGCTGCTGTGCACGTTCCTGTACTTCGCGGTGTATACCCTCGGTACGACGCTTGGGCAGCGCGGCATCCTGCACCCGTTCCTCGCCGCGTGGACCGCCAACCTCATCGCGCTGTTCTTTGCGTTTTGGCGGCTTATCCCCTTGCTGCTGCGAAGGGAATAATTCACCGGAACCTTTTAAAGATTTGAGGGGCGAGAGAAACGTTCTGAAGAAGGGGGGAGCCCCCACGTTTCCCTCGCCCCCTCCAACCTTCCCTCCACTCCCTTCAAAGCCTTTTCCCTTTATCGAATCCCACTCGACCGCTTTTCCTGTGGCAGACAAATGTGTTCTTTGGGGTTGACGAGGGAGCTGTTTTTTGAACGGGGCCAGCGGGAAAAGGCGTCCTTTCGTGGGCGCAGTCTTGATATGAATCCCGCTTGAAGCCTTTCAACATTGAAATACGTATTCCCCAGAAGGAAAGCAGACTCAAGAAAGATTACGAACAGGGATTCGATAAAGTCGAAAGTTTTTGAAGAGGAGAGGGTGGGGTTTGGGGAGGGGGAGGAGAAACTTTCTCCAGAAA
>OKSD01001555.1_pt1 | contig 22270 bp, 19 predicted proteins | sample 1601221 | NCBI WGS metagenome assembly OKSD01 (sample SAMEA3541550, study PRJEB24748) | human gut metagenome | biome: human gut; feature: human-associated habitat; material: faeces | place: China | collected 2012
ATATTTTTATGAACTCCCGCAGGGTATTCGCTGCTTTCCCCATCATGCGATGCCTTGAATGAGACCGCCCCGTCCGGCATTGTATCGGAGGCATGTGAGCAATGCTCGAAAATGTTATTGCGTATTTCAACATTTTCGGCAGGCGCAACCTCCCACCAGCGTTTAATATCGGGAGAAAAAAGCAGCCCGGCATATGAAATTCCGTAAATATAGCTGTTTTCAATCAAAACATTCTGCGTTTGTATCAGCGCACCGCGCGCTCTGGTACTCCGCAGGGTGCAGCAGTCAATATGCACCGCCGCAAAAAATGCCTTGTTGGCAAGCACACACCCCTGTTTGACTGTTCCGCTCATATCCTCCGTCTCGAAAATTCCGTTCGGTAAGACGCTTTTTACCGTAAACTCCGCCGTTTGCAAAAAACTTTTCCTGTCATACACAGCTATTCTGTCTCCGGGCTGTGCCCATGTGCACTCGCATATTGCTTTTTTAGGTCTGCCCTCCATTCCGTCGGCAGTAATTGTCTTGCCGCCGTTTTCGGTTTTCACAACCTCAAGCGCCAGACCGTGAATATTTAGCGTATCGTCCCCCATTGCCTCCAAATTGCAGTTTTTAAGCACAAGCCTTCCCATAAGCCCCAATATATGTATGCCGTCGGCGTTTATCGCCATAAGGCGCTTCGAACCCTTATTTACACGAACGGAAAAATTATCGAATGTAAAATCCGATGATCGCGGCTCTACAGTAACCGCGAAGCTTGCGGCAGAGTATACCGTTATATTCTTTAAAGTAACCCTGCTGCAAAAATAAAACGACAGTAAGGAATGACCGTATATTTCATACCGTATATTGATCTTGTGCCCTACTTTAAGCCTGCAAGCCTCCTTTTCGGGAAGAATGCCGTCAAGCTTCAGTCTGATAATACGGTCGCTTACAACCTCATAATTAAGACCCTCATAGCGCTTTGATACCGTACCGTCCGGCAATGTGAAGCTGCGCTCCTCAATATAATCGTTATAGGTCGCAAGCGCATAATCGGGTGATCCCTTTATATCAAAGCTGTTAGTTCCGCAAATATGCTCATATCCGGTAACGGGAAATTCATCATATATCTTCACATCAACGGTTTTATTCTTGAAATCAATAGCGGTAACCTCACCGGCGGCGCCTATCGGAGAATCGGTGTCAAAGAAAAATCCCGTTATTTCAATATCGAGGCAATCTGTGAATTCAAACGCCTCGTTAGTGGCGGATTTCGGGCCGCACGCGTCAAAATGCGTTACTATTTCCGAAAAATTCCCGAATATTTTTATATCGCTTTTACCCTTCACGGTTATAAGCCTTGAAAGATAATAGCTGCCGGTTTTAAAAACGACGCATGAGTCGTCGGTAATACTGTCAAATAAAGCCTGAAGCTCCCCTGCGCAATCTCCCGCACAGGGTAATACTCCGTAATCTGCCGCATAATAAATTCTGTTTTTCATTTTTCCTCCAAAAGGTTAGGCGGGTACGTATCACATAGGCAACAACATCTATGCCTGTTCTAATTAATGCCTGCTGAACAATTCAAAAGTACCTTAACCCGAGCATGTTGGTGTAAACTTTTGAATTGTTCAGGTGCAAGGTTTTTGCGCAATTTTGCGAAAAAACCTTGCACTTTAAAAAGAATCACATTTTGATTCTTTTTAAAATCAGGCGACAATCAATGGATACTGACGGTCAAAACAAAGGTTTTGACCCATAAAATCGAGATTTTAACTCGATTTTATATAATTGCATTTGCTAATGCAATTATTCAGTAGACATTAATTATCAGTATACAGCTTTTCCCCGCTTTTGCAAATGGAGTTTTTATATTTTTTTGCACTTTTCTGCGCTGTATTTATAAAAAACCGAATATCCCGCAGGTCTGCCGTTTGCGGAATATTCGGTATACCTAAACCGTATTTATTTTAAATCGGAATCAAAGCCGGCTCTTAATTCTTTTTGCCGCTCTTTATCGCTTCCAGCGTTTTTTCGGCATTGGTATGCGCATCGACAGAGCCTTTTTTGCTTTCAAGGACAGTATCAGACACACGGCGGCAGGCAATGCGCAGTCCCTCGGGCAGCTTACCGTAGCTGTCGGTTTCGGTTGCCTTGTAGAATTCCTCTCCCAGCATAAACGGCTCACCATCAAAAAGCCCATCTCCGTTCGACAGATCAGCAAGATATTTATATGAATCCTCATCCGTTATAAACAGCATCGCATTTTGATCACCGGCTATCATCGCCTGAAGCTTGGTCATCATGGTGTAGCGGTACTGCGTATCGCCCGACTTTCCGTTAAAGCTGCAGTTGACAACCTGAATATTTATTTCGCCGTCGCCGTTCACATCCTCGGCATACCCGGCAATATATTTCGCCACCGCGTTCGTCTGCTCGTCAAGCGCCGCGGTATAGGTGAAATACACAACCTCCATATCGTATTTTGTTCTTGTGGCGCACTGGGTTATCAGCACCGCCAGCACAACGGTAACAGCCGTTATCGCAACAACATACCATTTATACTGAAACCAAAAATTATCCCATTTTTCCTTCGGTGTTTTCGGAACTATAGCAACCTCGCTCGGCTTCGGCGGAGCTTCCATTTCCCCGCTCTGCATTTTTTTAAGCTCCAAAAATTCCTGACGCGCGCGGCGCTGCTCCTCAAGAATCTCGTTTGTTTCTTTCTCGGACATTTCCCCGTCTCCTCGGATTACACTTAATAATACAAATATAACATTTTCAGTCCGCTTTTTCAAGACGAAATTGCGAACAATTCAATAACAGAATCCCGTGGGACGGAATATACTGTCCCGACAGGATTTTTAGTTTGATTTGAATATCCAAAGCTTGCTGAAAACATAGTTCAGAAGCACAACGATTACCTGCGCCGCAAGCTTCACGGTAAGGCTGTTGAATTGAAGCCATGTTACGAATACCAAAATTATAAGCTCTTCAATCGCAAGCGTCGCCGCTCTGCCGCCGAAGAAATTGATTATTTCCTTTATAACGGCGCCCCTCGTATCCGCCGTGCTGCGGAACACCCATATTCTGCTTGTGATATACGCCGTAAGCACCGCCAATATCCATGAAATCACATTTGAAATAAGCGCGTCGATTCCGAAAACGGCGCAGGCAAGCTGATATGAGCCGATGCTCACAACCGTCACCACGCCGCCGAAGAAGAGATACAGCAGCACTTCCTTATGCCTTTTGTAAAACGGCTCAATTTTTTTAAACAGCGGCAGACGCATAATTTTATCGAAAACATCCTCCCGGCTTCCGCTCATTTTATCAAGTCCTTTTATAAGAAAAATCCGGCGCCCTCCGGAAAACGGAGAGCGCCGGAGCGGAGATTTTTATTATCAGATCTCTGCGAAATATTTAATGGTACGAACCATCTGGCTGGTGTAGCTGTTTTCATTGTCATACCAGGAAACAACCTGTACCTGATAGGTATCGTCGTCGATCTTGGTAACCATTGTCTGGGTGGCGTCAAACAGCGAACCGTAGGTGATGCCGATAATATCGGAAGATACAAGCGGCTCCTCGGTGTAGCCGAAGGAAGCTGAAGAAGCAGCCTTCATAGCGGCGTTGATGCCCTCAACAGTTACATCCTTGCCCTTAACAACGGCAACGAGGATGGTGGTAGAGCCGGTCGGAACCGGAACACGCTGAGCAGAACCGATAAGCTTACCGTTAAGCTCCGGAATTACAAGACCGATAGCCTTTGCAGCGCCGGTTGAATTCGGAACGATATTAACGGCAGCGGCGCGTGCACGGCGAAGGTCGCCCTTTCTGTGCGGGCCGTCAAGAACCATCTGATCGCCGGTGAAGGCATGAACGGTGGTCATGATACCGCTCTGAATCGGAGCATACTTGTTAAGAGTATCAGCCATCGGAGCCAGGCAGTTGGTGGTGCAGGAAGCAGCGGAGATAATCTTGTCGTTTGCGTCAAGAGTCTTCTCGTTAACGCTGTAAACGATGGTCTTAAGATCCTTACCTGCCGGAGCGGAAATAACAACCTTTTTAGCGCCTGCGTCGATATGAGCCTGAGCCTTATCCTTCGAGGTGTAGAAGCCGGTGCACTCAAGAACTACATCAACACCGATTTCACCCCACGGAAGATCCGCAGCGTTCTTTTCAGCATAAATCTTTATGGTCTTGCCGTCAACAGTGATGCTGTCTTCCCCTGCGGAAACCTTGTCAGCCAGAGCATAGCGACCCTGTGCGGAATCGTACTTGAGAAGGTGAGCGAGCATAGCCGGGCTTGTAAGATCGTTTATAGCAACAACCTCATAGCCTTCTGCGCCGAACATCTGACGGAAAGCGAGACGGCCTATACGGCCGAAACCATTAATAGCAACTTTTACCATTGGAAAAACCTCCTTAATAATTTACATTTTCTATTTTAACCCATTTGACAAGCTTTTTCAAGCTATTTGTTTAATATTTAACAATTTTTTTATTTTTTATATATTTTGGCATAATAACCTCATATGCGGAGGTTGCAATATGATATATTTGTCAAAGCTGCGCGAGCGGTATTTAGCTGCGCTGCGGCTTCACATTCAAAGAGGAATTCTGCGCGGGCGGAACACGGAAAAGCTGCTTTTACAGCTTAAAAAAATCATGCTCTGCGAGGCGATGAGCTCAGAGGGTGAAAACTCGCCGCTTGATATTTTAAAATACGCCGATTCGCTTTTGGGCGCTGCAATCATTATACTGCTGCAAAGGGGCAAACGGTTATCAGTCGGGCTGTCGGGCGGCGGAGCTTTTCTTATAAACCGAAAGGCATTAACCGCACTTTTACTGCTTTCGGCGGATAATTGCACAGAGGACGGCAGTATTTTAATACCCGCCGATAAAAATACGGTTACTATTCACCTTGCGGGTATTGTGCTTTACAATACGCAAAAGCTGCTGATAAGAAGGCTCGGCGGCACATTTTACAAAGTCGTTTGCGAAGACAAAGCAATTATTACTTTCCCCGCCGAAGAAACCGATGAAAAACCGACGGCACTTCAAAACGAGTGGGAGCTTTTGTCGGATAAATTTTCGGCGGTAAACATTTTTTTAATGCGGAATTCGGAATGCTGAATTCGGAATTCAAAGACAGATTTTATTTTAAGATTTATATGCGCTTAATTTATGTATTTAACTCTTAAGGCGATTTTCGCCTTTCGCGCCATTCATCGCTTTGCTTTTTTGTACCGTACCTTGGACTTTACACATAATTTGAAGAAGAACCTTGATTTTCGCACCTAAAAATCTATATTCTATGTGTATTTATCCTCTTTTTTTCGGTTGTTTTTTACAGCCCCTACACATCATTTTTGCCTGCAGGGGTATTTTAAAGTTAAATGCCTTTTATTATATTCTCGTCGACAGTATTTCTTCCTTTTCGCGCTTAAACTCGGCAAAGCAGCCGTTATCAAGCGCGTTTCTTATATCCTCCATAAGATGATTGTAAAACCACAGATTGTGCATAACCGTAAGCCTTTGCGAAAGCATTTCCTGGCTTTTAAGCAAATGCCTGATATATGCCTTGCTGTACCTGCTGCAAACAGGGCAGCCGCAGTTTTCGTCTATCGGGGACATATCGTACTCATATTTTTTATTGTTGAGGTTTATAATTCCCTTTGAAGTAAACAAATGCCCGTGGCGCGCGTTGCGGCTCGGCATTACGCAGTCAAACAAATCGACCCCGCGTTCCACGGCGTTGAGTATATTCGCGGGCGTTCCCACGCCCATTAAGTAGCGTATTTTATTTTGCGGCATGTGCGGCGTTACGTTATCGATTATATCATACATAACCTCGGTAGGCTCGCCCACGGCAAGCCCGCCTATTGCGTAGCCGTCAAGCTCTAATTCGGCTATTTTTTTCATATGCTCGACCCGCAGATCGGTGTAGGTGCAGCCCTGATTTATTCCGAAAAGCATTTGCCCGGGGTTTACCGTTCCCGGCATTGCGTTCAATTCTGCCATTTTCTTTTTGCAGCGCGCAAGCCAGCGCGCGGTGCGCTCGCAGGAGGCCTTGGAGTATGAATACTCGGCGGGGTTTTCCACACATTCATCAAACGCCATTGCGATTGTAGAACCCAAGTTTGACTGTATTGTCATACTTTCCTCAGGGCCCATAAAGATACGTCTGCCATCCACATGCGAGGCAAAGGTAACGCCCTCCTCGGTTATATGGCGGAGGGTCGCCAGCGAAAACACCTGAAAGCCGCCCGAATCGGTCAGAATAGGCCCATCCCAGGTTGTAAACTTATGAAGGCCGCCGCAGCCGCGTATGACCTCGTCGCCCGGGCGGACGTGCAAATGGTAAGTGTTTGAAAGCATTATCTGGCAGCCGAGAGTTTTTAAGTCCCCGGCGGAAACCGCGCCTTTAATTGCCGCAGCTGTTGCCACATTCATAAATGCGGGGGTTTGAACGGTTCCCCTGTTGGTTGTAAATTCGGCGCGTCGCGCGCTGCCCTCCTGTTTTAAAAGCTTGTACATAAATTAATTCCTTATCTATAAAATCAGCATTGCGTCGCCGAAGCTGAAAAAGCGGTATTTTTCTTTAACGGCAATATTGTAGGCGTTCATCACATTATCGTATCCCGCAAAGGCGGAAACCAGCATTATAAGCGTGCTTTCGGGCAGGTGGAAATTGGTTATAAGCCCATCCATACACTTAAATTCAAAGCCGGGGTAAATAAAAATATCGGTATCCCCCGAGCACTCCTTTATCTCGCCGTATTTCTTCGCGCAGCTTTCAACCGTGCGGCAGGATGTAGTGCCTACGCATATTACCCTGCCGCCGTTTTTGCGGGTATCGTTTATGGTTTTCGCCGCTTCCTCGGGTATGTAATAATGCTCGGTGTGCATTTTGTGCTGCGTTACGTCCTCCACCTTAACCGGTCTGAAGGTGCCGAGCCCCACATGCAGCGTAACATAGGCTATATTTACGCCCATAGCCTTAATGCTTTCAAGCATTTCCTTTGTAAAGTGCAGCCCCGCGGTAGGCGCGGCGGCAGAGCCTGCGTCCTTTGAATATACCGTCTGGTAGCGTTCCTTATCCTTTAGCTTTTCTTTTATATACGGCGGCAGGGGCATCTGCCCCACCCCGTCCAGCACCGCAAAAAAATCGCCCTCGCAGGCAAATTCTATCATACGGTTGCCGTCCTCCAAAACGTCGGTCACGGTTGCCGTCAGCTTATCGGAAAATTTGAATTTATACCCCGTTTTAGCTTTTTTACCGGGGCCCGCAAGACACTCCCAGAGCTTATTGCCGTGCTGCCGCAAAAGCACAAATTCAACTACCGCGCCCGTGTCCTCCCGCGTGCCGTAAAGCCGCGCCGGTAAAACGCGGGTGTTATTAAGCACAAGGCAGTCGCCGGGCTTTAAAAATTCGGGCAGATCGTAAAAATGCTTATGCTCTATTTTCCCGCCGTTTCGCGGCAGCACCATAAGCCTTGAAGAATTTCTCGGCTCAACGGGCGTTTGCGCTATAAGCTCCTCGGGCAGGTCGTAATAAAAATCACTTGTTTTCATAAAATAATCCACAACTTCTTTGATATTTCGGCATAAAATAAATTGACAAACATTATCCGTAATGTTATAGTTAATTATATTGCATAGGGCAATATAATTCAAGATTGAATTTTAAAAATGTCTTCAGAAGGAATGTGTTTTCAAATGAAAAAGTACAATGTCGGTATAATCGGCGCTACAGGAATGGTAGGTCAGCGCTTTGCGCTGCTGCTGCATAATCACCCGTGGTTCAATGTGACCGCGCTTGCAGCAAGCTCAAATTCAGCCGACAAAAAATATACCGACGCAATAGGCAGCCGCTGGGCAATGAAGGAGCCTATACCCGAGAATTTACGGGATATGACCGTTTTTGACGCCGAGCGTGATATTGATAAAATAACCGAACGGGTAGATTTCGTTTTCTGCGCCGTTAATATGAAAAAGGACGAAATAAAGGCGCTTGAAGAAAAATATGCAAAGCATGAGTGCCCCGTTGTTTCAAACAACAGTGCGCACCGCTTCACACCCGACGTGCCTATGATAATACCCGAAATCAACGCCGGGCACCTTGAAATAATACCCGCGCAGAGAAAGCGCCTCGGCACAAAGCGCGGCTTTATTGCAGTTAAATCCAACTGCTCGCTGCAAAGCTATGTGCCCGCCCTTTACCCGCTTGATAAAAAATTCGGCGTTGAAAGGGTGCTGGTTTCCACATATCAGGCAATTTCGGGCGCGGGCAAGACCTTTGAGCGCTGGCCCGAAATGATAGATAACGTTATCCCCTTTATAGGCGGCGAGGAAGAAAAGAGTGAAAAAGAGCCGCTTAAAATTTGGGGCAAAATTGAAAACGGCGAAATAGTACCGGCAGAAAGCCCGAAATTCACCGCGCAGTGTATTCGCGTGCCGGTGTCGGACGGTCATTTAGCCTCAGTTTTCGTTGATTTTAAAAAGAAACCCACAAAAGAAGAAATACTTGAAATATGGGAAAACTATTCGGGCGAGCCGCAAACGCTTTCTCTGCCCCACGCGCCCAAGCAGTTTTTACATTATTATACCGAGGACGATATGCCGCAAACCAGACTTTGCAGAGATTCCGAGGGCGGTATGGCAATATCCGTCGGGCGTTTGCGCGAGGATACGCAGTATGATTATAAGTTTGTCTGTGTATCGCACAATACCCTGCGCGGCGCGGCGGGCGGTGCGGTGCTTTTAGCCGAATTACTGTGTGCAAAGGGTTATATGGACTGATTTTGTAAGAAACGGAGTGGTCTTTTATGAAAAAACGCATATTCACGGGAGCAGCCACGGCACTTATCACCCCTATGAAAGCAGACGGCAGCGTAAATTTTGAGCGCCTTGAAACGCTTGTTGACGAGCAGGTAAAGGGCGGAATCGACGCGCTTGTTATCTGTGGTACTACGGGCGAAAAATCCACGCTTAATTATGATGAGCACGTTAAAGTTATTGAGACCGCCGCAAGAGTAAACGCGGGCAGAGTGCCGCTTATTGCGGGCACGGGCAGCAACGACACGGTGTATTCCGTAGGTCTTTGCGAGGACGCAGAAAAGGCGGGCGCCGACGCTTTTCTTATGGTAACACCGTATTACAACAAGACCTCGCAGCGCGGGCTTGTGGCGCACTATAACTACATTGCCGACCGCGTTAATAAGCCGATAATTCTTTATAACGTGCCCTCGCGCACGGGGGTTGCAATTAAGCCCGAAACCTACAAGGAGCTTTCAAAGCACCCGAATATAGTAGCCACCAAGGAAGCTAACGGCGATTTATCATCGGTTGCGAAGACCCGCTATCTCTGCGGGGACGACCTTGATATTTATTCAGGCAACGACGATCAGGCCGTAGCTATGATGTCACTCGGCGGAATAGGCGTTATTTCGGTACTTTCAAACTTTCTGCCGGGGGTTATGCATAAGATGTGCGCCGAATACCTTGAGGGACATACAAAAGCCGCCGCAGAAATGCAAATAAAGTATGTGGGGCTTATGAACGCGCTTTTCAGCGATGTTAACCCTATCCCGGTAAAAGAGGCAATGAATATGCTGGGTCTTGAAGCGGGGCCCTGCCGCCTGCCGCTTTATCCTATGGAGAGTGCGGCGCGCGAGAAGCTCCGCGAAAAGCTTATTGAGTGCGGCTGCCTTAAATAAAAAACAAACTCACTGCACCCGATAGGCTTTTACCTGTCGGGTGCAATTAAAAAGCGGAAGTGAAATACATATGATAAAAGTAATATTATGCGGGGCGTCGGGCAGAATGGGCGGCTTTGTGGCAAACACTGCGGCTGCCGACAGCGATATTTCGGTCGTCGCGGGGGTTGACAAAATCAATAACGGTGAAAAATTTCCTATTTTTTCTTCCTTCGGCGATATAAATGTTAAAGCCGATATGATAATTGATTTTTCCCACCCCTCAATGCTGGAGCCTATGCTTGAATACGCCGTAAAAAACAATATCCCCGTAGTTATTGCCACCACAGGCTATGATAATTCACAGACCGAAAAAATACGCGCGGCGGCTGAAAATATTCCGATATTTTTCACATTTAATATGTCGCTCGGCATAAACCTTGTGGCGGCGCTTGCAAAAAAAGCCGCAAAGGTACTCGGCGACGGCTTTGATATTGAAATAATAGAAAAGCACCATAACCAAAAGCTTGACGCGCCCTCGGGCACGGCAATAATGCTTGCGAACGGCATCAACTCGGTTTTCGGCGATACGCTGAACTACGAATACGACCGCCACTCGGTAAGGCGCAAACGCCCGAAAAATGAGATTGGCATACACTCGGTGCGCGGCGGCACGATAGTCGGCGAGCATGAGGTTATTTTTGCAGGTCACGATGAAGTCATAACCCTCACGCACATCGCGCAGTCGCGCGAAATTTTCGCTGTGGGCGCAGTTAAGGCGGCAAAATTCCTTTACGGAAAGCCCGCCGGGCTTTATGATATGAGCAACGTTACAAATATCGAATGAGTTTAAAAAAACGGGCTGTTGTTTTTCACGACAGTCCGTTTTTTAATTACAATGCGCCTTTAAAGCCGATAACCGGTGCTTGATCTTTTTTATGCTCGCCTATGATTTTTTCCATCCAAATCATATTGTACCAACGCCCGAACTTATAGCCGCATTTATGAAATTCGCCAACCTGCACAAAACCGATATGGCTGTGAAATTCGGCGCTGTTTTTAGTCAGGTATTCGTCCTCGTTATCGGGATATCCGATACAGGCATACATATTAAGAATACCCATTTTTTTAAGTTCTTTTTCCAGCGCCGCATAGAGCGTTTTGCCTATACCGCACCTGCGGGCGTTTTTATCAAGATAGATAGAGGTCTCGCACGACCAATCGTAAGCCGCCCTGCCGACGAACGCGCCCGCATATGCATAGCCCGCAATTTTCTCGTCCTTTACTGCGACCAAATACGGGTATTTCTGCATGGTTTTTTCCATTCTGCCGCGGAATTCTTCAATTGTCGGCGTTGTATATTCAAAGGTTATCGCCGTGTTCTTCACATAATAATCGTATATTTCCAAAAGCCGCTCCGCGTCCTTAAGCTCCGCATTTCCGACAGTGATCATAAACATTTGCCTTTCTGATAATAATTGCCTTATAATTATAACATAAAGCGTATCCAATGACAATACAAAACGCCGACCAGATTTTACTACTGCTTGCTTTTTCTTAACTTCTTGTGTTATTATATTCATGTGAAGTTACTTCCTTTCGATATTTGGTTTTGTGGTAAAAACATTATACCGTATTTGGAAGTTAACTTCTCTTTTTATCAGCCCGCATCATTTTAACACATAAATGAAAACCATACAAAAGCTTAACACCGACTTGAAAAATGCGGCGGGCGGTCATATAATGAAAGATACACAGGAGGAGAGATTTATGCTTAAAATTGAAAATCTTACTAAAGTATACGGTGATAAAAAAGCCGTGGACGATTTAAGCCTGCACATAGCCCCCGGCGAAATTTACGGCTTTATAGGTCATAACGGCGCGGGGAAAACAACAACGCTTAAATCCGTTGCGGGAATTTTGCAATTTGACTCGGGCGAGATATACATAAACGGAAGATCCATAAAGGAGCAGCCGCTTGAATGTAAAAAAGATATTGCCTATATTCCCGATAACCCGGATCTGTACGATTTTATGAGCGGAATTAAATACCTTAATTTCATAGCTGATATTTTCGGTGTCAGCGCAGAGGACCGCGCCGAACGCATCAGGAAATATGCCGATACCTTTGAGCTGACCGAAAGCCTTGCAGAGCCTATTGCCGCCTACTCCCACGGAATGAAGCAAAAGCTTGCAATAATAGCGGCGTGGCTTCACACCCCGAGGCTTATAATAATGGACGAGCCCTTTGTGGGGCTTGACCCGAAGGCCGCGCATATTCTTAAAGAAATGATGCGCGAGGAATGCGATAAGGGCGGCGCGATATTCTTCTCGACCCACGTTTTGGAGGTCGCCGAAAAGCTTTGCGATAAGGTTGCCATTATAAAGGCGGGCAGGCTCATACGCTCAGGCACAATGGAAGAAGTAAAGGGCGATGAATCCCTTGAGCAGGTATTCCTTGAGCTGGAGGATTGAGTATGGTTAAAATACTTCTTAAAAAGCAGTTCACCGAAATATTCCGCAGCTATTTTTACGACGCCAAGAAAAACAAAGCCCGTTCCAAAGCGGCAATTACGGGCTATATAGTGCTGTTTGTAATTTTAATGGTCGGTATTCTCGGCGGAATGTTCACCTTTTTGTCGGTTTCGCTTTGCGGCGCACTGACGGCGGTCGGCTTTGACTGGCTCTATTTTGCGATAATGAGCTTGCTTGCAATACTTCTCGGTGCCTTCGGCAGCGTTTTCAATACCTATTCGGGGCTCTACCTCGCAAAGGATAACGACCTGCTTTTATCTATGCCCATACCCGTGGGCACTATTATGGTTTCCCGCCTGCTCGGGGTCTACCTTATGGGGCTTATGTATTCGGGTGTTGTAATAATTCCCGCGGCGGCGGTTTATCTTATAATCGCGTCGCACAGCCTGCCTGCCGTTATCGGCTGCGTTTTGCTTGTGCTTTTAATTTCGGTTTTTGTGCTTACCGTTTCAAGTGCGCTTGGCTGGGTAGTGGCAAAAATCAGCCTAAAGCTTAAAAACAAAAGCTTTATTACGGTAATTGTATCCCTGTTCTTTATAGGCACTTACTATTTCTTCTATTTCAAGGCGCAGGATATTATAAGCGATTTGGTAGCCAACGCCGCGAAATACGGCGATAGAATAAAAGGCTCGGCATACCCCATTTACCTTTTCGGCAAAGTGGGAACGGGCGATTTTACTGCAATGCTTATTGTTTCGGCAGTTGTTTTGCTGCTCTTTGCGCTTATGTGGGCGCTTATTTCCCGCAGCTTTTTGAAAATTGCAACCGCCACGGGCAAAACGGCAAAGAAAAAGTACCGCGAGACCGTCGCTCGGAAAAGGAGTGTACAATCGGCGCTTTTACACAAGGAGTTTGCACGGTTCGTATCAAGCCCCAATTATATGCTTAACTGCGGGCTGGGAATTTTGCTGCTGCCGGTTTTGGGCATAGCCCTGCTTATAAAGGGCAATACGCTTATGCTTGTAATGAATGAGCTTTTCGGCAAAAATTCGGGCAGCGCGGCTGTATTGCTGTTTACGGCGGTGTGCGCTGTTGCCTCAATGAACGATACGGCGGCGCCCTCAATTTCTCTCGAGGGCAAATCGCTTTGGACCCTGCAGTCGCTGCCCGTAAGGCCGCTTGACGTATTAATGGCAAAACTGAATATGCAGCTTATTTTAACGGGCGTGCCGGTTATAATTTGTATGCTTTGCGCGGCGTTTATGTTTACCCCCCTGCAATTTGCCGCGGCGTTTGTTTCGGCGCTTACATTCGTGCTGCTTTTGGCGCTTTTCGATTTGTTTGTAGGGCTTAAAATGCCCAACCTTAACTGGACGAGCGAAATAACTCCGATAAAGCAGAGCGGCGGAGTGATGATAGCAATGCTCGGAGGATTTATTTATACCGTAATCTATTGCGCGCTGTTCTTTATGGTGGGCTACAAGCTCGGCGCGGTGCAGTTTTTGCTGGCTGTTGCCGCAATTAATTTGATTTTGTCTGTTCTTATTTATTTGTGGCTTAAGAAAAAAGGAACTGCTGTTTTTTCTGCACTTTAAAGCGCAGATGATAGGAAGGCGGGAAAGAGCGCACTCTTTCTCGCCTTCAATCTGTCGATAAACCCTAAAATTTGTTTTTGCGGCGGTAACGCTGCATTTTTTTGTTCCGAATTCCGCATTAAATCAGCCTCCGTTTCTCCCGCCGGAGAGCCGCTTTACCGTGCTTATAAGCTCGTCGGTAATATCATCGCCGCTCATTCGCCACTCCCAGTTGCCGTAGGGTACGCCGGGGGTGTTCATTCGGGCGGAGGAATCAAGCTGCAGCCAGTCCTGCATGGGTATTATCACCATTCGCGCGCGCGAGCGCATACCTGCGGCAATAAGGCTCAGTACCGCCGAGCAGCTTTTATCGGCGGGCACGGTGCCCGAAAACATTATTTTTTCCTTTTGCGTTGCCTTTTCAAACCAGCCGCGCACGGTGTCGTTATCGTGTGTGCCGGTGTAGCAAACGCAGTTTTTTCCGTAGTTTTTAGGCAGGAACTGATTATCAAGGTCAGTGTCAAATGCGAACTGCAATATTTTCATGTTGGGAAAGCCCGTGTCTTCAATGAGTTGCTTCACCTCTGGCGTGTCGCCGCCTAAATCCTCGGCGATAATTTCCGCCGAAACCGCGGGCTTCACCATGTTCCAAAAGGCAAGCCCGGCGCCCTTTTCCCATTTTCCGCTTTTGGCGTTTTCTGCGCCGTAGGGTATTGTATAATAACCGGCAAAGGCGCGGAAATGGTCTATTCTTATAACATCGTAAAGCCGCGCATTATGTGCAAGGCGTTTTTTCCACCAGTCGTAGCCGTCGGCTTTCATAGCGTCCCAGTCATATATCGGGTTGCCCCAAAGCTGACCCGTTTCCGAGAAGATATCCGGCGGTACGCCCGCCACCTGCGTGGGGGTCATATCGCGCCCCAGCTTAAACAAATCGGGGTTGCTCCATACGTCTGCGCTGTCCAGTTGAATGTAAAACGGAATATCGCCGATTATTTTAATTCCCGCGGTATTTGCGTAATTTTTAAGCTTCATATATTGCTTAAAAAAGAAATACTGAATAATTTCGCATATAGCAATTTCTTCCGCATGGGCGGCTTTAAAGGCTTTCAGGGTGTTCGGCAGACGGTATTTAATGCCGTCGTCAAGCTCTGAAAGGCTTTTATTGCGTGCGGACGCTTTTATCGCCGTGAACAGCGCATAATCCTGCAGCCAGTAGGCGTTTTCACGGCAAAAGTCGCAGAAGCCGCGATCCTTTCGGTTGAAGTTTTTCGCAGCGCGTCTTATCAGAGGCAGCTTGAATTCCCGCGCGCGCTTATAATCCGCATTCTGTGAAAATGTACCCTCCGGAATATCGGAGGGGTATAAAAATCCGTCTGCCGCGAGCTCGTCAAGGTCTATTAAAAGCGGCTCGCCGGCAAAGGAGCAAACCGAGCTGTATGGCGAGTTGCCCTTGCCGACCGGGCACAGCGGCAGCAGCTGCCAGTAGGTTTGAGCACTTTCCTTAAGAAAATCGACAAATCTGTAAGCCGCAGTGCCGAATGAGCCGATACCGTAGGGGGACGGCAGCGAGGTGATATGAAGAAGTATTCCGCTCTCTCTCGGATATTTTGTATCGTTACCCCTTAACAGCACCCGCCGCAACCCCTTTGATGATATATTTTTGCATGGAAAGATAGAAAATAATTACCGGTATGACAGACAGCACAAGCATTGCCATTAAAGCGCCCATATCAACCGAGCCGTAGCCGCCCTTTAAATACTGCACGGCTATTGGTATGGTTTTATAATCTCTGCCTATAACAAGGTATGGCAGGAGATAGTCGTTCCATATCCACATAGTGTTGAGTATTGCAACGGTTATGGCCGTGGGCTTTAAAATGGGGAACACCACCCGCCAAAACGTGCCGAGCGGCGAGCAGCCGTCAATAGTGGCAGCCTCCTCTATTCCCAGCGGCACGGTTTTAATAAAGCCCGAATACATGAATACCGAAAGCCCCGCGCCGAAGCCTAAATAAATAAAGACGAGCCCCAGCGGGTTATCAAGGCTTAACACATTCGCGGTTTTCGACATTGTGAACATTACCATTTGAAAGGGCACTATCATTGAAAACACGAGTGCATAGTAAAATAATGATGAAAACACACCCTTTACCCGCACTATATACCACGCACACATAGAGGTGCAAACGGTGATAAGCGCGATTGAGGCTACGGTTATAAAGAGCGACCAGCCGAAAGCTACGGGAAAGCCGGTTGTTTCAATACCCGTGGTGTAATTTGAAAAACCGGCAAACTCCGCTCCCATAGGAATTGTAAAGGGCGACGCCGCAATGGAAAACTTTGATTTAAAGGAATTCACCGCCACAACGGCAACCGGGAAAATAAAAGCGGCGGCAAGGGCGATAAGCAGTAAAAAGGCAACCGCATTAAGCACTTTTCTTTTCAATCAGCTTTCAACCTCTTTTCTGCGGGTCAGGCGCAGCTGAAGCAGAGCTATAACCGCCACTATTATAAAGAATATGACGGCTTTAGCCTGTCCTACGCCCTCGTAGCCGTTCCTTGAATAAAATGTGTTGTAAATATCAAGCGCGACCATCTGCGTCCTGTCGCCGGGTGCGCCGGCGGTAAGGGCTAGGTTTTGGTCGAAAAGCTTAAAGGAATTTGTTATGGTTAAAAACAGGCATATGGTAACAGAGGGCATGACTGACGGTATTATAATTCTGAAAAGGGTGGTAACGGAGTTTGCGCCGTCCACCTTTGCCGCCTCTATAATATCCCCGGGGATATTCTGTATTCCCGCTATATATATTATCATCATATAGCCTATCATTTGCCAGTGCATAAGAATTACAAGTCCCCAAAAGCCGTAGGTCGGGCTTGAGGTTATAGAGTAGCCGTACTTATAAAGCACGCCGTTTATTATTACCTGCCAAATATAGCCGAGCACTATGCCGCCGATTAAATTCGGCATAAAAAACACGGTGCGGAAAAAGTTTGTGCCGGGCAGCTCCTTTGTGAAAAGCAGCGCCAGCAAAAACGCAAAAACATTTATGCCTATAACCGATATTACCGCAAATTTAACGGTAAACCACATAGCGTTTATAAACAGCTTATCGTCGGTAAACGCGCGCACATAGTTTGAAAAGCCCACAAAGGTTGCGTCGGTTACGGTTCTGAACTCGGTAAAGGAAAGCACAAGCCCCATCACAAACGGCACCGCAAAGGCTATAATAAACGCTATAAGCGTAGGCAGCACGAATATGGGAAAATAGTGTTTTACCGTTCTGTTCATTTAGGCGCGTTCACTCTTCCATTTTTCGGTTATGCTTTTCTCAACGTCAGCCCACTTTTTATCGCCCTGAACGTAATCGAGCAGCGCACTGCCCACTTCCTTTTTGTAAGCCTCACTCGGGAAGGAGGTGAAAATCCACGGCACGGTGTTTAGGCTGTCGTCGTTCATATAGCGCACAATTTCCTTTGCGAGAGGGTCGTCTGGCTGCTCATCCTGCGAGAATGTGGTAAACGGTGTAATAAAATTCAGCTTTTCGGTAACATAGCGTTTGCCTGTATCGCTTGAAAAGAGCCAGTAAAGGAAATCGAGCGACTGATCCTGCAATTCCTTACTTACCTTTTTGTTTATTGCAAGGTAGTTTTCGGTGCCTATGCAGATACCCTGCTTTTCTTCGCCGTCAATTCCAGTATAGAGCGGCAGCATTTTAATGTCGTCCCGTTTAACGGTATTGCCCGAAACGCCCGAAATCTGCGACCACGCCCAGTTGCCGTTCTGAATCATTGCAACCTTGCCGAGCGCAAACTCCGCCATTGAATCGGCAACCGATTTTGAGCCTAAAAGCGTAGGCTTGGTAATGGAATTGTTGATATAAAGGTCGAAGAGCTTTTCAAAGTTATCCTTATACTTGAATTTGATCTCCTTTGCGGCAAGGCCTGTGAGTGTTGCGTCCTTGCCGTTTTCCTTTTCGGCAAATTCATAATAAAGCGGAACGTTTAAAAGGTGGGTCTGCCAGCGCCAGTCCTCGCCGTTTGCAAGCGAGGTAGAGGCGAAAACGCCCTCAATGCCTAACTCTTTCAGGTGCTTGGACATATCCTCGGTTACTTCTTTTAATTTCGCGAAATTGTTTATCTGGTCGGCTGAGGTTAGAGTCGATTTTTTATCCTTTAAATCGAAATACTTTTTCATAATGGCGTTGTTGTATATAATTCCGTAGCCCTCAACAACATACGGAATACCGTAAACGCCGTTGCCGTCCTTAATGGCGAGTGATTTATCGGATAAAATGTCGTACAGCTTGCTGTCCTTTAAATCAAGGCAGTAGTCTTTCCAGGAATCATAGCCGATAGGTCCGTTAATTTGGAAAATGGTAGGTGCGTTGGATTTTGCTATTTCGGACTTTAAGGTCTGCTCGTAGCCGTTTGCGGCGGCGGTTACCACCTTTACCTTAACGCCCTTTTCTTCCTCATATTTCTTTGCCAGCTCCTCATAAACCGTTGCGGATTCGGGCTTGAAATTAAGGAAATACACTTCCGTTGTTTTTTTCTTGCCGCAGCCCGCCATTGTAAGGCAGGAAAGCGCGCAGAGAAAAGACGCTATTAAAGAAATCGCTTTTTTCATAATATACCTCCTGATGATTTCTTTTAATAACTTTCCACAAAAATACGGAAAAATTCAGTCTTGCTTATTTTCGGAAAAAATGTTATAATAAACCCTCGGAAATAAAGGAAATTCTAATGTCGGTAGAGTGAAAAAACGCACTCTACCGCGAATATTTTTTACAGTAGAATTGCATTTTTAACTTTAGGGTGATATTTTATACATGAATTTGTATAATAATAAAAAAATAATTGGGAGCAGATGCAAAAATGTCTTACAGAATAGTTACCGATTCGTGCGCGAATTTAACCGATCAACAGATAAGCGATTATGATGTGGATATTATAACGCTTAAATACAATATCAACGGCAAGGATTTCATAAGCTATCAAAAGGGCGTCAAGACCGATTACAAGGAGACCTATGCGCTTTTGCGGGATAAGGCAAAGATAACCACCTCGCTTGTGGACCGCGACACCTGCGACGCCGTTATAAAGCCGATACTCGAAAAGGGCGAGGATGTGCTTGTGCTTGCCTTTTCCTCGGGACTTTCGGGAACATATCAGAATATCGTAAATGCGGCAGAGGATTACAAAAACGAATTCCCCGAGCGAAAGGTTATAGTTGTCGATACGCTCTGTGCGTCTTTGGGTGAGGGCCTGGCGGTGCATTATGCCGTAAAGCTTAAAAACGAGGGGCGCTCTATTGAAGAGGTGGCTGATTGGATTGAGAAAAACAAGCTGCACATTTGCCATATTTTCACCATCGACGATCTGTTCTTCTTAAAGCGCGGCGGCAGACTTTCGGGTTCAAGCGCAATGCTCGGCACGCTGCTCGGAATAAAGCCGCTTCTGCACACTGCGGATGACGGCAAGCTTTATGTGACCGGGAAGACCAGAGGCCGCAAGGCATCGGTCGAATATCTTATAAACTCGGTCGGCGAGATGTCGTTTGACAATATTAAGGAGCAGGAGGTCTTTATAGGCCACGGAGACTGCGAGGAAGAAGCACTCTATATTTCCGATGAAATTAAGCGCCGTTTCGGCGTTAAGAAAACCGTAGTCAATTATATCGACTCGGTTATAGGCGCGCACTCGGGCCCCGGAACGCTCGCGGTATTTTTCCTCGGCGAAAAGAGATAAAGTGAACTCGATCAATACAATCGGATGATTTTCCGTTATGGGAAGCATTGTGTCCGGAGTGTATTGTCTGTTAAAAACAACAAAATACGCCACGCGAATGTGACATAATTTGCGCCGCCTCCGCCGTATAATAATTATACGAGGGAGGCGGCGCTTTTGGTTGTATATGCGGATATACTTATAATACTGAATTTTGCGGTGGATTATTTTCTGCTGCGCGCCGCAGCTTTTTTGCAGCACCTTAACCAGCCGCTTTGGCGTATACTTTTATCCGCCGCTGCGGGCGGCATTTCTTCTCTCTACATATTCCTGCCGCCGCGTGGAGTAATATTGGATATTTTGTTCCGTACAGCCGTTTGCGCCGCTATGACATTTATCTGCTTCGGCTTCGGCAAAATCAAACGCTTTTTGCGCAGCTTTGGGGTATTTTTGCTTGTGACCTTCGGCTACGGCGGAGCTATGACGGCGCTTTGGTATCTATTAAGACCGAACGGCATGACGGTTATAAACTCGGTTGTTTATTTCAATATTTCACCGGCACTTTTGATTTTCTCATCCGTTGCGGCGTATTTTCTGCTGCGGCTGCTGCAGCTTATATTTTCCGGTACATCAAAGCTGGCGGAAAGATGTGAGATTACCGTTTCGGCAGGGAATAACAGCATAACGCTGGAGGGAATTGTGGATACCGGAAACTCGGTTGAGGATATATTCGGCGGCGGCGAGGTGATAATTGCGGACGGCGAGTATGTAAAAACCCTTTTCGGCGAAATCGACCCTGCCCTTAACAGGGAAATACGCTCGCGCTACAGGGTCATGCCCTGCGGCACGGTAACAGGAGGCGGGACGCTTGAGGCATTCAGGTGCGATACCGCGCTTGTAAGCGACGGCAAAAGGATCGTCAGGCTTAATAAGCCGATACTTGCTGTATCGAAAACACCGCTTAAGGATGATTATGCGGCAATAGTAAATCCAAGAATTTTTATGTAGAAGGGCGACTGAAATGAATATCAGAGCGTTAATAATAAAGTGGCTTATTAAATTCGGAATAGTAAAGCCCTCGTTTTACATAAACGGGGCGGAAACACTTCCGCCGCCGCTCGGCACGGCGGAGGAAACAAGGCTTTTGCGTGAGGGCGGGCAGGAAAACCGCAATAAGCTTATTGTGCATAATCTGCGGCTTGTGGTATACATCGCGCGCAAGTTTGACTCCGCTGCCGTTAATATTGAGGATCTCATATCGATAGGCACCATAGGTCTTATCAAGGCGGTAAATACATTTCGCCCGGATAAAAACATCAAGCTTGCAACCTATGCCTCGCGCTGCATAGAAAATGAAATTTTAATGTATTTAAGAAAAAACGCCTCGCAGAAGAACGAGGTGTCGATTGACGAGCCGCTCAATATTGATTGGGACGGAAACGAGCTGCTTTTATCCGATGTTTTAGGCAGCGACGGCGACGAGGTAGGCAGGGGAATCGAGCAGGAGGACGAAAAATTTTTGCTTTTAAGCTTTGTGTGCGAGCTGCCGCCGAGAGAAAAACAGATAATGGAAATGCGATTCGGTATGAACGGGTACGAGGAATATACCCAAAAAGAGGTGGCGGACGCGCTGGGTATTTCCCAGTCGTATATATCAAGGCTTGAAAAGCGAATTATATGTAAGCTTAAAAAACAGCTTGAAAAAGCGGTGTAGGGCTGGTAAAATATACACGGTGATGCTTCTTGGAACAATATGAAAAAATACTTGCCGTATGGCTTGTTATAATAAATTTTATTTCCGTTATTGTATGTACAGCCGATAAAAGCCGCGCAAAACGCGGCAAGCGGCGTGTGCGTGAAAGAACGCTTTGGGCACTGACACTTTTGGGAGGCGGCGTGGGAATGTACCTTACAATGCGGCTGATACGCCACAAAACCCTGCACAAAAGCTTTATGATCGGCATACCGCTTATTGTTATTCTGCAAATTATCGTTTTATTTTGCATTTTGTACTTGAAATAATACGGCGGAAATGTTAATATAATTACAGTAAATATTCAGGGGGATGTTAAAAATGTCATTTTGTACTAAATGCGGCACTGAACTTAAAGAGGATGCTAAATTCTGCCCTTCCTGCGGTGCTCCGGCAGAGCAAAAGGCAGAGCCGGCTGCCGAAGAAAAGCAGCCCGAGCAGAACACATATCAGCAGAACACATATCAGCAGAATACTACATCTGATTTTGCGCAGAAATTCGACCAATTTACCGATACCGAGGACAGAACCGCCGAGTTTGATAAGGCGGATATATCGGCAAATAAGGTTTATGCAATCTTGGCGTACATAGGCTTCTTGGTTTTGGTTCCGCTTATCGCCGTGCCGAAATCAAAGTTCGCGCGCTTCCATGCCAATCAGGGTCTTGTGCTCTTAATCGGCGAGGTGGCTTACAATATTGTGCGCAGCGTTTTGGTTTATGTCTTGCGTCTCACTATGTGGGGACCGCTGCGTATAGTTTATAATGCCGTAAAGTTTGCAACCGGCGCGGTAGGTCTTGTTTTTGTGGTCTTTGCCGTAATCGGTATCGTAAACGCCGCACAGGGCATTGCAAAGGAGCTCCCGCTTGTCGGCAAGGTCAAAATATTGAAATAATTCCGCATTGAAAAGGCGGAAAAAGACCGAGCCGTTTGATTCGAAATAATTTTAACAGCATTAAGCCCTGCGGGTGTCGCGGTTTTCCGAACACCTGCAGGGCTTAATTTAATGCCTGCTGAACAATTCAAAAGTACCTTAACCCGAGCATGTTGGTG
>OKSD01001565.1_pt1 | contig 22181 bp, 17 predicted proteins | sample 1601221 | NCBI WGS metagenome assembly OKSD01 (sample SAMEA3541550, study PRJEB24748) | human gut metagenome | biome: human gut; feature: human-associated habitat; material: faeces | place: China | collected 2012
CTTTCCTCAGAGCGGTCAAAGCCGCCCCGCCGCCGTATGTTCCACTCGTTTTCCGCTCCTCATGATACCATAAAAAAGCAGGATTTGCAAGTAGAAGCCTTTTTTGATATAATATCTTATATATTTTTATGTTTTTTTGCGCAGGAGGTGGGTGCATATGCGGCTGTTTTTTACGGTGCCCGATACGCCACAGACCCAAAACGGAGTACTTCTGCGCAATTTTCTGCGCCAGTGTGCCGTTTCTACCGACCTTGCCCGTGCGGTCAAGTTCCGGGGCAGCGGCTTTTTTGCGAATGGAGAGCCTGTCCTTGCCAACCGCAGGGTGTACCCGGGGCAGACGGTCAGCTTTGAGCTGCCGCCGGAAGGGGAAGGCGTGGCCCCGCAGCCGGAGATCCCGGTAAACGTGGTCTATGAGGATGCCTTTGCAGTGGTGCTGGAAAAGCCGCCGCATCTGGCCGTGCACCCCACCCTGAACTACCCCTACGATACCCTTGCCAACGGGTATGCGGCATGGGCTGCGCAGCAGGGCATCAGCCCGGTGTTCCGCCCGGTGAACCGTATTGATAAGGACACCAGCGGCCTTGTTCTGGCTGCAAAGCACGTCTACGCTGCGCCGCTGCTGGCCCGGAATGTGGAAAAACTCTACTATGCCGTTGTGGAGGGAGAGCTGCCGCTGGGTCCGGGCGTGATCGACGCGCCCATTGGCCGCCAGGCGGAGAGCATCATTGGCCGCTGCGTGACCCCGGACGGCAAGCCCAGCCGTACCGAGTATACCATATTAAAGGCAGAAAACGGCCTGAGCCTTGCAGCCTGTGTGCCGGTAACGGGCCGCACCCATCAGATCCGGGTGCATTTTGCGTCCATCGGCCACCCGCTGGCTGGGGATGACCTTTACGGCGGGAGCCGGGAGCGCATTGGGCGGCAGGCGCTGCACTGCGCAAGGCAGAGCTTCCGGGTGCCGGTGTACACCCCGGTGGAGGGCGGAATCCGGGTGGAATGCCCGGCGAATGGAAATAACTGGAAGACTGCTGCGGCAGAAAGCCCGCTGCCGCAGGATATGAAACAGCTTTTTGGTGAAAAGTAAGTGAAAGAACCGCCCAAATTTTGTGACAATGCTTGTTTCAAAGACGGCAGGGTGTATAATAAAATAAGAATGTTGTGTGCATGAGCCTGCTGGAAAGGGCATGTGCGCCCAAGACCGCCGCCGTCTTATCCCGGCACCGTGTGTGCATTGGCGGCAAGGAAGGAGAAAAACCTTTTGATCGAAGACAAGACAAAGGAGCAGCAGCCCGCTTCACCGGTAAAACCGAAACGCGGCCAGAGGCTGCGCTCCCTTTGGGCACAGCTGCAATGCATGGGGCTTTTGCACCGGCACCGGCTGCGCCGTAAAACCCAGAATCATATGAATGATTTTGGCAGAAAGCTTGCCCAGAATTCTGCCGCGCCAGTCATCGGGGAGACGCTGTATGCACTGGGCTATTCTACAGAGTATGTATTCGTCCGCATTGGGCGCGGCCTGCGCAGCGGCTGGCTGTGGCTGTGGCAGGCATTTACGACGCTGCTGGCAAATGCTGCGGCAATGGCGTTCCCGGGGGCAGCGCAGATGTTCCGGGACCTGTTCGGCCCGATCTGGCTGTTCTTCCGGGGCTGTGGTTCGCTGCTGGTGCACGCCCAACGGGTGCGGAAAGAAAAAGGCTTTGCCGCAGCCTGCAAAGCCAGCGTACATTATCTGGCAAGCGGCGTGCGCCGCAACCTGAAAACACTGCCGCGCATGGCCATGTATGTGCTGCCGGTGTGCGCACTGGCCGTTATGGTGACCGTGTTCAACCATACCGTCCGCCAGCCTTATGCGCTGGAGGTGCAGGTGAACGGTCAGACCGTCGGCTATGTGGCCAATGAGGATGTGTTCAACTCGGCCCGCGAGGCGGTGCAGGAGCGTATCAACTACGCGGACACCGACCATGCAAAGTGGACCGTGGAGCCTACCTACACCGTTACCGTGGCCCACAAGACCATGGATGAAAACGAGATGGCGGACGCGATCCTGAAGAGCGCCAGCGACGAGATCAGCGAGGGCACGGCCCTGTATCTGGATGGTGAGCTGACCGCAGTGTGCAGCGATGGTGTCAGCCTGCAGAGCTACCTGAGCAGCCTGCTGGAACCCTATGAGGACCCTGAGAACTCCAACGTGACCGTGGGCTTCAACAAGGAAGTCACGATGGAAAACGGCATCTACTTCAACGACAGCTTTCAGGACGAAGCGGATGTGGAAAAGGAACTTTCCGGTGTGCAGCAGCAGGAAAAGATCTACACAGTGGGCGCAGGCGACACGCTATGGAGCATCGCCCAGAAAAACGACCTCACCTTCCGTGAGCTGTGCGAACTGAATACCAATTTCAAGGGCGCGCCCCTGAACGAGAAATCTAACATTCAGGCCGGTGATGAGCTGATCGTGACCAAGCAGGAAGCTACGCTGGAAGTGCGCATCACCAAGATGGAGACCTGGCAGGAGGAAATCCCCTATACCACCGAGACCACCACCTCCAACGAGTACACGGTGGGTACCAAGAAAACGGTGCAGAACGGTGTGAACGGCCTGCGCCAGATCACGGCGCAGCGTGTTTATAACACCGATGGCATCCAGCTTTCCCAGAAGATCCTGAGCACGGAAGTGGTGCAGGAGCCTGTCACGGAAAAGATCGTGAAGGGCACCAAAAAGGTGACCAGCAGCACCAGCTACATCACCGGCAGCGGTCAGTTCATCTGGCCGGTGCCCGGCTACCGGAACTGCTCGCGCTGGTACGGCGGCAGCCACAAGGGTGTGGATATCTGTGCGGCTGCCGGTACGCCCATCTACGCATCGGCGGGCGGCACCGTGACCAAGGCCGGCTACAACAAGGCCGGTGCCGGTACGGGTTATGGCTACTCCATCATCATCAGCCACGGCAGCGGCTACACCACGGTGTATGCGCACTGTCTGTCGCTGGCGGTGCACTCTGGTCAGACCGTCAAGCAGGGCCAGCTGATCGGCTATGTGGGCAGCACCGGACGCTCCAGCGGCAACCACTGCCACTTTGAGATCCGCCGCAACGGCAGCTACATCGCGCCGCAGAATGTGTTCAACCGCAGAAAGTATAGGTAAGTTTGCAGAGGGATTTTTCTCCGGAGAAGGCCCATCTGCTGTATTATGTAACAGAAAAGGAGAGATGATCTTATGTCTACCCCTCACATCAGTGCTGAAAAAGGCAATTTTGCAAAGACCGTCCTGATGCCGGGCGATCCTCTGCGTGCAAAATTCATTGCGGACACCTTCCTCAAGGATGTGCGTCAGGTGACCGGCGTGCGCGGCATGCTTGGCTTTACCGGCACTTACGAGGGCCGTCCCATCAGCGTGATGGGCAGCGGCATGGGCATGCCTTCCATCGGCATTTATTCCTATGAGCTGTTCAAGTTCTACGATGTAGAGAACATCATCCGCATCGGCTCTGCCGGCAGCTATACCGACAAGGCCAAGCTGTTTGACGTGGTGCTGGCCGCCGGTGCTGTGAGCGAGAGCAACTATGCCCGTGTGCAGAGCGGCTTTGAAGGGGACATCACGCTGCCCAGCCAGAGCCTGAATGACAAGCTGCGCGCTTCTGCCGCAAAGCAGGGCATCCCCCTCATCGAGGGAAACATCCACTCTTCGGATGTGTTCTACCGTCAGCCCTCCGATGCAAAGCCCACCTACTGGGAAAAGCTGCGCGACGAGCGCGGCTGCCTGTGCGTGGAGATGGAGAGCTTTGCCCTGTTTGCCAATGCACAGGTGCTGGGCAAGAACGCTGCCTGCCTGCTGACCATTTCCGACAGCTTTGTTTCGCCGGAGATCACCACGGCAGAACAGCGCCAGAAGAGCTTTACCGATATGATGAAGGTAGCACTGGGTGCAGAATACTAAGCGTTAAAAACGCATTTCAGCGCGGTTTGCCTGCAAAAGGGCTTGCCGCGCTGTTTTCGACCGCTGAAAACCAAAAAAGGAGTGACGAATATGACAAACCTGACCCTGGAAGAAAAGAAGGAGCTCATCCGCATGGCACTGGCTGCACGGGAAAAAGCCTATGTGCCCTACAGCGATTTTATGGTGGGCGCTGCCCTGCGCGCCAAGGATGGCCGCATTTTTACCGGCTGCAACGTGGAGAACGCTGCCTTTACCCCCACCAGCTGTGCAGAGCGCACGGCTCTGTTCAAGGCGGTGGCCGAGGGCGTGACCGAGTTCACCGACATTGCTGTGGTGGGCAGCCGCCGCGGCGAGGTGAACGAGCAGATCACTTCTCCCTGCGGGGTGTGCCGCCAGGCTCTGTTTGAATTCGGCGGGCCGGAACTGAACGTTATCATGGCAAAGACACCGGAAGACTTTATCGAGCGCAGCATGGACGAACTGCTGCCCTTCGGTTTTGGCCCCTCCAATGTGGCGGGCAACCGTGCCGTGAGGTAACGGGATAAAAGCGCAGAGGCACACTGCAGGACAATAAAGCAACGGAAATACGTGCATTGTGCGGCAAAACACAGGGAGTGCACGGAAAATGGCCGGAACTACGGCAAATTTGTGCATAAATACTACTTTTGATAAAAACTTACAAAATTATTGTAAAGATTTTGTAATCGGAATTCGCTTGCATCTGACACGGCTTGCCGTTATACTTGAGCCAGTAAATGTGCAGTTCTGCGCATTTTATTTGTTTGACGCAATTTTATTAAAAATAAAAGGAGAGTTTGATTATGATGATTTCTCGTCGTAATTTCCTGGCTGTGGCTGGTGCCGCTGCCGCTGCCGCTGCTCTGACCGCTTGCGGCGGTTCTTCCGCTTCTTCTACCAGCACCGCTTCTTCCGCTTCTTCCGCTGCTTCTACTGCTTCCTCTGCTGCTGAGGGCGGTGAGAAGATCGTCAAGGTCGCTCTGACCTGCGATACCGGCACGATCGATGATGAGAGCTTCAACCAGGCATGCTGGACTGCTGTTTCCGGCTACATGGGCGATGACTGCCAGTACTACATTCCCGAGGCTGACGCTTCCGATGAGGACCGCGAGACCATGATCCGTCAGGCTGTCAACGACGGCGCTGATGTGATCGTCTGTGTCGGCTACCTGTACGGCGCTTCTCTGGCATGGGCTGCTGACCAGTATCCCGATGTCAAGTTCATCGCCATCGATGTGACGCAGGGCGATATCGGCACCGATGCCATCCCTGCTAACTGCTACTGCATCACTTTCAAGGAGGAGCAGGCAGGCTATCTGGCAGGCTACGCCATCGCAAAGGACGGCAAGACCAAGCTGGGCTTCCTGGGCGGCATGGCTGTTCCCGCTGTTATCCGTTACGGCTACGGCTTCGTGCAGGGCGCTGATGCCGCTGCTGCTGAGCTGGGCCAGAACATCGAGATCAACTACTTCTACGGCGGCCAGTTCTACGGTGATGCAAACATCACCTCCCGTATGGAGGGCTGGTACTCCAACGGCACTCAGGTCGTCTTTGCCTGCGGCGGCGGCATCTACACCTCCGCTGTTGAGGCTGCTCTGAAGAACAACGGCTATGTCGTCGGCGTTGACGTTGACCAGAACTACATCGGTGTCAACGGCGTGGCAGACGGCTCCTTCGCTTACAACCCCTTCATCACCTCTGCAATGAAGGGCCTGACCGAGGCTGTCAACACCGCTCTGTCCGACATCGAGGCAGGCGATTGGAGCGACATCGCTGCTTCCAACGGCAACTTCGGTCTGGAGGACGGCGACTACATCGGCCTGCCCACCGATGCTGACAGCTGGAACTTCGAGACCTTCACCACCGACGAGTATGAGGCTCTGAAGAGCAAGATCAAGAGCGGCGAGATCGTTGTGGACAACAGCTCTGACGACAGCACCAAGCCCACCGTCAGCGAGTTCACCACCGTCAACTACATCCAGTAATCAAGGCTTTCCCGGGCGGGGCGCTCTGCAAAGGGCGTCCCGCCTTTTTTGTATGCTTTTTCAAGACGATGAAGGAATGTTCGTCGAAATGCACAAAAGTAATACTCATGATATAGCAAAACACTAAATTTTCAAAAAGAAGTGTGCAAAACAGCAAAAATACGGTATAATGGTCATTACAGTAGTATAAGTGTCGCTTGGACACGAAAGGAGAGTGAGCAGATTGGCAGAGGATTTTGTGATCGAGATGCTCCATATCACCAAGGAGTTCCCGGGCATCAAGGCAAACGACGACATTACCCTGCAGCTGCGCAAAGGTGAGGTCCATGCCCTGCTGGGCGAGAACGGCGCAGGCAAAAGCACCCTGATGAGCGTGCTGTTCGGCCTGTATCAGCCGGAGGAGGGTAAGATCCTCAAAAACGGCAAGGAGGTCGCCATCCGCAACCCCAACGATGCAAACGCACTGGGCATCGGTATGGTCCACCAGCACTTCAAGCTGGTGGAGTGCTTCAGCGTGCTGGACAACATCATTCTGGGTGTGGAGCCCAACAAGCTGGGCTTTTTGCAGAAGGCCGAGGCCCGCAAGAAGGTCGTGGCCCTGAGCGAGAAGTACGGCCTGCGTGTTGACCCCGATGCGCTCATCAGTGATATTTCGGTCGGTATGCAGCAGCGCGTGGAGATTTTGAAGATGCTCTACCGCGACAATGAGATCCTCATCTTCGACGAACCCACCGCTGTGCTGACCCCGCAGGAGATCGACGAGCTGATGGAGATCATGCGCGGGTTCAAGAAGGAGGGCAAGTCCATCCTCTTTATTACCCACAAGCTCAACGAGATCATGGCGGTCGCCGACCGCTGCACCGTCCTGCGCAAGGGCAAGTATATGGGTACCGTGGACATCAAGGACACCACCAAGGAAGAGCTTTCCCGCATGATGGTCGGCCGTGACGTCCAGCTTCAGGTTGATAAAAAGCCCGCTCACCCGGGCGATGTCGTGCTGGACGTGGAGGGCGTCACTATCCACAACGACCAGCGCAAGAAGGACTCCGTCAAGGACGTCACCTTCCAGGTCCACGCAGGCGAGATCGTCTGTCTGGCGGGCATCGAGGGCAACGGCCAGACTGAGCTCGTCTATGGACTCACCGGTCTCGAAAAACTGTCGGGCGGCAAGATCACGCTGGACGGCAAGGACATCACCCGCGAGAGCATCCGTCAGCGCTCGAAGGACGGCATGAGCCACATCCCCGAAGACCGCCACAAGCACGGTCTGGTGCTGGATTACAGCCTCGAGAACAACATGGTGCTCCAGCGCTACTGGCAGCCCGAGTTCCAGAAGGGCGGCTTCATCCAGTCCGATAAAGTCCGCGAGTACTCCGATAAGCTCATCGCTCAGTACGACGTCCGCAGCGGTCAGGGCAGCTCCACCATCGTGCGCAGCATGTCCGGCGGCAACCAGCAGAAGGCCATCATCGCCCGCGAGATCGACAAAGACCCCAAGCTGCTGGTGGCTGTTCAGCCCACCCGCGGCCTGGATGTCGGCGCGATCGAATACATCCACCGCCAGATCGTCGCCGAGCGCGACAAGGGCAAAGCTGTCCTGCTGGTCAGCCTCGAGCTGGATGAGGTCATGAACCTGTCCGACCGCATCCTCGTCATGTACGAGGGCGAGATCGTGGGCGAGTTCGACCCCAAGACCACCACTGTGCAGGAGCTGGGCCTCTACATGGCCGGCGCACGCAAGCAGGGAAAGGAGAGCAAATAAATGAACAAGAAAAAACTTTCCCACAGCAACCTCAACAGCTCCATCACCAGTGTGCTGGCCGCGCTGCTGTGCATCGTCATCGGCATGGCTGTGGGCTTCCTCGTGCTGCTGGCTATCAACCCGGCCCACGCATGGGGCGACGGCTTTGTCCGCATCGTCAAGGGCGGCTTCCATGATGCGCCCTACGGCGTAGGCAAGGAGCTGGCCAACGCGGCACCCCTCATCATGACCGGTCTGTCCGTGGCCTTCGCCTTCAAGACCGGCCTGTTCAACATCGGCGCTGCCGGTCAGTACACGCTGGGCGCTTACGGCGCTCTCTACTGCGCCATCATGCTCAAGATGCCCTGGTATGTCTGCCTGATCGTTGCCACCATCCTCGGCGGCATCTGGGGCGCTATCCCCGGCTTCTTCAAGGCTTACTTCAACATCAACGAGGTCATCACCTCTATTATGTTCAACTGGATCGGTTTGTATCTGGTCAATGAGCTTATCTACCAGAATGGCACCGGCCCCATGTACGACGTGCGCAACACCCGTACCCTGAACCTCGGAAAGAGCGCCGAACTGTCCAAGTCCCTCATCCCGGACTTTGGCCTGAACAAGATGTTCCAGACCAACAGCACCACCATCGCGATCTTCCTCGCTGCGGCAGTCGCCATTCTGATCTGGGTCATCCTGAACAAGACCACCTTTGGCTATGAGCTGAAGGCCGTCGGCCTGAACAAGAGCGCCGCCCGCTACGCCGGCATCAACGAGAAGAAGAACATCATCCTCTCCATGGCCATTGCAGGCGCTCTGGCAGGCTTCGGTGCCGGACTCTACTACCTGTCCAATGTCTCTCAGTGGAACCCGCTGAACTCCACCAGCCTGCCGGCCATGGGCTTCAACGGCATCTCTGTGGCCCTGCTGGCAAGCTCCAACCCCATCGGCACCATCTTCTCAGCTCTCTTCATCTCCCACATCTCGGTCGGCGGCTCCTTCCTGTCCACCAAGTATTACCCCACCGAGATCTCCGACCTGATCAGCGGTATCATCATCTACCTGTGCGCATTCTCCATGCTGTTCCGTGGCAAGATCCACTCCATGCTGTTCAAGAATGCGGACAAGACCAACGTGAATGCAGAGCCTGCCCCTGCTAAGACCGAAACCAAGAAGGAGGGCAAGTGATATGCTGCTTCTCATCAAGTATACTCTGCTGTATGGCATCGTGCTGATGCTGGTCGCTCTGGGCGGTATGTTCAGTGAGCACTCCGGCATCATCAACATCGCACTGGAAGGCATCATGGTCATCGGCGGTGTGGCGGGTGTCCTCACCCTCACCATGCTGCCCGCGGACCTGCCGGCTTTCGCCACCGTGATCATCGCGGTGCTGGCGGCGGCTATCGCCGGCATGGTCTACAGCCTGCTGCTGGCCTTCGCGTCCATCAATCTGAAAGCGGACCAGACCATCGGCGGCACGGCGCTGAACCTGCTGGCGACGGCGGTGGCTGTGGTCATCTCCAAGAACTTCAGCGACAGCGGCAGCGCCAAGCTGAACTACTCCAACAAGCCTTTCCTGTTCAGCATCGGCGGCCTGGAGCTGAGCATCTTTGTCCCGCTGGGCATCGCACTGCTCATCATCAGCTACATCGTGCTGTACAAGACCCGCTTCGGTCTGCGTCTGCGCGCCTGCGGCGAGCATCCTCAGGCTGCGGACTCTGTGGGCATCAACGTCTACAAGATGCGTTATGCCGGTGTTGTCATCTCGGGCGCTCTGGGTGCTATCGGCGGTCTGGCCTATATCGTGCCTCCCGTCCAGACCTGGAACTTCGAGGTCGGCGTGGCCGGTGCAGGCTTCCTTGCCATGGCCGTTATGATCTTCGGTCAGTGGAAGCCCTTCAACATCTGCGGCGCAGCCATGTTCTTTGCCGTGTTCAAGAGTCTGGCCAACATCGCCGACTCCACCTTCCTCGCACAGCTCCACTGGTCCAGCAACATCTACAACATGATGCCCTTCGTGGCATCCATGGTCATTCTGGCCTTCACCTCCAAGAACAGCATGGCTCCCAAGGCCGAGGGTATCCCCTACGACAAGGGTTCCCGCTGATTCGAGCGTATTTTCCGGGCGCAGCTGCTTTTCCGGGCGGCTGCGCCCTTTTTGCTTCTTTTTCAACAGATTCCACAAAACGGTGCTTGCTTTTGCGGAAAAATTTGCTATACTTGAATTACAATGTCATACTATTGCCGGAGGCGGGGCAGTGCGGCCCGGGCCGTCGGCGAAGAATACGATTTAGGAGCGTGACCTTATGCGCATTTACGATTTGATCGCCAAGAAGCGGGACGGCGGCACCCACAGCCGCGAGGAGCTGGAAGCCATCGTCAACGGCTTCGTCAGCGGCGAGGTGGCCGATTACCAGATGGCGGCCTGGATGATGGCTGTCTACCTGCGCGGCATGACCGACGAGGAGACTGCCGAGCTGACCGACGTGATGGCCCACAGCGGCGTCATGGTGGACCTTTCGCCCATCCCGGGCATCAAGGTGGACAAGCACTCCACCGGCGGCGTGGGCGACAAGACCACGCTGGTCATCGCGCCCATCGTCGCGGCCTGCGGCGTCAAAATTGCCAAGATGAGCGGCCGCGGCCTCGGCCATACCGGCGGCACCATCGACAAGATGGAGAGCGTCCCCGGCACAAAGACTGCCCTCTCGCAGGAGGAGTTCTTTGCACAGGTGAATAAGATCGGCCTGTCGGTCATTGGCCAGAGCGAGGGCATCGCCGTGGCAGATAAGAAGATGTACGCCCTCCGCGACGTCACCGCAACCGTCAGCTGCATCCCCCTCATCGCGTCCAGCATCATGTCCAAGAAGCTGGCCTCCGGCTCGGACGCTATCCTGCTGGACGTCACCACCGGCACCGGTGCGTTCATGAAGACCGTGGACCAGAGCATCGAACTGGCCAAGCTGATGGTCTCCATCGGCACCCATCATGGCCGCCGCGTCGCTGCTATGATCACCGACATGGACACTCCGCTGGGCCACAACATTGGCAACAGCCTCGAGGTCATGGAGAGTATGGACGTGCTCAAGGGCCACGGCCCCGCCGACCTGACCGAGGTGTGCCTGCAGCTGGCTGCGAATATGCTGGTGCTGGCCGATAAGGGGTCTCCCGCCGAGTGCCGCGCCATGGCCGAAGCAGTTATCGCAGACGGTTCTGCCTATGCAAAGTGTAAGGAGATGTTCGCGGCCCAGGGCGGCGACACCCGCGTTCTGGACGACTACAGCCTCTTCGAGAAGCCCGCCGCCAGCTATGAGCTGCTGGCCGAGGAAGACGGCTACATCGTCGCCAACGACGCCGAGAAGATCGGCTCCGCCAGCGTTCTGCTGGGCGCAGGCCGTCAGAAGAAGGGCGACCCGCTGGACTTCGCCGCCGGCATCACCCTCCACAAGAAGCGCGGCGACTACGTCCACAAGGGCGAGAGCCTTGCCACCTTCTACGGCGCGGCGGATAAGTTCGACGCTGCCGCCGCCGAGTACCGCAGCGGCCTCGTCTACGGCCCCGAAAAGCCCGAGGAGGCCCCGCTGGTCTACGCCCTCGTCACCAAGGACGGCGTGGAGCGGTACTGAGAAGCCCTGAGATAACGCAGAAAAGCCCCGCAGGATTTTTATGTCCTGCGGGGCTTTTGCCGTCTGTGGGGCCTTAGAAGGTCACTGTGAGGTCTTTTGCGGGAGCTTTGATGTCGATGGTCTTGTAGATGAGCTGCCCGTCTGCGGTGGTGTAGGCGGCTGTCAGCTCATAGCTGCCGCGCTTTGCTTTGAGGGAGAAGCTGCCGTTCTCGTCGGCGGTGGTCTGCGCCACGACCTTGCCTTCGCGCAGGAGCGAGATCTTCGCGCCCGGCACGGCGGCCTGGTCGGTCAGCACGACGCGGCCCTTTATCTCGACCGGGGACATCATAATGACGCCTGCCGTGATGGCCGCAGCCGCGCCCACGCCGATGAGGACAGCGGCACCACCGCCGCCACCGCCACCGCCGCCCGAGGACGAGCCGCCGCCGGGGGTGGGGGTAGGAGTCGGAGCCTCATCGAAGGAATAGATGCCGGAAGCGATGACATAAGTCATATCATCTGCGTTCAGAGCAGAGCTGCGCGGAGTCTGGAAGCTCTGCTGGTAGCCCGAAGAGGTGGCGCGGAACTGGTTGATATAGATGAGATTTTCCGGGGCAAGCAGGTCGATCTCCGACCGGCTCACGATAACGGCATAGCTCACGCCTGGCGTCAAATCGCTGAACGAGGCGGCGAAGCTGTGGTCGTTACCGGTGGCGGTGGAGGGGAAGATGTCATTCTCTTCGGAAGAGACTGTAGAGGTGGGGATAATGTCACCGTCGGTGCAGTGGATGGTGGAAGAAGTCAGCGGCTGGTTAAGGCTGTTTATAACAATTTCATTCCACTGTGATTTAGTCCCTTCATAATTTACAGAAGTCAATCCGCAGTCATCAAATGCATATACATCGATTTTCTTTATACTGGAAGGAAGCGTAATATTAGTAAGATTTTTGCAGCCGAGGAATGCTTTCTCGCCAATCATCGTTATTCCAGATGAAAGTGTAATGTTTGTTAACTTTTTGCAGCCGCAGAAAGTCCATGGATTGATTTCTTGTACGCTATCAGGAATGATAACTTCGGATAAGTCAAAACACCAGTAAAATGCAGATGATCCAATGGCTGTTACACCATCTGGAATGTTAATGCTAGTTAATCCTGTGGATGAAAACGCATCGCCTCCGATATATTCGATGCTATCCGGAAGTTTAATGCTCTTCAATTTTCTACAGACTGAGAAAACGGACTCTGCGATACCTGTTACGCTTGAAGGGAGACTGACAGAAATCAAATTTTCACACCCACGAAAAGCATGGGTACCTAAGTATGTAATGCCATCTTTAACAATGATGCTTTGTATGGAGTCTTTATAATCATCCCAAGGAGTTGAATAAGCTGAATAATTTGGATTTGGAAAATCATCTGTTTTTCCACGACCACTGATTGTTAATGTTCCATTTTCATCCAGTTTCCAGAAGACTTGACTTCCATTGGCGCCACAGGTACCAGATGCAATAACCGTGTCGTCTTGGATGTCGTCGGAGCAAATGACATTTGCAGCCAGCAGCAGATCGTTCCAAGCCTCGATTTGGAGATTTTCCCACTGCGTTCTTGTTCCAGCGTAATTTACAGTATCGATTTTTGCCGTTCCCTCATTGGCAAAAAAGGCGCCATATCCAATCGAAGTGATGCTAGAAGGAATATTGACCGTTTTGATTTTATCAATATACTTAAACCACGGCGAACTTGATTCATAATAACCATTTCCACCACCTTCACCCATCCAGTAAACTGCACATGCTGCCATTGGTCCATCACCATAGATGGTCAATACGCCATTGTTGTCTAGCTGCCAAGTTAGATTATCTCCGTAGGTTCCAAAAGCGATAAGATTATCCTTCTCAGAATCACCAGAACTACCGGAATTGTTGTTGTCTGCTTTAAGCGAGACATCTATGTTGGAATTGGTTACAGTGAAAATGCAACTGTAGGAGTTGCCGGATATAGTTGATTTCAAGGTGTAGGTTCCGGGTCTCATATAGCAATAGTTGTCTATTGAACCCAACAAAGACCCGATAGACTGTTCCTTGCCATTTTCGTCAGTTGAGAATACTTCAACGCCCGATGGTGTGGGAATACTGTCGGCGGAGATATTTACAAGGTACAGCTTGTGAGGACATTTTCCAGAGCCAAAATCATTATAGTTTATGGAATAATATAACGTGAGAATATGGGAGCGATAATCTAAAAGTGTTTCGGTTGTGCTCCAGACTTTGATGATCTTTACCGTAACGGTTAAACCAACCTTTGAATAAATATCACCAGAAAGACAAGCGTTGCATTCATGGATTGAGTTGCCTGAGTAGTTGGAAATTATTTTATTTGGCTCAACAACTTCGGCCTCGACAGTGGGCTCTATAGTGCCTTCAGCACCTATCGAGAAAGCAACCTCCAACTCCAAAAGAGATAGGAAATTTTCTTCTGTTCGTGCTTTGAAGAACTTGTAGAAGCCAACTTTGATGCTGGGAGCGAATTCAACACCAATGTACAGTGTGCCGCTGACTTTGATAGAAAATTCCACAACAGGTTTTTCACTGGTGTCGGTAATTGTATGGCCATCACAAGAGAAACCCTGTTTTGTAGTGAGCGTATAGTAGAATTCTCCAGTGATGTCAAACTTGAAAACAAGCTGAGGAGTATAGTTTATGTAGATGCCAGGAAGTGATTTCTTAAAGAAACCCAAGTCGATTTTTGTTGAAGCGTTGTAAGATACTTCGACGCCGCCAGAAGCTTCACTTTCGAGAGAGCAACTAAAGTTTTGCTTATCAGCTGCAATGAGATACTGGAATTTAGTAGATAGCTTTAGATTGAGAACGGCATTGATGCCAAATTTGGTTGTGATATGCGTATCGTCCTCGTCTTTTTTCTCGCCATCGTAAAAAGTGTCGGTGCCGATCACAAATTTATGAGCAAATGAGAAAGTAACATCATCAGAGAAAGCATTTGTTTCATCAAGTGAGTCTTGCTCTTTGACTAAACCATTATAATGAACTTCTTCATCTACGCCAGTACCGTCGTATTCTAACTGGCTTCCATCATCGGTAGACTCGATTTTAACGACATCAAAAACATCGATAAGATCAAGTGCGTCATCGCCAGTAATGGTAACGGAATCACCAACGATGTTAAGGGTTTCAATACGCAATACAAAAATAGCATTATTTTGTTGGTACGCAAAGATTTCGCCGGGAGTCATTTTTTTAATTTTTTCATTGGAAGTGGTTATAGTGTAAGAACCGTCGCCATTGTCAATGAGGCTAGTAGGATGAGTATTTGCTGCATACGAAGAAATGAAAGAAGAATCATTATCGCTGACAAGCACGACATCATCTTTCACAACGGCAAAGTTCGTGTCATTCTGTTCGTCCAGATTCAGGACGCGGTCTGCCGGATAGTCATCCACGGTAGCGTTTTCGAGGTCCTGAATGTCCTTCGTATAGGCAGAGCTGGTGAACTCGTTGCTCAGCGGGGCGTGCTCGACGGTGTCAAGCAGGAACGCCTTTACCACGAAGCTGTTGGGGATGCTGCCGGTCAGAGAGACAGTTGCAGTAGAGCTGCCGGTGTTATCCTCCGTCACAAATGCCGGGGCAGTGCCGCTGGCAGACATGAGCTCCTCAGAATCGTCCGTGTAGAGCGCCACTACGATGTCAGCGTCTTCCGCCGCGACATACTCCACGGTGGCTGTGCTGCCATCCACTGTGACGCCGATGACGCGATTCTCAGAACTGGAAGCACTGTTCTGTTCATCGATGCTGTTCACCAGCAGCTTGCCGAAGCTGTCGGTGGCTTCCATCGACATATTCGAGGTGTCTACGGTAGGCTGCGCCTGCTGCGGCGGGGCATACTGGCCCTGCAGCAGCGGGTCGGAGACGATGGACTGGACAGTCTCATCGTCCAGCCCCGGGGATTCTTGTGCCGCAGCAAAAGTTTCCGGGACTGCACCCGGACTCTCTGCAAAGGCGCTGAAAGGTACGATGCCGACCAGCATGGAGAGGGTCAGCAAAGCCGCAAGTAGCCTTTTCATGGTATAGGATTCCTTTCTTCTGGCTTGACGGCGGGCAAACGGCATTTCTGCCCTTTTGCCCTATGTGGACCGGCCTTGCGCCGGAGCGGACCAAAGCATTAAAAATTGTTTGAGATGAACTCGTTCAGCTGCTTCACGGTGTTATAGATCGTGATGAAGTTGTTGAGCATCGCGCTGGTGGAGGAGAAGATGCGAGCCATATAGTTGAAGACCTTGCTGACTTTTTCGATGTTGGACAGCACGGTGGTAAAGCCGCTATCGTCGGTGGCGGTGTCCGCGCCGCCGAGGACGGCGTCTGCCTCAGCAGGGGAGAGCGGGCGGCAGGCGGCGGGCAAAGTGAGCGAGTGGGTCAGAGTCATAGAAAACCATCCTTATCTGGCGTAGAGTGCCACAAGTGTGAAAAACATCGTCCCGGCGACAAGAAATGTCCCGGCGTGTGCTCGGAAGGAGAAACCTTCGTCCGCCGTCGACGTGTTCGGCGAGGGCTTTGACGCGGCGGAAGAGCCGCCTTTTGCGATGGGACGCCAGTGGGCGTAGATGGTGCCATCCGAGGTGAACTCGGTGCTGGTCGTGATGCGGTCGCCGTCCAGCTCGTCGGTGTACCAGCCCTCGAAAGTGTAGCCGTCCATGACGGGGCTGGGCAGGGAGGTGAGCTTGCCGTCGAGGTTGGTGCTGGCGATGATGGGGACGCCGGTGCCGCCGCCCGTCTCAAAATAGATGAGATAGGATTCGCTGCCGCCGTCCGCATAGGCAGGCAGTGCCAGCGTAAACAGGAGCAGCGGCACCAGCAGTAGACTGATAATTTTTGAAAGCTTCATAAAATCCTCTTTCCAAAGCCTTTTTTTGACAAAATTATAGCCCGTTTACGGGCAATTGTCAATATGCGAGTCCTCCCTTACCATTCAATTACAGAATGGAAAGATTGGATGGTATTTCGTATGATTTCGTTTGAGCCGCTTTGGAAGACGATGAAGAAAAAAGGTATCTCGCAGTATAAACTCATCAAAGAATACAAAATCAGCACAGGCCAGTTGGACAGGCTGCGCAAAAACGGGAATGTCAGCACCTACACCCTCGACCAGCTCTGCCGCATTCTGGACTGTGGGCTGGAAGATGTGGCCACCTACCACCCTGACACGGAGGTAAAGCCGTAAAGCACGGATAATTAACAACGAAAAAGCACGTTTCGACGGATGACCTGTGATTCAGTAGATGTTTTGCCCGAGATGTGGTATAATCTACTCAATAGCGCCCAGACGGCGCAGGAGAAGAGAAAGGGTTATTCTATGAAGATCGTTTTGGTGGGCGGCGGCAAGGTCGGCACAGCGCTGGCGCGGCAGCTCAGTGAAGAGGGTCACAACGTGACCGTTATCGATACGAACAAGGCACGTGTGGAGCATATCGGGGAGTCCTACGATGTGATGAGCATTCTCGGCAACGGCTCGTCCATCACCACCCTGTCCGAGGCGGGCGTGGAGGAAGCGGACGTGTTCATCGCAGTCACCGGCTCGGACGAGCTGAACCTGCTGTGCTGCATGTTCGCCAAAAAGGCGGGCCACTGCCACGCCATCGCCCGCGTGCGCAACCCGTCTTACAGCCATGAGCTGGACTTTATCAAAAAGCAGATCGGCATCTCGGCCATCATCAACCCTGAAATGGCAGCGGCAAAGGAAATTTCCCATCTGCTGCGCTTCCCGGGCGCAAGCAAGATCGATACCTTCGCGGGCGGACGTGTGCGGCTCATCAAGTTTGCGCTGACCGAACAGCAGGGGCTGGACGGCGTGGCCATCCGTGAGATCCCCGCCCGCCTCAAGAGCGACATTCTGGTCTGCGCGGTGGAGCGTGACGGCGGGGTCATCATCCCCAACGGTAACTTTGTGCTGCAGAACGGCGACCAGGTCACCTTCCTCGCCACGCAGGAGAAGGCCCACGAGTTCTTCCAGCGTATCAATATGCCGGTGCGGCCGGTGCGCAACGCCCTCATCGTGGGCGGCGGTGCCATCGCCTATTACCTGAGCCAGGAGCTGCTGGAAAATCACGTCCGCGTCCGCATCGTCGAGCGGGACCCGGCCCGCTGCAATGTTCTGGCCGAGTCCCTGCCGGAGGCACAGATACTGAACGAGGACGGCTCCAACCGCGACTTCCTGCTCTCGGAAGGTCTGGAATCCACCGAAGCCTTCGTGGCTCTGACCAACATCGACGAAGAAAACGTGCTGCTGACCCTGTTTGCGAAAAAGCACTCCAGGGGCAAGCTGGTTACGAAGATCAACCGCCTCGAGTTCGACGATATTCTGGCCGGGCTCGATTTGGGCAGCATCGTCTACCCCAAGTACATGACCTGCGATTACATCGTGCAGTACGTCCGCGCCCTGCAGAACGAGGCCGGCAACAACATCAAGACCCTTTACCGCATCCTCGACGACCGCGTGGAAGCGCTGGAATTCACTGTCCATGAGGAGAGCCGGGCCACAGGCGTGCCGCTGAGCCAGCTGCATCTGAAAAAGAATCTGCTGCTCTGCTGCATCACCCGCGGCAACCATATCCTCATCCCCCGCGGCGGCGACCAGATCCAGGTGGGCGACAACGTCATCGTCGTCACGCTGGAACACGGCCTGCATGACCTGCGGGACATCGTGGAAGAGTAACGGGGGACAGGACGTATGAATTATGCGATCGTCTTTCGTCTGCTGGGCTACATCCTGATGATAGAGGGGACACTGCTGCTGCTCCCGGCGGTGACGAGCCTCATCTACGCTGAGTGGGCCGTCATGGGCGTGTTCCTGCTGACGGCGGCCATCAGTGCGGCGCTGGGCTTTGCCCTGCGGACCATCAAGCCCCGCAGCAAGGTGTTCTATATGCGGGAGGGTTTTACGGCCACCGCCCTGAGCTGGATCACCATCAGTATCATGGGTGCAGTGCCGTTCGTCCTCACCGGCTGCATCCCGAATCCCGTGGACGCCATGTTTGAGACCGTTTCGGGCTTCACCACCACCGGTGCCAGCATCCTGCCCGGTGTGGAGGGCCTGCCCAACGGCATCCTGTTCTGGCGCAGCTTCACCCATTGGATCGGCGGCATGGGCGTTCTGGTGTTCCTGCTCTCCCTGCTGCCCCTGACCGGCGGCTCCCACGTCAACCTGATGAAGGCGGAAAGCCCCGGCCCGCAGGTGGACAAGCTGGTGCCGAAGGTGCAGTCTACGGCCAAGATCCTGTACGGCATCTATTTCGCGCTCACGGTGGTGGAGTTCTGCTTCCTGCTGGCGGGCGGAATGAATGTGTTCAACTCTCTGCTCACGGCCTTTGGCACGGCGGGTACTGGCGGCTTCGGCTTCAAGAACGACAGCTTTGCCAGCTTCTCGCCCTACATCCAGTGGGTCGTGACCATCTTTATGATCCTCTTCGGCGTCAACTTCAACGTGTATTTCCTGCTGCTGCTGCGCCGGTTCCGCCGCGCAGCGTCCAGCGAGGAAGTCCGCGCCTATTTCGCCATCATTCTGGCGGCGGTGGCCGTCATCACGGTGAACATCCGCAGCCTCTACGGCACCTTCGGCGAGGCGCTGCGCCATGCGGCCTTCCAGGTCGGCTCCATCATTACCACCACCGGCTTTTCCAGCTGTGATTTCGACCTCTGGCCCACGCTGGCAAAAGAGGTGCTGGTGCTGCTGATGTTCGTGGGCGCCTGCGCGGGCAGCACTGGCGGCGGCATCAAGGTGAGCCGCTTCCTCCTGATGGGAAAGACGCTGGGCAAGGAGCTGAAGCAGGCCCTCCACCCGCAGGTGGTGGCCCCTGTCCGGATGGACGGCAAGCTGGTCAATCATGAGACCATCCGCACCACCAACGTCTTTGTGGCGGCCTACATCTTCATCTTTGCGGCGAGTTTCATGCTCGTCAGTCTGGACGGCTTTGACATGGTGACGAACTTCACCTCCATCGCCGCTACCCTGAACAACATCGGCCCCGGCCTCAATCAGGTGGGTCCCATGATGAACTTCGGGGCCTACTCCAACTTCGCAAAGCTGGTGCTCATCTTCGATATGCTGGCCGGTCGTCTGGAAATTTTCCCGATGCTGGTGCTCTTCCTGCCCGATACGTGGAGAAGATTCTAAAAGTTTTATAACGCAAAAAATCCCCCGGTCCAGCCGGGGGATTTTTGTCTGTATCAGAACGTCAGATCGACCTTTTCCTGCGCACGGTATTGCAGAGCCTCGAGCAGCGAATCCTCGTCGAGGAGGCGCTTGCCGGAGAGGTCGGCAATGGTGCGGGCCACCCGGAGGATGCGGTCGTGGGCGCGGGCCGAAAGGCCCAGCGTCTCGTAGGAGGCCCGCAGGAGCTGTTCAGCAGCGGGGGTCATCCGGCAGATGCGCCGCACCTGCCCGGCGGTGAGCTGGGCGTTGCAGCGCACATCCTCGTAGCCGGGAGCAGCGTACCGCTGGGCCTGGATGGCCCGGGCAGCAAGGACCTGTTTCCGCAGCTCGGCGCTGCTCTCGGAAGGGGCAGCACTATGCAGTTCATCGAAGGCCACCGGGTCCATCTCGATGCAGAGGTCGATGCGGTCCAGCAGCGGGCCGGACACCCGGCTGCGGTACTGCCGCACCGCGCTGGGCGAGCAGGTGCACTGCCGGGTGGGGTGGCCGTAGTAGCCGCATTTGCAGGGGTTCATGGCGGCCACCAGCTGGAAATGGCTGGGGTAGGTGGCGCTGCCTGCGGCGCGGCTCACGGTGATCTGGCCGTCCTCCAGCGGCTGGCGCAGCACCTCCAGGCTCTCACGGGAGAACTCCGGCAGTTCGTCCAGGAACAGCACGCCGCAGTTGGCCAGACTGCACTCGCCGGGGCGGAACTGTGCGCCGCCGCCCGCCAGCGAGACGGCACTGGCCGAGTGGTGCGGGCTGCGGAAGGGACGCGCCGTGATCAGGCCCCGGCCCTGGGGCAGCTGCCCGGCGATGGAATAGATCTTGGTGGTCTCCACGGCTTCCTCCCGGGTGAGAGGCGGCAGGATGCCCGGCAGGCGCTTGGCCAGCATGGATTTGCCGGTGCCCGGTGCACCCATCAGCAGCACGTTGTGACCCCCGGCCGCAGCGATGACCATGGCCCGGCGGGCCAGTGCCTGCCCCATCACGTCGGCAAAATCCGGCACCTGTGCCCAGGCCTCGGCGGGGTCAAAGGGAACGGCTGCCGCAGCGGTCAGCGGTCGGATGCCGCGCAGGGCGTCCACCACCTCCCGGGCGGTGTGGGCCGGGTAGACGGCCATGCTGTCGGCACAGGCCTCGGCAGCCTCGGCGGCGTTTTCGGCGGGCACATACAGGGCGCGGATGCCGTTTTCGGCGGCGGCCAGCGCCATGGGCAGCACGCCGGATACCGGGCGCAGGGTGCCGTCCAGCGCCAGCTCCCCCAGAAAGGCGGCGTCCTCCGGCACATCCTCCAGCTGGCCGCTGGCCGTGAGCACGGCCAGCAGCAGGGGCAGATCGTACACCGGGCCGGTCTTGCGCACATCGGCGGGGGCCAGGTTGACCGTGATGCGCCGGTCCGGGAACTTGAAGCCCAGGTTCTTGATGGCGGCACGCACGCGGTCCGCACTTTCCCGCACGGCGGAATCCGGCAGGCCTACGATGGAAAAGGCGGGCAGCCCGCCCGAAACGTCGGCCTCCACGGCCACGGCAAAGCCGCGCAGGCCGTTCAGGCCAAAGCTCTTTGTTACCGAATACATGGGTGCACCTCGCTTGCATTTTCTGCGCGAAAACGGTCGAAAATTGGGTGGAAAAATTTGGGAGGAACCGTCAGCCTTCGACAGCATCTCCCGGTCGATTTCATTATAGTAAAGGGCAGGAAAGATGTCAATGCAGCGGAAAGGAGAGCGACAAACGATGACAGGCAAGGAATACTGCCGGTACATCCGTACTTATTCAGAGCTGGAGGGGCTGCAGCGGGCCCACACGGTGGTGTACTGTGCCCAGACCGTGCCCGGGGGCGTGCTGGCCCAGCTGCGGTGGGAGCAGGCGGGCCGGGTACAGTGCAGTACGGTGCTGGCTCCGCAGGGCAGTTTTGCCCGGATGATGCAGCTTTTGCGCTATCTGTGCGAGAACAGCATCGGCCCGGAACAGTGGCTGGAGGTGCTGGAGGACGTGCACCAGCCCTACCGGCTGCTGCCGGAAGCACAGCAGCCGGCCGACATCCACCCGGAAAGCGGCTGTTTTTGTGGCATTTGCTGATTTTGTGCCGGTAAGATTGTGGCAGAATATGCAATTGACATGATGGACACAAGCGTTTATAGTATAATTAGGTTTGAATAAACTGTCTCCTTTTTTGGGAAAAAATAACAAAGGTAAGGTGTGCAACATGTATCTGGATGAATATAAGCGCTGGCTGGCAGCGGAGCTGGACGATGCGGATCTGAAGCCCGAACTGGCAAAGATCGAGGGCAACGACGACGAGATCAAGGATCGCTTTGCTGTGGCCCTGAAGTTTGGCACCGCAGGCCTGCGCGGCGTCCTGGGCGCGGGTACCAACCGCATGAACATCTACGTTGTGCGTCAGGCTACCCAGGGCCTGGCCAACTGGGTCAAGACCCAGGGCGGCAGCCAGACCGTCGCCATCAGCTACGACAGCCGCCTCAAGAGCGACGTTTTTGCCAAGACGGCTGCCGGTGTTCTGGCAGCCAATGGCATCAAGGTGCGCATCTATGATGCCCTGATGCCGGTGCCGGCCCTGAGCTTTGCTACCCGCTACTATCAGTGCAATGCAGGCATCATGGTCACCGCCTCCCACAATCCGGCCAAGTACAACGGCTACAAGGCCTACGGCCCGGACGGCTGCCAGATGACCGATG
>OKSD01001585.1_pt1 | contig 21997 bp, 15 predicted proteins | sample 1601221 | NCBI WGS metagenome assembly OKSD01 (sample SAMEA3541550, study PRJEB24748) | human gut metagenome | biome: human gut; feature: human-associated habitat; material: faeces | place: China | collected 2012
CAGCTATGAAGCCCAAAAGTCCTACTACACACAGAAAATCGAGGACAGTCCGGATTGGGAAATGGCGGGGATCTATGCCGACGAGGGCATCTCCGGCACCAAGTGGGCAGCCTTGGGCGCGAGATAGCCTAGATCGATGATCTGGATTTCTACTGCAGGAGTCCATCCATCCTCTCCTGGAAATAGCTTGGGTAATTCTCCATTATCGCCATGGCTCCGTCCCGATCTTTTTTCAGGGCCTTCACGAGATCCTTCTTCTGGGTCGCATCAAGGTTCAAGGATGTGGCGAGATCCTGAGCAATGACGCGGTCCGAAAAGCCAAGCTCGTAAAGGGCAATGGTAGTTTCGGTAGGCAGACCATATTTCAGGCGCTTTTGGAAAAGCTGTAGACGAGTGATCAGATCCCCAGTGCCATCTTGGTCGAGGGTTTCGATGAATTCGCACACAGCACCTACAACGAGTGCTCCGTCATAAGCGAGCGTCCCTTCGCAGACATCGACGACATGATCAATTTTGAACTCTCTTCGTTGGGAGCCCCATATCATCTTAGCTTTTTGCTTACGGATGATATCCAGGAGGCTGCTGAAGGGCTTTCCGCTAATCCACCCATGCGCGATTTCTTTTAGTACCTCCGGCTTATCAAACTTGGTGAATACTCCACTGACGATATTCCGGGTGAGTAATGGCCATGCAAGATCGAGCGCATCTGCTTCATCAACAATCGAAAGTAGGCTGTCGGCGTTGGTATGGACCCATCCCTCGATGGCTAGGGCATCTTGAATACCGTAAAGCGTCCGGCCATAGATTTTACGGCGAGCCGGATCAGTGATGTTTGCAGATATGTTCCCTGCGAGAAGCTGGAACAACTCGCGTATATGCTCCTTTTTCTGATCATCAGCTAGAAAGAAAGCAAGCGTTTCTTCAGCCAGCCTAATCACATTTTCTTCCGAAAGACCATTTTCTACATCATCCCAATGAGATAATAGGTAACTCTCAACTGCGCAAATAAGATTGATTCTCCATGCGATTTGTCGTTCGACACCGTCCTGCGAGAATTGTTTGCTCCTATGTTGAGCAGCTATATCGACTGCCAGTTTGCCAACTTCATCAGGGTCACTGATATAGGCCTTGGCAAAATCCAGGGCCTCCATGGTGATAATGTATTTCTCGTCATCACTCTTGATTGGTTCAAATATGGATAGGAGATTGCTTACGCATGGCTCGGAATTGCGCGGTTCTAATAGTTCTTTAACTTGATTCCATCGCCAATTTCCATCACGTGATTTCCTTTTGTCGAATACCACAGGATCTGCAAATAATATACTGCCTTCGGTATGCATCCCCGCACGACCAGCGCGTCCTATAAGGTTGTGGAAATCACGAACTTTAATTCGCTCTATTCCTTGGTAAACGCTGGTTACTATAAGATACCTGATCGGAAGATTGACCCCTTGTGCCAGGGTTGATGTGCATATGACAAATCGAATGCTCTCAAGCCGCATCGCATGTTCAACTGCCAATCGTATTCCATGAGGCGTATTCCCATGATGGGAGAAAATGCCTATCCGAGCACTAATTGCAGAGGGACTTTCTGATCCAAGATTCGTGTTGATAAGGTAAATCAGTCTTGAAATTTCGTCCTGGTCAGAAAAGTCTGAAGGAGCAGCCAGAGGCAGCTTTCGCGAGAAGCGTTCTGCAGCCAGTTCACAAAGACCAGATGCAGTGTCCTTTCTTCCACAAAAGATCGCTACTGCCCCTTTTGAAACAAGTTTCAGCCCAAGAAATATTGCTATTTCTTTCCCCTCTGTAGGGTTGGGGAAGTATTTTGGGTTGGTTCGCGACTCGCCTTTTTTCCTTTGGAGCTTAATCTTATCAATGACTTGTGGTACAAAATATTCAATATCTTCAGGATGTTCAGGATTTACATATTTCATCCATCCGGTTCTAATTGCAGCCCCCTTCAGATCAATGAAGCTGGCAAACGCAACGCTGCGATGTGTGGGCAGTAAATTTTGTCCATCAACAGTTTTGGGTTCCCCGTTCAGCCATTCACCAACAGCCTCGGCGTTGCTGATGACCGCTGAGATCAACACCTTCTGGGTTCCTTCGGAAATCATGGAGCGCAGCGACGTCAGGAGCAGCTCGTATGTGATGCCCCGGGTGCCGCTGTCGAATTGGTGGCCTTCATCAAAGACCAGCAGGCCAACGTGGGCAGCCAGTTCTGGAGCGTGCCGAAGGACGTAAAGCAGCTTCTCGGGGGTTACGACCAGGATCTGTTGGCGTCCAAAGAGGTCGGCAATCTCGAAGTCGGTCTGTAGGGCATCGGATAGCTCATCCACCTTGGTGGTTTCGTTGTGGAACGCTTCGACGAGGCTGTTCTTAATCTCATGGCACAGTGCCCGGAAAGGGGCGATGATGATGGCCAGCGACACCCGCTCAGCCAGGAACGCGCTTCGAAGGATCAGCTCCGTTGCCTTCGTTTTACCCGCGCTGGTGGGCATTTGAACGATGGCAGACTCGCCTTTGAGAACATTCGCCTGGCCCAAAAGGTGTTGTGCAGGCCAGAGCTCCTTGATGAACGAATCCTTTTGCAGCGCGTGGAGCCATTTGTCGCGGGGCAACCCGGAATATGAAGGCAAAGCCTTCCATGCTGAATTTTCCAGCTTTTTCCTCAGAACGGCCGTGATCACATCACCAAACAGAAGCTGCCTGGGCGTGCCGAACTCATAGACGGCGTCCCGCAGTTTTGTGGCCAAATCGAGAAGATTTTCTTCGCCGGTCCCATCCTCAAAAAACTTGAGAATCCACTTTGAAATCCCATCGATAAATCCGCCGAACGGCCCCTCAGCTCCATCAAAATAGGTTTCCAGATCGGCCTGCAACAACCAGAGCAACATGTCTTCCAAACCATCGACATCCAAATCTGGGCAGTCGCCATCGATACGCTTCGCTAATACCGAAGCGCTTCCGGGAAGATCGCACAGGTAATAGGATGCGGAGCCCAGAAGCACGAGGTATGGATCAAGTGACTCGTTCAGCTTTGATTGAAGGTAGGAGTCGAAAAAGCGGGCGGAAAACAGCAGATTGGTTCTCAGCTCCGAGAGGGAATCGGGATCTAGCTCGTCCCGGTTGATAGCGGCAGCAAGGTCACCCAGCAGGCCAATCGAGAGGGTGAACAGCTTGGCTGGGTCTTGGGCGATCTTGATGTGATGCTCTTCAGGAACGCTGTACTCGAGCATCTTGGCCTTTGATCTGGTAACACCGAGCAGGAGTTGGGATTTTTTTTCAGGCCTCATTCGCAGCCCTCCTGTAGAGCTCGTGGACGAGTGCCATCATCTGATTTCCCTTGATAACCACCAACGCGAGGTCATCTGAATGCGGGTGAGAGGATGCATCAGTCGTGGATGTCAGGTTATCGTCAAAAAGCAGATTCTCAAAAAGCGCGACAGCCCCATAAACTTCCTTATATGGGTGATCTACTTCGTTTTGGAAACGCTCAATTTTTTCTGCATCAGCCAGCTTGTTCTGACTATGCAGTCTCCGCTTTATCGCATTTAAGGAGAATGCTTTCCGTGTGATGTCTTTTGCTGAATCATCCACCGCATTTTGAAGTCGTGCCTTGCCCTTCTTTCCTGAGAATTGCGCCTTCGCTTCAAAGATCGCCAGCTCATCCCTCGAAGAGGCTTTGCCATCCTCGACAATATGAAAACCAATGATGTCAGTGCCTTTTGTCGACTCATTGCGAATGGTTTTGTCACCATAGCGCGTGCGTGGAACCCAGTACTTGTGTAGATATTCGAGAAAATCGGCAACTAAGATTTCCCCAAAGTCACCAGCACGGATACTTGGTCCTGGTGCATTTTTTGGGTCTGGGAATTTTATGGTGTCAAGATACTCACTGCGAGAGTACTTGTACCCCCTGCGCCAATAATCAATTTCGCTGTCAAAGCAGTAATGATTCCGGAAGTGTTTCGCCCAAGCAGAGAGTACAGCCTCGTCGTTCTCATGATGGAACTCCCAGACCTCAACTTCCTTGCCGTCGGCGGTCTTCAGTCGTTCGCCGGTGTCGACTAGCCATTTGGTGTGTTCCGAAGTCCAAGGCATTCACATCTCCTCCCTGATTTAGTTGCTCTTCAACTTCAACAGCTCATCGTCCAGTCCATAGCGAACCACGTCGATCCGGTCGCTACGCAGGGATACAAAGTCACCGGTCATCACGGGGAGCTGGAATGGGAAGAATGCCGGGTTGTTCAGGAGCAGCCCCAATGCGCCCTTGGCCTCCGGGGTGGCCAGGAGTGCGGACTCGAACATCAAGATGGCCAGGTTTGGCTCGGCAATGCTCACCGGAGCGGCTTTCTCATAGCAGCCCTTGGCCTCGGAATCCTTCAGGGCTCCCCATGCGACAAAGGAGCGGATGACGAACCGGGCATAGCGGCTGACGGTTTGCCGGTCGCCGTACTGTTCCTTCAGGCGGTTGATGATCTGGGTCTGGGTCACCTGATCCTGCAAGGCCAGAAGACGGCCGGTCTGCCTGGCCACATTGAACCAGAACGGATAGGCCGCCGAGATCATCCCCCAGTGGACCGCCAGAGCCATGGCCGGGTTTTCCCGCAGAAGCGCCAGCGAGGCATCCCGGAACGGGATCAACTCGGGGTCAGGAGAGACCCAGATCTTCATCAAGTTGTTGACCACGAAGGTCCGGGTCTGATCGCTTCGTTCGCCCTCTGAGCCGTTGCCTTTTCTGTCCACGAGGAACTCATGCAGCTCCTGGCGGATGGTTTTGGCGTCGAGTCCCGCCAGCAGCAGATTGGCTGCCTTCTGCATCCACTCGAAACGGATCGCCTGCTTGATGCCGATGGCTTCATGTCGTTTACCCATCACCGTGTTCTCCTTTCAAACTTCACAAGGGGCACGATGACTTCTTCGATGGCTACACCGCCGTGACCTACGATGGCATCTCCCGGGTTCACGAATGCGTCGCGGCCACCGGCCACCAGGGGGAAATAATCTGCGGGCAACCCGACCGGCTGCCACTCGTGGGCAAACGGGAAGACCCCAGCCACCTGAGAGCGGAGTTCTGGCGTGGGATAGACACGAACCCGCTCGCCGCGAGTTTCGGCAATCACACCTTCAGACGGTCGGCCTTTACCTTCGCATTGGATGTTTCCGTGATCGGCCGTCAGCCAGACCTCATAGCCGTAATCCAGCAGTTGGCCGACCATCGCGGAAAGAAATCCTGCATGGCACCACTGCTTGATCTGGTTGTGCATCCCGGCCGATCCGAGTTGCATGCCGTGCATGATCTTGTCCACCTTGTCCACGACCAGCCCCACCACCTTGGTCTTCCCGGGGTGGATTGCGGACTCGAGGACGCCCGCAGCATCACCGTCGCCAAGGCCGCGCTGGTAAGCGACATCGAGCCGGGACAGGCCATGGCCTTCCCAGAACTGCTTCCAAAGTTTCTCTTCGCTGTTGGTCGAGTTGATGGATGACGGGAAATAGAGCGGCGGCTTGCCCGAGAAGATCGATTGCCGCGATACCGAGGTCAGCGTCGGAATCCAGGCGAAGGTCGCGGATTCGCGCATGACCAGATTGGCATCCTGTTTTTGCAGAAGCTGGCGAATGGTCACCCACTGGTCCAGGGCTAGGCCGTCAACCACGATCAGCGCGGCACGGCTGCTACCGGAGTCCTCGATGTCCCGAGCCAGGCGGCGCGGCACGTGGTGAAGCATGGCCGGATTGGTTGGCGGCAAGTTGATCAGACTGGAGTAGTGGTCCGCCAGCCAACCAGCAAAGGTCGTGTTCAGTGCATCGCCGATTTCCCTGAGCCGGGTCTGATACTCGGTGCTGTTGCCACAATGAACCAGCGAAGAAAGTTCGGCCCATTTCAATGCAAAGGCGGTCCAGTCCGAGTACCGCGCTTCCGCAGTGGGCAGTTCCTTTTCGACAAGGTCAAACAGGCGGGAAATCCGAAGCGCGTCATTGTCCGTGCCGGAGGTGGCAATGCCGCTGCGGACCCAGGACCCGGCATCCACTTCAACATCTTTGGCCTCGACGGGGGTGAGTTTCCCCTCCAGGAACAGGTTGTCGATGTAGACCTTGATGTCCTGATGGTCGAACGGCAGGCGATCAGGGCCGGGATACTTGAGGCCGTATTCCGGTGAATCTTCCCGCACCTGATTTTTGCCACCGAGCCGGGAAAGAAAGAGCGGCCAGCGTTCCTGCAAAAAGGCGAAGAAGGCTTCATCGTCCGGAACGATCTCGGAAAGTGGCCAGGCTTTGAACCCATCATGGCCTTTCAGAACCTGGATGAGCCGCTCAGCCAGCATCAGCGGGATTTGGAGCTTGCCGTAGTGCAGGCGGAGCAAGGCGCGAAGCAGCTCCACCTCGTTGGCGATCAGTTCCGCCGCAATGCCGAACACATGACGGAGAATGAAATCCTTGGTGGCGTTGTCGCCCATGCGATCCGGCGGCGACTTGCGCTGGGCCTCGAATAGCGCGTCCAGCAGGCTCCGGTCGAGCTTCTCGATGACCGGGTAGCTCAGATGGGGAAAGAGATCCCCCAGGTTGAACGACAGCTTCCGGCCCGCCTGGAGCAGGTCGTAAGGCAGGGATTCCAGCGCCGCATTCTGCAAGCGGAGGACCACGACCAGATCGGTGTGCTCACCCCGGTCCCAAATCGAGCGGTACTTGGATTCATAGGCGTATCTGAATTCGACCGGGTCACTGAACTCGATCAGGTCGAAGCCGCGCCCGCGAAGTTCTAAGGCCAGCTTTTCCTCTGTCAGAAGGCAATCCGGGTCCGCGACCAGGGTCAGCTTGCTGACGTTTGGTTCAAAGTCGTTCAGGATGGCGTCTCGCCAACTACTCATTGAGCGCCTCCTTTGATAATCCGCAGCATCAGCAGCGGCCGGATTTCCGGCACGATCTGCCGCGCCGATTGCAGTTCATGCCGCCACTCGGATTCGTCCGCATCGCAACGGGACAACCTGAATTGCCGTACCTCCGGCAATCCAACCCGCTCGATGGCCTTGCGGCGCGAGGCAAAGGAAACGATGCCGCGTTCCTCCTCGCGAGCCACAGAGGCGAGATGCGCCTGCTGTAATGCGTCGAACAGCTCCTGTCCGGCCTGCTCGGCCGCTTCCTGCAACCGTTCATGGGCGATGATGGATTCGTCCTGGCCGAGGGTGGCCTGCACCTGGGCTTCCGCTGTCTGCAGCGCATCCCAGATATGCCGGGCCGTGGGCAGAAACAGTTTGCCTTCCTCGCTCAGGAACACACTGACATAGCCACGCCGCACCATGGGAATGCGCAGGAGCTGTGTCTTCTGGTGCATCCCGGCCTGAAGGCGTATCTCAAAGAGCCCCCAGAGTCCGGAGATACTGGCTGGCAACCCGCTCACGCTTACGCAAGGCAATGGCTGGCCAGCCGCGATCTGCGGCAGGTTCAAGGCCAGTCCACGGACACGGCTGTTTTCAAGATTGAGCAGGGTTGCGTCGGTTAGACGATCCGCCTCCCGGGCGTTGAACACGGCCTTGCGGTGTTCCTGGCCGTCCGGCCAATTCAGGTCCCACCAGGAGCGCTTACGGCTGGCCGCACCGCCGTGCGAGTTGAGGTAGCCCACCGTCATCCGTTCCACCCAATGGGGCAGCGGATGGGAGCGCAGACGCTCAGCCGCCTGCACATCCGGCTCTTCGGAGATGCCATAGATGGCGGAGGACTCGCGCACCTGCTGAATCTCATCCCGAATCCTGGCCACCGTGTGATCGACGGAGGTTTCGATGCCGTCAGGGTTAAGAATGGCCGAGGCGAACACATCCTCGAACAACTCTCCGGCCTGGGCCGAGTCGAGCACGTCGCCGGTCTTGTCGATGCCGAACTCGTCGAAGATCACTGAGAGCTTCTGCTCCAGAACTTCGCGGACCCGGAACTCGACTGAATCCTCAAATACGAAATTGATCGCCTGTACGGTTTTTGGCTGGCCGATACGGTCCACGCGGCCGATCCGCTGTTCCAGCCGCATCGGGTTCCAGGGGATGTCGTAGTTGATGATGACATGGGCGAACTGCAGGTTCAGACCCTCACCGCCCGCATCGGTGGAGACCAATACGCGGTGCGATTTGCGGAAGGCATCCTGGGCTGCCCCACGTTCCTCCATGGCCATGGAGCCGTTCAGGGTGACCACCGAGATTCCCCGGGCTTCCAGAAACTCCTTCAGCATCTGCTGGGTGGGCACGAACTCGGTGAAGATCAACACCTTCAGGTCCGGCTCGTTTTCCTCGGCTTGCAGCTTGTAGATCCACTCGATCAGAGCCTCGGCCTTGGCATCCGGACCCGCCTGCTCACAACGGACCGCCGCTTCGAGCAGGGTCTCAACATGGCTTCCTTCGCTCTGCAGAGCCGACACGTGGGATTTCAGCAGCTCATCGAGCAGCTCCTGGCCGTCCATGTCATATAGCTCGGCTATTTCATCGTCTGGGCTTTCCGATCCCTCCGCGCCGTTTTCCAGTTCCGCCAGGCGCAGGCTGGCTTGTTGCTCACCATCCTTGAGTGCCGCAAGCCGACGCTCCAGCGTGGTGCGGATCGCCCGGGTGCTGGAAACCACCAGGCGCTGCATCAGGATCATCAGAAAGCCGATGTGGCGCTTCTTCTCGCGCAGGGCCTGGTTGTAGCCCTCGCGCACATAGTCGGTCACTGCCTCGTAGAGGAGTTGCTGCAGGTGATGACGGCTCTCCCAGGCCACCGGGGCCATCTGCGTCCGCCGGGGTTTGAAGAGCGGCTTGCCGTCGGCATCGATGGCCTTGCGCTTCTCGGTACGGATGACATACGGGGCCACCCGCTCGCGGGAGACGCTGTCCATATCCGGAAAGGCGTCGTCATCCAGCAGGTTCATCAGGCGATGGAAGGCGTCGGTCTTCCCCTGGTGGGGTGTAGCCGAAAGGAGCAGCACATAGGGCGCGGCTTCCGCCAGCCCCTTGCCGAGTTTGTAGCGGGCGACCTGATCGGTGCTGCCACCAAGGCGGTGCGCTTCGTCCACGATCACCAGATCCCAACCGGCGGTAATCAGATCCTCGAACCGGCTGCGGTTGTATTCGGCGACGCGCTCGGCGGTCCAGCCGCGCCGCTTGTCCATGGGTTTGACCGAATCCAGGGAGACGATGACCTGATCGAACATCGACCAGGCTGAGCTCCGGTGATCCGCCCCTGGAGCCAGGCGTTGCAATGTGCCGATGTCGTCGCCCAGCACGAGCTGGAACTGCTCGTTGAAGTGGGTCTGCATTTCCGCCACCCACTGGGTAGCGATTCCCTTCGGCGAGACGACCAATGTCCGACGCACCAGTCCGCGCAGTTTGAGCTCGCGCATGACCAGCCCGGCCTCGATGGTCTTGCCGAGACCCACCTCGTCGGCCAGCAGGTAGCGCACGCGGTCACCGGAGATGGCCCGGGACAAGGCGTGTATCTGGTGCGGCAGCGGAATGACATTGGACTCCATAGGAGCCAGCAGCACATGGCCCTCGGTGGCGCTGGTGGAGCCTTCGAGCACCTCGGCCACCTTGGCTGCGGCGGCCACATAGGCAATGCGCCCGGCCTCGATCTCCGGCTGCAGGTCGGCACTCAGCGGCCGCAAGGCGGAGCGGGGCACGCGCACTACCGCGTCCTGGTTCGGCAACCAGACACGGCACACCGTCTGTCCCCACAAGGTCTGTTCTTCGATGACCTTGCAGGCGCTGTTATGAACGTTGCTGTATTGCCAAATATCTTGCCTCATTCTCGCCCCAACACCTTACCTTTGTGTTTTTCCCACATGTCCCCTTCTGTATGTTGGTCTACAGCGGCCCGTAAGGCTTCCAGTGCCTTTTGTGTGTATCTTTTATACCGTTGTGATTTAATCTTTTTTTCACCGTACATTTCTGGATCATTCCAGATGTTAATTTCGAACATATATGCTCTTGTCTTTGGTGCAGTCTTACTGAGTTTCTTTGCTACATCATCAAGCGAGAGGTTGAATTTATCGAACCAATCTCGATCTCTTACAACCATGGCATCTTCGCCATCACCCGCCATCCGGACAGGCAGGCCCTCCTTCCGAATCCGTAGGGAGAAAGGCATACCTTCGCCTTCTGTATCCAATCTGAGCTGGCCAATTTCTGGAAAAATAACTTTCCAATCTTCGCCTGCTCTTCTACGCTGCACAGCCTTACGCAATTCACTCTCAGTAACGCGCTCGGCATTATCTCTACTCGCTGTTGCAAGTGCCATAACTGAACGCAACCGGGCTGTAGCCTGAATACCTCTCCGATTGCCAGCACCAAGAAGTTCATCGACTTGGGTCAACTCACTATCGATTAGAAGTTGGATGTCTTTAGGGGGCCTTGTCGAAACGGGGAGAACACGTTCAGGGATAAAATCGGCCAGCTTGACGCCAAAAGACTTACTCAAGATGTCGTCAAACAACGTGACTGCGGATTGGGATTGCAAGTAGAGCAAATCTTCCGAAACATCCTGGTAATAGTGAACGGCAGTGTCTCGATGAGCATCAAGAATTGAAAGCGCAGATCGTTCATCTTTTGATAGCACTTTCAATTCGACTTGAGCTATTTCAAGGCACTTGTCAAACCCATATGAATATTTTTCGCCTTTGGCATGGACAGTTCCACTTTTGTCCTTAATGATAGCCTTCAAAAGCATTTCAAAAGCATGATGTAAGAGAATCAAAGTCCCTTCTGGACGACCGTCCTCATGAGGTCTATTGAATAATTCAATAGCAAGAACGAGCGAGTGAATGGCGCGTTGTTTCAGCTCTTTTACATCACGCTTTTCTCGGGGCATGTCTTATTCGCCTCCCATTCTCGTTACTGCCTGGTCGTACCACATGAGCAGCTTGGGATCTTCCTCCAGGACGTTGTTGGGGATCTTGTCGGCCACGGCGACGATGACGGCGTAGTCGCGTTCCTGCCAGGCTTTCTTGAATCCAGCGCGAACAGCTTCCAGGCGGAAGACCTTGAGCTTCTTCTTGACGTGTTTGTACTCCTCGAACTCCTTGAGCAACGCCTTCTCGCGCAGTTTCTCCAGGTCGCCTGCCTTGTTCGGATCAGGCACGTACCAGCGGTCACGGGCTTTGGTCACCAGCGCCGGGGCATCCTTCGGCAGGTTGCGCAGCTCTTTCCAGTTGGTGGAGAGGTAGGCGTGGATCTGCTCGGGCACGGGGCCTTTGCCGTCGTAGCAGAGGAAGTTCTGGTTCAGCAGTTCGCGCAGATCGAGCTGGGCCTCGTTTTTGCTCCAACCACCGAGCTGCTGCATGAACTGCGGGTTGATATCAGAGAAGGTCTGCGGTTTTTCCTTGATGAGCTGGCGGAGCCACTGGATGGCGGATGCCTCGTCGGAGACGAACATGGCCATCTGCTTGAGTTCACCCGAGGTCATTTTCTTGCGGTCGTATTCGGCCACCTGATCCGGCAGGAAATACATGCCGTCGCGCTCGATGAAACGCTGCGACAGCCCAATCTGGAACTCCTGGCTAGAGATTGGGACGGGGTAGCCTTTGCGGACGTAGTATGCAACCATCTGGTCGAACAGGATGCGTGGGTCACGTTCTGGTATGAACAGTAGCAATGTCCCCTGTTGCTTCGTGACCGGCAGATACTTCAAGTGCGTGCGGACAAAATCCCACACGCCTTCCTCGGTTTGCGCCTCTTTCTGAAAGCGTTCTTCAAAACCGCCATTGGGTTTGTAGGCTGAGATGACAAGGTCTTGTTTGACCGCTGTTGGGGTCGTTACAGCCTTGAAACTACCTTGTTTTTTATCAAGAGCTGACACGTTAGCCACAATAAAACCGGCTTCAGTAAGAGCGGTTTGAATGCTGTTCCATACTGAAGCTTTCGTATTGGAAAACTCAACAGTCATCCAGTGACCTGGCTTTAGTATTCTATGAGCTTCGGCAAAACACTCAATCATTAGCTTGCGGTATTCATCTGCACCCTTGCCTTGAACCTTGTTTTCGATGGCTTCCTTTTTAATACTTGTTCTAACTTTTAGCCATGACTCCCATATATAATTTAGCTCCGAATAATTTAAGTTTGCGCCGAAGGGAGGGTCTAGAAATAAGTAATCAACGGAACAAGATGGCAGTGCCACGTTCTGAGATGCTTGGCAGGTAATCAATCTACTATTGGCGCTAAATACGCTCGTTCCATAAAAGATCCTGGATATTCTTGATATTGATCGCTTAAAAGATGAAGCAACGCTGAGCCCCCTAATCAGCGAAGGAACATAGAGGGTTCCCGTTAACAAACCTCCTCCTTGTCCTTTGTAATCTGGTTTCTTAACAACATACCTATAAAGCTTCGTGACAGTGTTCAATAAGGAAAACGTCACCAAGAGGATGGATTTTTCTTGGCCCGATTTATCGAACAAATCAGATACCCATCTTAACGACCTTCTGTCATAAAAGTGATGCACATGCGTGAAACCATGGGATCTGATCGGCTGCGCAGTGTTGTAGCCATTAGGTAGTTCATAAGTAGGAAACCAGGATGGTAGCTGAATGTCGCTAATTTTTCTCAAGGTGTTCAGGTCGGCGGCATCTGGTTTTTTTTCATGTGTCTTTGTGCCAACAGAGTAGTTAAGTAGAACAGGCACCTGCTTTGCTTGCTTTATTGTTGAACTTATATATTGGTCATATGATGATACCCATGATCTTTCCATCGAAGTTTTGTTTAGCTTCGCTTCACAATGTGGGCACGGAAAGCGGTCCATCACCTTGCCGACGCTTCGATCGACTGCTCCATCCCAAAAAATCACTTCGCCTGCGCACTCTGGGCAAGTAAACACATCTGACCAAACCGTATAGTTAATCTTTCCTTTGGTTTTCCCATCTGTATGCTGCGTCTCATACATCCACCCGCATTCATTCTCGACTTCCTTAAAAATGCGCTTTGCCTCTTTTTCGAACGCTACGACATCGACAGGCGTGTTGTAGTTGTATGAGATGAAAGTAGCCGCCGGAGACAGATCATTGAGAATCGCTCTGCGGACGCCCAGTTTTGAAAACGGCCGCCACACCTTTTTGCCATCTTCATTCGCCTCTTCCTGGAAAATAGTTCCGTCCGGCTTTACCTGATAGCCGAGAGACATGACTACATCTCGGTCTCCGCACATCTGAGCGGCCACGCCCGTCATACCGGTTCCACAGAAGCCGTCAAACACTATATCCCCTGGCTGAGTGTAATGGAGGATGTAACGCATGATGGCCTTGTGCGGCACCTTGGTGTGGTAGGAGTGGGCGTTGTAAATGGGATCGTTCTTACCCTCGCTCACATCGGCTGCAAAGGGTTCCCGGTGGTAGTGATAGCCTTCGGGCTGTTCCGGCTTCTCGGCTTCCCATTCTGCGATGAAGTCAGCGATCCACGGGTTCGGGCAGGCGGTGTAGTACGGCGGATCGCTCAGGTTCAGGATGTCCTCGTCACTGCCGATGGGAAAGCCTTCGATCTTTCGGAATTCCGGGTCCTGCAGCTTCGTGCGCAATTCCTCGGTAAAATGGGCGCGGCGGGCCTCGTCATTCTCGAACGTCATGCCGAGACAGGTCACCGGGCCGGAGGGTTTCTGCGGCTCTTCAAGCAGCGAGTCGAACAAACTGGTTTCTTTCATCTTCATAATCCTTGCTGGCGTCTTGCTTCAGCTTGGTTACTTTGCGAGTGACCAAGCTCGGCGGAGTTGGTCACTCACTTAGTCACTCTCATTCCATGACGATCCGCACCTTGGCCGGGTCCTTGCCCTTGGTGAGTTGATCGATGTACTCCTCAAAGCGTTTCTTCATCTCCGCCGGGGTAGCCGGGCCGTCGGTAACCTGCAGAGCCTGTTGCAGCTCCTGCGCCTTGACGGTGACCTTGACCAGACCGGAGAGCACTTCCTTCAGGGCGTGGACAAAGTTGCTGTCCAGCGGCACCGGCAGTTCCTTCGACTTGATGAAGGCCTCCAGGGGTTCGCGGTCGTCGATCTTCAGCAGATCCATGTTGGCCTGGGTGATCGGGTCCTCCAGGTTGCTGAGGATGGTGGAGGTCCAGGCCGTCACCATGGCGTCGAGCTGGGCGTCCATCTGGTCGATCATCTGTGAGCCTGCCGCCGCACCGGTTTCCACCGAAGGCCGGAACCCGCAATGCGGGCAGATGGGCGAGGCGTCGAGGTTTTGCTCGGTCAGTGCGAAGCAGCTCTTCAGTCCGGCCAGGCGGTTCTGGTAATCGGTAAGCTGCTGCCGGGGCATCAGGTCGATACCGGCCAGCTTGAGTAGGGTTTGCAGGCGCTGATCGTTGAGCAGGCCTGCCTTGCGCTTGTCGTCGTTCACCCCCAGCCGGGCTTTGGTGTGCAGGCCGATGTAGGCGACGGTGTAATCCTTCTTCAGCTTTTGCAGCTTGGCCCCGATGGACTGGGACTGGCTGGCCAGCTCGGTCAGGTCGGCCTGCTTGAGGGCATCCAGCACGTCCTGCCGGGTGGTCTTCATGCGATCCACCCAGTCGTGCTCGGCGGGCAGCACCGCCTCGGCGGTGGAGAGCCAGGACGCCGTCGGGCTGTGGTCCATGATGAACTCGCGCAGGGCGTCCAGCTCATCCAGGGCCTTCACGGCCTTTTCGTGGGCCAGCACTTCGGGAGCGCTGTAGCGGAAGTTTTTCAGCTTACCCGGCGAGGAGTAGGCCTGGAGCGATTCAAAGAAGCCCTTGGCCTCGTCCAGCCCGCTGGCCTGGCTGGATAGGTCGGTTCCCGCGAGCAGGTCCAGGCCCCAGAAGGAGAGCCCTTCGCGCAGGGTCTGCTGGGTCATGACGATGCGCTTGACGATCTTGCCCACCGCTTGTTGCAGGTTCTGCACCGGCTCGTCCTTGCCCTGGGTGACGAGCTGGGCCATGCCCGGCGTCATGCCGAGCAGTTCGAACAGCGCTTTGAGCGCGGGCAGGTTCCATTCCTTGGGCTGCTCCAGGTGCTTGAAGCGGACCAGCTCGTCCATGCCGGTCGCGGCAAGCTGCTGTAGTCCGGTGGCGTCAAACTTTTTGCCCGGAATGGCGAGCACGATGTCGCCGGAATAGACCAGCGAAGCCAGGATGACCGCCACCCATTCCGGCTCAAGCCGACCACCGCCGGGGTTCATGTATTCCAGCCCGTGGTCATCCTGGATGATCTCGCTGCGGTTGACTACCTGGCCGTGCCCCTTGGCCTTGACGGTATCGAGAATGAACTTGGTGTACTTCGACTTGTAGGGGTCGATCTTCTCGCCGTCGAGCAGCTCCAGGGCGTCCAGCACGGCGGTGGCCTGCTTGGTGCGGTTCTGCCCGGCGATGGCCCGCAGGGCGTCCTGCGCGGCCTGGGCGCGGTTGTTACCGGTAATCAGCACCGAGAAGAACGGATAGTCCGGGGCCTGGTTCTCGAAGTTCGGGGCCAGGCAGACACCGGCGATGGTGTTGACCAGGTCGCGGAAGTTGATGGTCTCGTGGGGCGACAGGCCGGACAGATCGCGGATCGATTTGCCCTTGGCCCATTCGGTCATGGACTTGGCGCGGCCCTGATAGGTGACCTCGAAGGCATCGCTCATGTGCTTCTGCAGCCACTGGACCAGCTTCTTCAGGAAACCGTTGGCCTTCGATTCATAGGTGGCCTTGGCGTGGCCCGATGAGGTGGCCGCAAGATCCAGTGCGGCCGCATAGCTCTTCAGCGCAGTCTGGAATTCCTCGTCGGTGCCTTTCAGGCGGAAGAAGACCTCGTCGTTGACCTTGTCATCCTTGAAGCGCGGCGGATCGTTGGGCTGGATGAAGTAGAGGTAAAAGTCCCGCTGCGGCACGGCGGTGGAACGCTCGTTCGGTGCCCCGAAAAAGAGGTAGCCGGAGCGGGCTGCCTTGTGCTCCTGCCAGACCAGTTCATGCTGCCAGATTTTATAGCCGGTGGCGTAAGTGGCGTCCTGACATTCCATGACACGCTTGAGAGCCTCGTAATAGAAGCGATCGAGCTGTGTCTGACCCAGGCTTTCGGCCCGCTTGTCGATCAGGGCGTCGAAGTCGTCGGTCTTTTTCAGGTCGAGATAGAACTGGCGGTTGTCGGTATTGAAGGAGATAAACTGGCCGCTGACCGTTTTATGGATCTCGCGCAGGACCGTTTCTACATGGGTCTGAAGATCCTTGTCGGGTTCATCGCTACCCAACTCGGCAATCAACGGATCGAAAAGGCAAAGACGATCGCGTAGTTCCTCGGCGGATGCGCCCATGGGGGCATAGATGTCGCCGGTGGTGAGGCGATGGACGGACAGCGCATGGATCAGACGCAGAGCCATCGGTTTGTATTGCTTGCGGGTGATGGCGTTTTCGATGCGGGATTCCAGTACCTGACTGCAATCGATGACCGCCCGGATCTCGGGAATGGCACGGAAGGAGGCGTTCTGCTTGAGCGTGTTCCAATAGCTGTCGAAGGCGATCAGGCCGGGCTCGTCTTGCGGCACGTCCTTGCTGAGGATACCCTTCATGCCCATGGACAGAGTCTTGAGCACTTCGCGCTTTTCCACCACGGTGACGCGTTCAAAGGTGTCGATGTAGTCGGGATGCACCGGGAAGAGCCGAACAAACTCGTCCATGCGCTCGTTGAGCCCGCCGTAGTATTTAGCAAAGGGCATCAGGTAGTCGCGGATCTTGGCCTGTTGTTCGGTGGTTTTCTTGAGCAGACGCTCGGCCACGACAAATTTCACGTCACTGCGGGCAATAAGAACCTGTTCGAAACGATCCTTCACACGCCGAATGCTGTCAGCTACAAACGCAAAACGTGGGCTATCGAAAATCGCCTCCTGAACACCTGCCATAAAACGAAAACGCAAGTCTTTGCATACTTCGCCCACTTCACGCAGAAAGTTGAGGTCAAGGATCAGCTCCTGATCCTTGCGGGTGCGTAAGTAGTCGAGTAACTCGTCAACAACCAGCAGCAGTCCATGTTCGGGAAAGACTTCACCAAACTTGGACATCATGTCTTCAAAAGCCCTTTTGTGACTGGTGATGGTCCCGACTTCAGGGAACACATATTCCACGCCAAAATTTTCAAGGTGCTCTTCCAGTTCGGCCACCATTATGTCACGTAAGGACATGGTGGTGGCTCCAATTTCGGTACGAATGACCTTAAAACGTCCTGCAATCTGAGCGGCTGCGTCGCGGACACCATCGTTCTTCAGCCCTTCCAGCAGGGAGGCGTCTGCGGCAAGGCTGGAGACTACCGACATCAAGTGCGACTTACCGGTGCCATAGTTACCGACGACCAGTAGGCCCTTGTTATCGACCGGCTGGTCGAACTGCAACTGAGGAATGACAAGCTGTGTAAGCCTCTCAGCCATTTCATTGGAAATGACATAGGAGCTTACCAATTGATGAGCGGCTCCCAATTTATCTGCGTCACGTAACTGAACGACTGACTCTATCGGATCAAATTGAATAAGGCTTCCGTACTTCATGCTTGTTCCGCCTCGCAATGTTTGGTTTCTATTCCGATAGGTATATTACTGTTCATATCAATAATTACTGCATCTGCATTTTCATAAAATTTGAACTCAGGATGGCCTATTTCAGCATATAAAAGCTTTTTTTGTAAAAATTTGCCATTCCATGAAGATAAAACAATACGATTTCTAGAAATAGATTGAAGGAGCTTTAATGGGTCTTGCATAAGACTCTTGTCGAAAAGAACCTCAATGTTATCTAAAATGACAATAGATTTTGCATGTGAGCAAATTTCGTCTAAAATTGAAGGAAGGCGTAAGGCCCTTTGCTTGGAAGTCAATTCTAAAAGCTGGCCAGAAATAATCAAATTAGCATTTATCACTGATGTTCCTAACTCTTGAGCAAGTTTATTAAGAATCTTGCTTTTTCTTGTGCCAGATTGCCCAACAAGAAGAACCAAGCTGTAATATAAGCTCTCAGCAGAATGTAGAGACTTCTTTACTTCAGAATAAACTTGCTCAAGCATAATTATCCTTCATCCGAGACTTTTTACTTATCTTCTTTTTCTACAGCCCCACCAGCTCTCACCCACTCATCAACTTCGTCTTTTTTGAACTTCCAAAAGCGACCCATCCGGTGGGCAGGCATGGAGTGTGTATCGATCCAGCGGTACACAGTATCCTTGCTAACTCCCAAGTATTTTCCAACATCTTCTACGGACAACCAACGGTCTTCAATTGTAGACATTTTCTAAGCTCCTCTGAGCGTTGTCATGCCAACTAGGGGGAGTGCGCACAATTAGAGCCTTCCATTATTTTCTTTCCATAGTACATGAGCATGGATAGACTGTCAAATGTATTGTCTAGTGTGTATATGTAAGGATAAACATGAATAGAAATGGCTGGGCTTGATTGAGTCCATAATGGGCTAGGCAAGTATGTCATTGCTAGAGGCTTGCCGCATAAGATGGTGTTATTACACAGCAAATACAGAACGCGCAAAAAAGAAGAAAAAGAATACTTTTTTGAAATCCCTATCAAAAGGCCACTGTGAGCGAGGGTTTCCACCGTGCTACTGCCTGTAAAGATGTACTTTTTTATAGACACTGTAGCACGGAGGTGATGATGCAAAAATTGACCAAGATGGAGCGGCGCATTTTGGGGCTACTTGCCCACGGGATACGGCCTAAAAGAAATGGCACCGATTCTGTTTGTTTCCTACGGTACAATTCGCTGGCATCTTGTAAATATCAGGAGAGCTTTTGAGGTGCGCACCACCCGTGAATTATTGCATAAACTTGAAGGAATAAGTCTTTCAGAGACTGTTGTTGTCACCCCAAAAATCAAACTATCTCCGCGTGGCAGGCAGGTCTTTGAGCTTTTTCGGTGCAGTTTTACCTATAGGCAAATTGCGGAACGGTTAGGTATGAGCGTTAGCGGCGTCCGTAGGCACTGTGAAAAAATGCTGTGGAAGAATGGCTGTGATACCATGCTGGCACTTATAGCAAAATATCAGGCACAGTGCGTGGCTGAACAGCAGTCTAAGCAGTAAACCCATTTTTTAAAATAGGGATATTATGTAGTTACAACCCTCTGGGGGTATCAATGAATACAGGTGGACAAACTTTTGTTCTTGTGACGCCGTATGAGTTATGTTCAATGATCAAGGAAGCTGTGCGTTCGGAAATTTCTGTGCTCAGGCCTGCGCGTGAGATCAAGGACGTGCTGGATGAAAAACAGGCTGCCGCCTATATCAACCAAAAACCAGGCACTTTGCGTCAATGGCGTTCCCTCAGCCGAGGCCCAGCTTATCACAAGAAGGGACGGCGCGTGTTGTACAAAAAAAACGATTTGGACGCATGGCTTGCTGCCGGGCGCACTTTTACTGGGGAGACGCCTGATGCTCCATGCCGATGATGCGGTCAAGTGCTACTGCTGCCGCTCGCTTGGTGTCCGGCATCAAGTGTGTGTACCGTTTGGTCATTTCCAGGCTTCGGTGCCCCATAAGTTCAGCAATGATGGCCTGCCCGTAACCTTGCTTGGCCAGAAAGCTCGCGAATGTATGGCGAAGACAGTGAAAGACGAACTTGTCACGACTATCGAGCACCCCCTCGTTCAGCTTCATTTCCTCCACTGCCTCGGTGAACGCCTTACCCACATCAAAGAGCACGGTGCCCGCCTGGCTTGGAAAGACGAGAAAAGTGGAATTGTCGGTAAGCCAGTCTTCAAGGGCAGACTTCACTGTCTGAGTCATGACGGCAAAGCGACTGCGCCCATTTTTGCTCTGCCTAATGAAAATGGTGCCGTTTTCAAAGTTCAGGTCGCGTACCTCCAGTTTGGCGATCTCGCTGAATCGCAGCCCGCACTGCACGGCGATGAGGCACATGAGCCACGTCTTGGTGTCCTTCTTCTGAATCTTAGCCAGCAGTGTTTTGGCCTCCGCTTCTGTAAGAAAGCGGGTGCGCTCGTTGTCCACTTCGGGCATGACAAACTCAACAAACGGCGTGGGGCCGTTCCACAGCTTCCACACCAAGGCCTTGTTCATGATGCGCCGCATCTGGCCCAGAATGTGTTTAATGGTCTGCGAGGAATAACCCTCACGTCTCTTTTGCAGCGTGAGTTCCTCCAGGTCGGACACAGCGATTTTATTCAATGGCCGGTTGTGCAGGGGGTTGTCTTGCAGGTGGTTCTTGTAGCAACTGGCATCGTTGTAGGCACTGGCCTTGGCGTGGGCTTCCAGCCAGTCCGTCTTGTACTTCTCCCATGCTTGTCCAAGTGTGGGCACTACTTTGGCCTCTTGGGGCAGAATGCCAGACAAGACTTCTTTCTTGGCTTTGGAGAGCAGGCTTTGCCGCACAGAGTTGGCGTACTCTGCGGTGATGCCTTGGCTGCGGTTGCCCACAGTTTTTCGGACGCGCTTACCAGTGTGTGGATCATAATAGTCGATGGTATAGGTGACATCCGGTTTGCCCTCGTATTTTTTGGTACGGGAGGGCCGTTGATATACTCCGTCGAATCGAGTAGCTTTGCGTTCGTTCTGTTGCTGGTTGGCGGCCATATTTCACCCCTAATTTTTGCGACCAAATTGCGACCGACGGTCGTAAATTGTGACCAAGTTGCGACTTGCGAGCGTGACGTGCATAGACAAGCTGAAGTCAATAATCCCTTGATTGACAAGGGAAATATACATCAAGTCGCTCGTGGTGTACAAGGGGTGATTCTGTCTCTCTCCGCTTCGGCAGCATGGGCATCTTCGGCGCGATAAACGAAGGCATCACCGGGTCCACGGACATCCTCCTCACCAAGGCCGTTCTCGATCTGTTCAGCGGCATCGTGTTCGGGACGCTTTTCGGCCTCTCGGTCAGCCTCATCGCCATACCCCAATTCGCCATCCTCGCCCTGCTCTATGCTTCCGCCGCCTTCCTCGCCCCGTACATGACTCCGGGAATGCTCAGCGACTTTACCGCCTGCGGCGGCGTCATCTTCGTCGCCACGGGGCTGCGCATGTGCGGCATCAAAATCTTTCCCGTGATCAACATGCTGCCGTCCATGCTCATCATCATGCCGCTCTCGGCGCTGTGGGCACGCTATGTCGGGTGAGCCGCCGTACATAAGGATGCAACGCCACGAAAAGGGGGGCCGCATCCCGCCCTCCCCTCTCGCGGAGGTGCCGGGAAAACGCGGCGTTAACATATTCTTCACGCCGCTCAGGGTTGGTTGCAGTCCAACCAACCGCAAACGCAGCAAGGAGCGATCTCATGGAAAAAAGGTATCTTTGGGGATTCACGGGCCTTTTACTCTGTGGAATCGTCGGGCTTGCCGAAGCGCATGACGGATACAGGAAACATTCCCCAAACCGTCTCCTCATCCCGCCGCAAACGTATGTGGACAACTGCGGCTCATGCCATACGGCATACTCCGCCCTGCTGCTGCCGTCCGGCTCATGGAAACGGCTCATGGGGGATCTTCCGAACCATTTTGATGCCGCCGTCGAACTCGACGCCGCGGACAAGGAGCAGATCGGCGCATGGCTTCAAGGCAATGCCGCGGACACGGGAACCACCCGGCACGGAAGCAAAATTGCCAAAAAACTTCATGGCGACACGCCCGTCAGAATCACGGAAAGCCGTTGGTTCATACACAAGCATGATGATGTTTCACAAGGTTCCATTGCCAAGGCTCAAGGATTGAAGAACTGCGCCGCCTGCCATGCCGATGCCCAGCGAGGCGCCTTCTCGCGGTAGGCGGGAAAGGCCTCGGTGTTTATTGCGGCAAGGCAGATACAGATTGGCTGAAAAAGCCTTTTCCGTGACTCTTGCCCGACTTCACGGCCCCCTTGAAACAGCAGGACGGCAAATGCCGCTGCCGGCATCCGCCGCCCTGCAAAAGAGAGCTCCCCACGTTTTGATTGTCTTGATCCGGGGTCGGCACTCATACGCCCTCTTCGGACGCTGTTTGCTCTATATGCGTCGCAAAGGCACGCCCCGCGCCAAGCAGCTTTGGCTTTGTCGTCCCACGAGTACAGGCCGAACTCCCGGCGGGATG
>OKSD01001607.1_pt1 | contig 21698 bp, 19 predicted proteins | sample 1601221 | NCBI WGS metagenome assembly OKSD01 (sample SAMEA3541550, study PRJEB24748) | human gut metagenome | biome: human gut; feature: human-associated habitat; material: faeces | place: China | collected 2012
GATGCGCACCATGCTCTCCCAATGGGAAAAGTGAAGAAAGCAGCAAAGCGCCGCCGGAACCCCGGCGGCGCTTCCTGCGTCTGTTATAAATGCATAATTATGCCGATGATTTTATCGATGCAAAGAGATAAAATGCGAAAAATGGCGCGAAGGTATTGACAGAAGGGGCCCCCCGCCGTATAATCCGTGCATAAAATAAGAAAGCACCTGATAGAGGTCGCGGAAACGAAGAGTATCTTGCAGCACACGCCGGCAGGCGGCTGCAGGAGAAAGGCAATTCCGCCGAAGCACCGCATGGCTGCCGCCATGCTGCTGCTGGGCCGACGCCCAATAAGCGCCGGACTGTCACAGTTACTGTGGAGAGCTATCAAAGGAAACCGGTTTTTGATTTTCTTTTTGAATCTCATTTTTCCGAAAGCCTGCGATACCACATCGGGTCGCAGGCTTATTTAATTTTTCCGAAAAGGAGACAGAAAAAATGAGAAGAAGAAACATCCTTGCGCTGCTGATGGCAGCCGCCCTCTGCCTTTGCCTGCTCGCCGGGTGCGGCAGTGCAGAAACGACCGACAGCACCGGAACGAGCATCGCGGAAGCCACGACGATCGCCGATCTCAAGGGCATGAAGATCGCGGCGCAGGCCGGAACGTTCCACGCCGACGCACTCAACCAGATCGAAAACGTGCAGGGCTCGACGTATCCCGAGTTTGCCGATCTTCTGACCGCACTCAAGAGCGGCGCGATCGACGGCTACATCGCCGAGGAACCGACGGCCTTCTCCGTCTGCCAGAGCGACGATACTCTTACGTTCCTCCCGTTTATGAACAATGAGACCGGCTTTACCGCCACGGCGTCCGATGTCGGCATCGCCATCGGTCTGAAGAAGGGCTCGGAGCTGCGCGAGCAGATCAACGCCGTTCTCGCGGAGATCACACCCGAGCAGCGCAGCGCGCTCATGGAGCAGATCGTGACGCTCAGCTCCGGCGGGGAAGTGACCGAGTTTGCCGTGAGCGCCGAAGAGCCGGAAAACCCGACGGGCACGCTCCGCGTCGGCATGGAGTGCGCGTATGAGCCGTATAACTGGACCGATATTTCCGGCGCCTCCTTCGGCGCGGTGCCTATCTCCGGCGAGGGCAAGGACGGCCTTTACGCCAACGGCTACGACGTGCAGATCGCAAAGTATGTCGCGGCGCGTCTCGGCATGAATCTGGAAATTTACTCCATCGAATGGGATTCACTGCTGCCCGCGCTGGAATCCGGCGCGATCGACGCCATTGCCGCCGGCATGAGCCCCACGGCCGAGCGCGCTGCGCAGATCGACTTCACCGATACCTATTACGAATCCAACCTCGTCGTCATCATCCGCAAGTAATCTGACCGAAAGGGCCGGTAAACAGCCATGAGCTTTTTTCAGGACGTAATCAACATAGCTGCGAAATATTATCCCCAGCTGCTCAGCGGCGTGGGAAACACGATGCTCATTGCGCTTACCGGCACCGTGGCCGGTCTCGCCATCGGCCTTCTGACCGGCATCGTCCGCACGGCGCCATTCTCCCGCAACGGCTTTGTGCGTGTGCTCCATAAGATCCTGAACGCCGTCATCGCCGTTTATGTGGAGATCTTCCGCGGTACGCCCATGATGGTGCAGGCGATGGTCATTTACTGGGGTTATGCCTTTGCCTCCGGCGGCAGCACGCTGCCGCTCATTCCGTCCGGTATCCTGATCGTTTCGGTCAACACCGGCGCTTACATGGCCGAGATCGTCCGCGGCGGCATCATCTCCATCGATAAGGGCCAGTTTGAGGGCGCTATGAGCATCGGCATGACCCATTCGCAGACGATGTTCAAGGTCATCATCCCGCAGGTCATGCGCAACATCCTGCCATCGGTAAGCAACGAGTTTGTCATCAACATCAAGGACACCTCGGTGCTGAACGTCATCGGCGTAACGGAGCTTTACTACTTTGCCGGGATCATCAAGCGCCAGAGCTTTGAAACGTTCCAGACGTATCTTGTCGTGTGTGTGCTGTACTTCATTCTGACATTCACGGTCACGCGGCTGCTGCGCTTCGTGGAGCGTAAACTCGACGGGAACGACAGCTATGTGATCTTCGGCTCGCAGAGCGACAGCGCCGCCGAGATCCGCATCAAAACCGCGAGGGAGGGCTGAGCCATGGGTGAAAAGGTCATAGAGCTTGTGCATCTGCAAAAGCAGTTCGGCGATCATACCGTGCTGCGCGATATCCATCTCAGCGTGGAAAAGGGTGAAGTGCTCAGCATCATCGGCGCGTCCGGCTCGGGCAAGAGCACGATGCTCCGGTGCATCAACCTTCTTGAAACGCCGACGTCCGGCCAGGTGCTTTATCACGGGCAGGACATCACCGCGCGGGAGATGAATCTCTCACAGTACCGCGCAAAGGTCGGCATGGTGTTCCAGAGCTTCAATCTCTTCAACAACATGACCGCGCTGCAAAACTGCGTCACCGGTCAGATGTCCGTGCTCCGGCGCAGCCGCGCCGAGGCGGAGAAAATCGCCATGGAATATCTCGGGCGCGTCGGCATGACGCCGTACATCCACGCCCGCCCGGCGCAGCTCTCCGGCGGACAGAAGCAGCGCGTGGCGATCGCCCGCGCGCTTGCGATGGAGCCGGAGGTGCTGCTCTTCGACGAGCCGACGAGCGCGCTCGATCCGCAGATGGTCGGCGAGGTGCTCGATGTTATGCGCTCTCTCGCTGGAGACGGACTCACGATGATCGTCGTGACGCACGAAATGGCGTTTGCGCGCGACGTTTCCACGAACGTCGTCTTTATGGCCGACGGCGTCATCTGCGAAGAGGGACGCCCGAAGGATATTTTTGAAAACCCGCAGGACCCGAAGACACGCGAATTTCTCTCGCGCTTCCTCGTGGGGTGATACCAAAGACCGCAGCGCTGCCACGCGCTGCGGTCTTTCGAGCGTGTCAAAAAAATATTTTTGACACGCTCTCAAACGAGACCCGCTACGCTGGGCTCTCGTTTGAAAAGGCTGCGGCTCGCCGCAGCGCACTCGCTGTGCGCCGTTGGCGCACAACTCGCACGTTTGCGAGCCGAAATGTATTTTCTCCGACGCACATGTCGCCGGAGAAAATAATTAACACTCTATTTGCGCCTGCGGGCGCAAACTCTGCGAGGCTTTTTCGACAGGCAGAGACGGAGCAGGTCTTCCCTGCTCCGTCTTTGCGTGTTATTCTGTCAGGCGGCTTCGCCGCGATCGAGATCGATATACGACGGCATGGCGTCATTCATATGCGGCACATACCAGCTATCGTAACCGAGCGGCAACATGTTGTCATAGGGCATATCATAGCAGGAGTCGCTGCGCACGTCCTCCCAGCTCATGCCCCACGGGCGAAGAAACACATAATAATGGATCCAGTTCGAGCTGTTGCCGTCCTCATAGTACATGCCGTCGATCAGGATCATGGAGTCAAACCGGCTGACGAACGAGTCGCCGGGGTCAACGACCCAGTCTCTCGCGGCGATCTCATCGTCGTAGAAATCCCCGCTTACGGAGACCATGCGGCCCTTGTCCGTCGTACCCGGCTCAAAGGCCACATCGACATAGCCGATGTTCATGCCTTCCGCGCAGTCCTCGTCCCAGAGATCCACGAGGCCCGTGTCACCATATACGGAGATCGTGGCGCAGGCATCGTAGCAATAAGACTCCAGATCGGCATATTCTCCGCCGCCTTCATAGATGACCCACCAGCCGTACCAGTCGCCATCCCACCAGGCATAGTCCGAATCGATCGGCGCTGCGGTAGCGACCGGTGTATCGATTGCCGGAGCCTCCGTCACGGCAGGCACTTCGACCGCCGGGGCAACCGTCCCCTCTTTATAAAACACCAGATCGACGCCGGAATCCATAACGTCTTCGAGCGTAAGACGGTTATCCACAAGCCGGCCCTCTAGGTCTTCATCGCCCCGAAGATCAATCTCGATCTCTCCGTTGTTTTCCAGCTTATACCGGCAAGTTTCGGTCTCGCCATTGACTGTCACGCGGCATTTATTTTTGGAAAGCAGCTCGATGGTAAATCCGTTCGGCCACATATCCTCGATCTCGATACGGCTTCCCGCAAAGGTTCCGTAGGAAGCAACATATACGCCATAGGTCGGATCGTCTGCATCACTGTCACTCCCAAAAAAGCTGATCAGCAGGAACACAAGCGCCGCAACACCAATGGCGATAAGCAAAAACGGCAGGAAGGACATCTTTCTCTTCTGCGGCTGGCTGCCGCCGGGAATATCGTGCGGCGGGCGCGGCGGCTGCGTGCCGCCGGTGCTGGCCGCGGCGGGGTCATAGGAATAGGTATTGCGTGGTATTTCCGGCGAGTATGAGCCGGAAGAGGCGGTGTTTTGCCCGGCTGGGGTATAGGTATAGCCGTTCGACGGCGGAGTGTAAGTATAGTCGCTCACAGGCCGGGTATAGTCGTTCGCCGGTGCCGCGCCGCTCGCAGACGCCGGAGTCGTTGCCGGTTCGGTGACCGGTTCGGTGACCGGTTCGGACGGCAGGGGTTCAACCTTTGCACCGCATTCGGTGCAGAATTTCGCGTCATCAGCGAGCTTTGCACCGCAGTTCGTGCAGAATGCCATGGACGGATTCCTCCTTATTTCCCTCATTTATTCTATTATCCCACAGGAACCGGAAAATAGCAACAGCGAAAAAACACGCCGCTTCGTTGAAAAGCAGCGTGTTTTTATCGTTGTGTGAAATTAAAGGCTCGCCTTGGCCTTCTCGCACAGAGCGGTGAAAGCGGCGGCATCGTGGATCGCGAGCTCGGAGAGCATCTTGCGGTTCATATCGATACCGGCCTTCTTCAGGCCGTGCATGAAAGTGGAGTAGTTCATGCCGTTCATCTTGCAGCCGGCGCTGATACGGGTGATCCACAGCTGGCGGAAGTCGCGCTTCTTGAGCTTGCGGCCGACGTAAGCGTAACGGCCGGACTTCATCAGCTGCTGGTTAGCCATCTTATAGTGACGGGACTTGTTTCCCCAATAACCCTTGGCAAGACCCAGCTTTTTATTTCTTCTCTTGCGCGTCATCATCGCGCCTTTGACTCTGGCCATCTTTCAGTCCTCCTTATTTGTACGGAATCATCTGCTTGATCGTGGGCGCGGTGGTGGCGTCCGCGTAGGCGCCCTGACGGAGGCCTCTCTTGCGCTTGGTGCTCTTCTTGTTGAGAATGTGGCTCTTAAAAGCGTGGGCGCGCTTGACCTTGCCGGTCTTGGTGAGATTGAATCTCTTCTTCGCGCCGCTGTGCGATTTCAGTTTCGGCATCTCGGAATATCTCCTTTACTTTTTGTTTGCTTGTTTGTCGGGGGCCTTGGGGGAAAGGAACATGAACATATTCCGTCCCTCCATTTTGGGGTTTTTGTCCATGGTGGCGATCTCGGCACACTGGGCGGCAAAGTTCGTGAGAAGCTGCTCACCAATGTTGGTGTGCGCCATTTCACGGCCGCGGAAACGCACCGTGACCTTCAGCCGGTCGCCATCCAGGAGGAATTTCTGTCCGTTTTTCAGCTTGGTATTGAAATCGTTCTCGCCGATGCCCGGGGACATGCGGATCTCCTTGATTTCAATGATGCGCTGATTCTTGCGGGCTTCCTTTTCCTTTTTGGTCTGCTCAAAGCGGAATTTGCCGTAGTCCATGATCTTGCACACGGGCGGCTTTGCCTGCGGAGAGATCAGAACAAGGTCCATCTCCCGCTCTTCAGCGATGCGGAGCGCCTGCTCGCCGGACATAACGCCGAGCTGCTCGCCTTCTTCACTGATCAGGCGAACTTCCGGTTCGCGGATCTCTTCGTTGAGCAAATGATTCTGGGTAGCGATCGTTAAACACCTCCAAATAAGTCGCCGGCGCTGTCGCGCCTTTCCATGCATGCAAAAAAGCGGATACGCAAACCGCATCCGCACACACTCCGGCCCCCATATAAGACAGAGCCGAAAAATGTTGACCGCGGCGCGCCCTGGGCGGCCGGGTGAGACCGGAAACGATCTGCTTTCTTTTAAGCAGGGATATTATAGCTGCCGGAAACAGAAATGTCAAGAGGAAGCGAAAAGAAAATCCTCACTTTTCCCCCTGCTTTTCAAAATCGGGGCGATCTTAAAAAGTTAAGAAACTGTAAATTTTGTCGTAAATGCTCATTGGTTTACATAACACAATACGCAAAATGATATAATAAAAATAGAGGGCCCTGAAAAAAACGATCGGAGGACGCAATATGGAGGAGCAAATAACAGAAACGGGAACCGATGGTCTCGCAGCGCCGAGCGCAGACGAGCTTCGGGCCGTGGAAGAGATCAGCGAAGAAGCGTTAGCAGATGCAGAAAAGGCCACGGAAACGGGTGATATTACAGACTCTCTCGGGCTTTACCTGCGGGAGAGCGGAAGGCATGCGCTGCTGACAACGGAGGAAGAAGTCGAGCTTGCTGCGGCCGCCGCGGGCAGCGAGGCGGCGCGGAACAGGATGATCGAGGCAAATCTGCGGCTGTCCGTCTCGATCGCCAAGCGCTATGTAAATCGCGGTCTCCCACTCGCTGATCTTATCCAGGAGGGGAATCTCGGTTTGATGCGGGCCGTGCAGAAGTTTGATCCACATCTCGGCTTCAAATTTTCGACTTATGCAACGTGGTGGATACGCCAATCCATTACGCGAGCGATCGCTGGCCAGAGCCGTACGATCCGGCTTCCGGTACATATGCATGAAACGCTGAACCGATATCGCACGGCACTCCAGCGGCTCACGCTTGAACTTGGACGTGAGCCGACCGTTGAGGAGCTCGCCGCTAACATCGGCTGCGATACCGAACGCGTTCGTTCGCTTTCGCAGCTGATCTCTGACACGGTATCCCTCGATGCGCCTGTCGGTGAGGACGGTGAAAGCACCGTCGGCGATTTTCTCGCCGTCAGCGAAGATGCCGCCCCCGAATCCAGGACACTCATGAACGCATTGAGCGAAGATATGAGAAAAGCGCTCTCAACACTTACGGAACGGGAACGCACTGTCATCTGCATGCGCTTCGGTCTTTTCGACGGGCGCGAGCGGACGCTGGAGGAAGTCGGCGAATCGTTTCTCGTTACGCGTGAGCGTATCCGCCAAATCGAGGCAAAAGCGCTTCGCAAGCTCCGTCATCCGGCACGCGCCCGCTATCTGCAGGAATATGCGGCAAGATAAAGAACGAACAGGAAAGATGAGGGATTCCAATGAAAAAATCATATCGTGGATCGGCGCAGTTTTATGGCTTCTGTTCCTTTGCCTGTCGGCTTATAATTTTATTACATTTACCCTGATTCGCGTCGATCGACAAGGGCACGCGCGGTTCTGCCGGGCGGAAATACCCTCATACGGCGTCAAAGCCCTTGAGAAGACACAAAGTATTCTCAGCCTGTAGAAAAAGCCCAGCCGAAGCCGGACTTTTTCGACAGACTGAAACGGGAAAGAATCGTTTCTTTCCCGTTTCTTTTTTATTCCGTTTTTTCCGCTTCGAGCTGCTTGGCGATCTTCACGATGCGGCTCGTGCCGAGGCGCTCCGCGCCGAGCTCGATGAAGTGTTCGGCATCCTCGACGGACGAGATGCCTCCCGCGGCCTTGACCTTGACGGAGGGAGCGCAGTGCGCGCGCATGAGCGCCACGTCGTCAAACGTCGCGCCGCCCTTCGAGAAGCCGGTGGAGGTCTTGATATACTCCGCGCCGCTCGCCGAAACGATCTCGCAGAGCTTGATCTTTTCCTCGTCCGTGAGCAGGCAGCACTCGATGATGACCTTGAGGAGCTTTCCGCCGCACGCAGCCTTGATGCGGACGATCTCGTCAAGCAGCATGTCCCAGCACTTGTCCTTCACCATGCCGAGATTGATGACCATATCGATCTCGTCCGCGCCGTTTTTCACGGCGTCCTCGGTCTCAAAGACCTTGGCGGCGGTGGTGTTGTAGCCGTTCGGAAAGCCGATGACGGTGCAGATCTTCATCTGTCCGTTTACATACCGCTTGGCCCCCGCCACATGCGCGGGCGGGATACACACGGAGGCGCAGCCGAAGCGGATCGCGTCATCGCACAGAGCGCGGATCTCCGCGGCGGTGCAGTCGGTGCGGAGGAGCGTATGGTCACAACGGGCAAGAATGTCTTTTATATCCATGATGTTCTGCCTTTCCTTCTTATTGATGTCTGCATCATATCACACGCGCGCCAAAGAAACAAGGCATTTTGTCCCCGGCGAGTGAATAGGCTATGGCGAGGTGTTACAAATGGATGAAATGCAAACCAACAATCGCGTCATTCTCTGCGGCACGCCGCTTTCTTCCCCGGTTTTTTCCCACGCCAGCCGTCTCGAACCGTTTTACACGTTTCCGCTGGAGGTCGCGCGGCTCTCGGGAACGGTGGACACGATCAACGTTCTTCTCCGCGAGGAGCTTCTGCCGGAGCTCAAGCCGTCACGCGCGGGGCTCATCCGCATTGCGGGCGAGGTGCGCTCATTCAACAACCACAGCGGCGAGGGCAGCAAGCTCGTCATCAGTGTGTTCGCCCGTGAGCTGTCTCCGCCGGAGACGCCCGTATGGGTCAACGAGGTCGAGCTGACAGGCACGCTCTGCAAAAGTCCGAACCGCCGCACCACGCCGATGGGACGGGAGATCTGCGATCTGATGCTCGCGGTCAACCGGCTCTACGGGCGAAGCGACTATCTCCCCTGCATCGTCTGGGGCCAGAACGCGCGCCGGGCCGCGCTCTGGGATGTCGGTACGCGCGTACATCTGCTTGGGCGTATCCAGAGCCGCGAGTACATAAAAAATCTCGATGGGCAGGCAGTGCGCCGGACGGCGTACGAAATTTCCGTTTCGGATATCGCGGCGCTCCCGGCAGAATGAAAAAAGCATCCGGAGAGAAATCTCGCCGGATGCTTTTTCGTATGAAATTACTTATTGAAGATCTTGAAGATCGTGTCGAACGGATCCTCGCCGTCCTCTTCCGGGGCGGGGACCGCCGCGGGCTCCTTCTGGCTCTCGGCGCGCTCGCGCGCGTCGGTGAAGAGGTTCGCGTCGCGCGGCTCTTCGATCTTGACGGTCTCGGGCTTTTTCTCGTCAAAGCCGGTGGCGATGACGGTAACGACGATCTCGTCATCGAGGGATTCGTCAAAGCTCGCGCCGAAGATGATGTTGGCTTCCGGATGCGCTGCGCCCTGCACGAGCATGGCGGCCGCCTCGACATCGTCGAGCCCCATTTCCTTGGAGCCGGTGATGTTGATGAGCACGCCGCGCGCACCGTCGATAGAGGTCTCCATCAGCGGGCTGGAAACGGCCATCTTCGCGGCATCCTCCGCCTTGTTCTTGCCGGCGGCACGGCCCACGCCCATGTGCGCGAGACCGGCGCCCTTCATAACGGCGGTCACGTCGGCAAAGTCGAGGTTGATGAAGCCGGTGTTCTTGATGAGCTCGGAAATGCTGCTCACGGCCTTGATGAGGACATCATCCGCGATCTCGAAAGCGTTGGCCAGCGTGACCTTCTCGGGGCTGGCGTATTTCAGACGGTCGTTCGGGATGATGAGGAGGCTGTCCACGCGGCCCATCAGCTCGCTGACGCCCTGCTGCGCCTGCAGCGCGCGGCGGCGGCCCTCCCAGGAGAACGGACGCGTCACAACGCCGACGGTGAGAATGCCGGCATCCTTCGCGGCCTCAGCCACGACGGGAGCCGCGCCCGTGCCGGTGCCGCCGCCCATACCGGCGGTGAGAAATACCATATCGGTACCCTCGAGCGCCTCGGCGATGGCGTTGCGGCTCTCCTCGGCGGCGCGCTTGCCGACATCGGGGTCGGAGCCCGCGCCCTGGCCGTGCGTCAGCTTTTCGCCGATCTGGATGGTCTGCTTCGCGCCGGAAACAGCGAGAGCCTGTTTATCGGTATTGACCGCGATGAACTCCACGCCCTTCGTATCGCCGGCCGCCATGCGGTTGACAACATTGTTGCCGGCGCCGCCGATGCCGATGACTTTGATGGTGACAACGTTCTCCGCGTCTTTGGTGATTGCCATTCTATATACCCTCCCGGTTCCTATTTGGGGTTTATACTCATACTCTTGTCATTTTATAACGTTTTTAACCGCAGGTCAACAGCATTATGTTGACCTGCGGCTGGTTTTTGTAACAAATTTGAAAAGAAAACCGCCATTCTGCTCAGTCCGGGCTGAAAGTCCAGGCGCTGCCGTTCGTATAATAGAGCGTTCCGGCGTCCTCCGCGGCGAGCTGGGAAACGACGTTTTTAAGCATGGCGATGCGGTAGAGCATCTCTCCCTCCGCGCCGAGATAGACCGTGAGACGGCCGTCGTAGCGCAGCGAGGGGTTTGCGGGATCGCGGAGATCGATCCATTCCACGAGCGAGGAAACGTCCTCCGCGCGGAGCGCCGGGAGGATCGTCTGCAGCACGGCAAGGCGTTCGGCATTGGTTCCTTCCACAAGCATATCCTCCCCCTCGAGCACCGTCATCGGTTCGAGCGAGCGGATCTCCGGATACTTCCCCGCCGTGAGGGAATCGGTCGTGCCGAGCATTTTCCCGCTGCGGTCGAGCAGCCAGTACTCCTCGTCAATGACCATATACGCCGCGGGCGCCGAGCCCTCCGCCTGAATGACGATCTTGTTCGGGAGCTGCCGCGTGATGCTCACGGTGTCCATATACGGCAGGTCGGAAAAGATCATGCTCGCCGCCTTGAAGCGGTCCACAAAAAAGAGGTTCGCGCCGCGCTCAACGCCGGAGGCACGGATGATCTCCTCGTCGGTATACTCCGAGGCATTGATGACCTCGATCTTCGAGACGCGGAACGCCAAGCTCATAACCAGAATAACGACAAAGAAAAGCAAAACGAGGACCATCGGCCCATGCCACGGGCTGCGGCGCTTTACTTTATTGTGCTGACTGAATTCCATTTCCGATGCCATGTTCTGCTCCTTTTGTGTGGTGTTGCTCTATGCTTTCTCGCGCCAGACCGATGCGCCGAGCGAGCGCAGCGCCTCGTCCAGCGATTCGTAGCCGCGCAGGATGTGACCGGCGTCGGTCACGGTGCTTTCCCCTTCCGCGCCGAGCGCCGCGGCCACGAGCGCCGCTCCGCCGCGAAGGTCGGGGCTTTTCATGGAAGCGCCATGCAGCGTTTCCACGCCGGTCACGAGCGCCATCGGCCCGCGCAGGACGATCTGCGCGCCGAGAGCGCGCATCTCCTCGGCGTGGCGGTAGCGGCCGGAGAAAATGTTCTCAATAAACATCGCCGGTCTTGTGCACCGGAGCGACGCCGCCATCAGCAGCGGCGCTGCGTCCGTCGGAAAACCGGGATAGGGCCTTGTGACGATCGCGCCGGGCGAGGCCGGGCGGCCGTGGGCAGTCATATGTATGCGCTCTCCGTGCGTGCTCACGGCGCAGCCCATCGCGCGAAGCGCGTCAAGCACGGGGACGATCTGTCCGGGCGCGGCAGCGGTAAGCTCGATCTCCCCGCCGGCGCACGCCGTGCAGCAGAGATACGTTGCCGCGGCGATCCGGTCGGGCGGGATGCGAAGTCCCGCGTGAGAGCGCGGGGAAAAGCCGGTGATCCGGATGACGGGCGACCCTGCGCCGGATACGTCCGCGCCGAGCGCGCAAAGATAGCTTTGCAGCGTTTCGATCTCCGGCTCGCGGGCGGCGTTATAGATGACGGTCGCCCCCTCCGCCGCGCAGGCGGCGATCATGGCGTTTTCCGTTGCGCCGACGCTCGGCAGCGCAAGCGATATCTCCGCGCCGCGAAGGTGCGAAGCCCGGCACACGATGCTGTCCTCCCCCTCCTCGATCTCCGCGCCCAGAAGCCGCAGGGCGTGCAGATGGAGATCGATCGGCCGCGGGCCGAGCTCGCAGCCGCCGGGGAGCGATACCTCCGCCTCGCCGAAGCGAGCGAGCAGCGGGCCGAGAAATATCACGGAGGAGCGCATCCGGTGCATCAGCTCGCGCGGAATATCGCACCGCGCGGGCGCGGTCGTATCGATGCAGAGAGCGTCGCCGCAGCGCGCCGCGGTGCAGCCGAGATAGCGGAGAATGTCCATCGCCGCGTCAACATCGCTCAGATTCGGGCAGTTGAGCAGCTCCGTATCCGCGCCGCAGAGAAGCGACGCCGCGATCACCGGCAAAACCGCGTTCTTTGAGCCCTGTACGCGGATCTGTCCGCGAAGCGGCGATCCGCCGGTTATATGCCATATACTCATAGTTCTTCCCCCGCACAGCATTTTCAAGCCATACTATGCAGAGGAAGCGCCGTTTGCTAAATTACTCCCCGGAGGCGAGAGAGAGGACAATAGATGTGATCTCGTCGGTGGCGTTCTCCACGGCAAGATCGCGCATATGCTCTTCCATTTCGGCGAGCTTTTCCTTATCGCTCAAAAGCTCGTTGATCGTAGAGAGCATCACGTCGGCTCCGGCGTCGCTCTCGAGCAGCACGACGGCGCCGCCGCCGCGCTCGAGCACGCGGGCATTTTTCTCCTGATGGTTATTCACCACGTTCGGACTGGGAACGAGGATCGCCGGTTTGCCGATGGCGGTGAGCTCCGCAAGCGTGGACGCGCCGCTCCGGCAGAGGACGATGTCCGCCGCTGCCATGAGAAGGGGCATATCATAAATATAGTCCACCACGTCAAACCCGGCTTCCTTCCAGTCGGAGAGGCCGAGCTCTTCGCTCATATACGCCGTCATGCTCTTTATGCCGCGCTTGCCCGCCGAGTGGACGAGCCGGAAGGGACGCTCCGCGCCGTCCATGGCGAGAGCGATCATGCGCGCGACGGTCTTGTTCATTTCCGTTGCGCCGAGACTGCCCCAAACGGAAACGACGAGCGGTTCGTCCTCCGCGATGCCGAGCGCGCGGCGCGCGGCGCTCTTATCCGAGCGCATGAAGCCGAGACGCACGGGCGTGCCGGTCACGACGACCTTTTCGGGGTGTTTATAGTTTTCCCGCGCCTCGGCAAAGCCGACCATGATCTTATCCACGCACTTTTCCAGCTGGCGTGTCGTAAGGCCGGGTTCGGCGTTGCTCTCGTGCACGACGGTGGGGATGCCGAGCTTTGCCGCCTCATGCAGCACCGGGTAGCAGACGTACCCGCCGGTGCCGATAACGACGTCCGGCTTAAATTCCTCGATGATCTTCCGGCACGCCGGGCCGGACTTGATGAGATCGGAGACAAATTTTATATTGTGCCTGATGCCCTCCACCGAGAGCGACCGGCTCAGATTGCTCACCGGAACGCCGCGGATCTCGTACCCCTCGCGGGGGACAAGCTCCATTTCCATTTTGCCGAGAGCGCCGATGAACAAAATTTCGCTGTCCGGCAGAAGCTCGCGGATCCGCCCGGCCACGCCGACGGCGGGATTTACATGGCCCGCGGTGCCGCCGCAGGCAAACAGAAAACGCATAGGTCATTCCTCGATTTTTTGATTTTTTACGGTTTTAAAGAGTTCCCGCGGCGCGTAGGCCGCGCAGGGGTTCTCCCGCGATATGCTCAGCAGTATCCCTGTCTCCCCCATCTGGATGAGCAGCGCTGTACCGCCGTAGCTGAAAAACGGCAGCGAGATGCCCGTGCAGGGGACGAGATTCGTACATACCGCAACATTCAGCACGATTTGCAGCGCAAGCATCGTTGTGATGCCGCAGCCGGTAAGGAAGCTGAAGCGGTCGGTGCTCTGCAGGGAGATCCAGTACCCGCGCACGATGAGCATGGCGAAAAGGAGAAGGATCGCCGAGGCGCCGATGAATCCCAGCTCCTCGCACACGACAGAGAAAATAAAGTCGTTGTGTTCCTCGGGAAGATAGAGGTATTTCTGGCGGCTCATGCCGAGACCGAGACCGGACAGTCCGCCCGAGCCGATCGCATAGAGCGACTGGACGATCTGCCAGCCGTCGCCGGTGAGATCGGAGAAGGGGTCGCGGAAGGACGCCACGCGCGCCGCGACATACGGCACGAACAGCACCGCCGCGACCGCGCCGGCGAGCAGCACACCGGCCGCGCCGATGAACCAGTGCAGCCGTACCCCGCCGAGAAAGAGCATGGAAGCTCCGATGGCAAGGATGATGATCGTTGCGGAAAAGTGCGGCTCAAGCACGAGCAGCGCCGAAACGACCGCCAGAATCGCCGCGAACGGCGCGATGCCGTACCGGAAGGTGCGCATCCGGTCTTTATATTTGCATATCAGCGCCGAAAAGTAAAGAATAATTGCGATTTTTGTAATTTCTGACGGCTGGAACGTCGTGAAGCCGAGACTTATCCATCGTCTTGCGCCGTTTACGACCGTGCCGATGACCAGCACTGCCGCAAGGCTTGCGATGGAAACGAGCAGCAGCGGCAGCGCGCAGGCGCGATAAACGCGCATCGGAATGCGCGAGGCGATGAGCATTACGCACACGCCCGCCGCGGCGAAGATGGCCTGCCGGGAGAAAAAATACACCGGGTTGTGTCCGGTCTCGCCCTGCAGATCGTAATACGCGCTCGCAAAGCTCGCCGAGAGCACCATCACCACGCCGACGCCGAGCAGCGTGAGCGTGATAACAAGGAAAGGCAGATCCGCCCTGCGGTCTGCCTTACCCGTTTTGACCGGCGCGGCGCCGGTCGAAGTATGATCCATGAGAGCCTCCGGTTTTACCCTCTCAAAAGCTCAGAAGGAATAGCGTCCCGTTACGCCGAGAAGCGATACGACCGCCATCACGAGCGTGATGCCCGCAAACAGGACGAAGATCTCTTTTTCTTTCCATTTCCGGCCCGTCCAGCCGCCCATCTCCAGATGGTGGTGGAAGGGGGCCATTTTGAATACGCGCTTGCCGTGGGAGAGCTTGAAATACGCCACCTGGATGATGTCCGAAAGCGTTTCAATGATCGGCATGATGCAAAGCGGGATGAGCAGCAGCGGCACATCCAGCGCGAACGCCAGACCCGAGATGCACCCGCCGAGGAAGAGCGAGCCGGTGTCGCCCATGAATACGCGCGCGGGGTTGAAATTGTAGATGAGGAAGCCGAGCAGCGCGCCGACCATGCCGCTGGCGAAAATGCCCTGCGGCATATACTCTTTGCCCCAGCAGAACACGATGGCCGTGAAGCAGAGGAACACAGGCACGCAGGTGCCCGCCGCGAGGCCGTCCACGCCGTCGGTGATGTTCACGGCGTTCACCGTGCCGACGATGACAAACGCCGCAAAAATGAAGTACAGCGGCTCGGAGACCGGGACATAGGTGTTCCAGAACGGGATATAGAGATTCGGGCTCAGATAGCCGGTGAAGCGGAGCAGCAGCAAAAAGCACGTGGCGGCCAGGAGCTGCAGAAGGAACTTCATCTTTGCGCTCAGGCCGAGATTCTGCTTGTGGCGCAGCTTTTCATAGTCGTCCAGAAAGCCGATCGCGCCGAACACGAGACCGAACACGAGAATGAAAATGTGTCCCCACTCGCCGTTCGCCATGCAGGAGAAGCCGACCGTGAGACAAACGACCGTAACGGCGATGATGAACATCAGCCCGCCCATCGTGGGCGTGCCGGTCTTGCTCATGTGCCACGTGGGGCCGTCCTCCCGGATCGCCTGCCCGGCTTTGATTTTCCGCAGATACGGTACCAAAACCGCGCCTACGGCGCTCGATATACAAAATCCGACGACAAGCGCCAAAATCAGCTTCCAAGTCATTCTTTTTCCCGTGCCTTTCCTCTTTTGCTTTGTCAGGTGCGCTTCGCGCGTTCGGCAAGATAGTCCGCGACGATCTCGCGCTCGTCCATGTGGATCTTCTCGTGGCCGATGATCTGATAATCCTCGTGGCCCTTGCCGCAGAGCAGGATGACGTCGCCCGGCTCATGATGGTCGATCGCCCAGCGGATGGCCTCCGGGCGGTCGCAGATGACCTTGTAGGGCGCTTTGCCCGCGCGCACGCCGGGCAGGATCTCCTCGATGATGCTCATGGGATCCTCGGTGCGCGGGTTGTCGCTCGTAACGATGACGAAGTCGGCAATGTCCGCAGAGAGCTTTCCCATGATCGGGCGTTTTTTCCGGTCGCGGTCGCCGCCGGCGCCGAAGAGCATCACGAGACGCTTCGGCGCAATGCCGCGCAGCGTCGTGAGAACGTTTTCAATAGCATCCGGCGTGACGGCATAGTCGATGAAAATGCTGTAGTCGCCGTCCGTCGGCACCGGCTCCACGCGGCCCTTTGCGCCGTGGGCCGTTTCAAGCGCCGCGGCCGCGTCCGCGAGGGATACGCCGAGCAGCCGCGCGCACGAGATCGCCGCGAGCGCGTTATAGACGGAAAACTGTCCCGGCAGGTTCGTCTTTACGCGGACGAGCTCGCCCTCTTCCAGCGCGCAGAAGCGCACGCCGCTCGGCGCGAGACGGATATCGCGCGCCGTAAGCGAAGCGCTGTCGCTCTTCGCCGAGAAGGTATACACCGGCTGCGGCGCGTCCTTCATAACCGTTTCAGTCCACGGATCGTCCGCGTTCGCCGCCGTTTTTTCGCACATGGGGAAGAGCATTGCCTTAGCCTTCGCATATTCCTCCATCGTGTTGTGGAAGTCGAGATGATCCTGCGTCAGATTCGTGAAGAGGCCGACGGCAAAATGCACGCCCGCCACGCGGCGCAGCACCAGCGAGTGAGAGGAAACCTCCATCACGCAGTGGGTGCACCCGGCATCCGCCATCTGACGGAAGAGTGCCTGCAGATCGCAGGATTCCGGTGTGGTGTGCTCGGCGTGGAATTCCTCGTCGCCGATCATGTTCGAGATACTGCCGATGAGCCCGACCTTCGCGCCGAGGGTCTTTTCCAGGATCTGCTTTATGAGGATGGTGGTCGTCGTTTTGCCGTTTGTGCCGGTGATGCCGATGACCTTCATTTCGCGGCTGGGGTCGCCGTAGAAGTTCCGCGCGGCGAGCGCGAGACCAAGACGGCTGTCGTCCGTTTGGACGTACGGCACGTTTCCGGCGGGCGCTTCCTCGCACAGCACGGCGGCGCAGCCCTTTTCCACCGCCATGGGGATATATTTATGTCCGTCCGACTCGTACCCGCGCACGGCGACGAATAGGTCGCCGCTCTTCACGCGGCGGGAATCGTAGCAGACGCCCGTGATCTCCGTATCGCCGGAGGCGGCTGCGGAGAGAACGTTTATTTCCTTGAGAATTTCCGATAGCTTCATGGTACTTCCTCATTGTCCCGGCCGGCTTTTCAATACCGGCCGTATGTATCGTTATCGTCGTTGACGATGCTGACCTCAATTACGCTGCCCGTGGGGACGCTCTCCCCCGCGCCGGTGCTCTGGAACACAACGCGCACCGTATCGCTGTCGGCGAGGATCGTGCTGTCCGAGCGGAGGAACAGCCCTCGTGAAAAGAGCGCTTCCCGCGCCTCGGTATAGGTGAGCCCCGTGAGCTCCGGCACGGTCTCCTCTTCTGCCTCCGGTATTTCACCGGTATAGATGAGCACCGTTGTGCCGCTCGCAACGACCGTTCCCTTCCCCGGCAGCTGGCCGGTGACAATGTCGCCGGTCCCTTCGATCCGGGCGGCGAGCCCGGCCTCGCGGAGCAGCTTCACCGCTTCCTCCGGCGTTTTGCCGGTGAGCGGCGGCACGGCGCGGTCGATGTACTTTTCCTCCGCTTCGCTGTATTGCGGCTGTACGCCGAGATACGGCAGCACTTCGCCGAGGATGCGCCCGACGACGGGCGCGGCCATCTGCCCGCCGGAGATATAGATACCGCTCTCGTTCGAGGGCGTATCCATCAAAACGAGGCACACGACCTGCGGATCGTCCGCGGGCGCGTAGCCGATGAAGGAGACGATGTATTCCTTTTTTCCGCCGGCGGCGTCCTGCGCCACCTTTTCGGAGGTGCCGGTCTTGCCGGCGATGTGATACCCGGCAACATAGGCATTTTTGCCGGTGCCCTGTTTCGTATCGCACACGACCTGCTCCAGAACGGCGTTCACCTGCGCGCTCGTCTTCTCGGAAATGACCTGCCGGAGCACCTCCGGCTCGGTTTTCGATATAAGCGCGCCGGTGCCGTCCGTGACGGAATCGACGATGTACGGCTTCATAAGATACCCGCCGTTGCAGCAGGCGCTCACAGCGGTGATGAGCTGGAGCGGCGTGATGTTGAACGTCTGGCCGAACGACGCCGCCGCAAGCTGCGAAAAGTTTTCGCTGTTGCAGAAGACGCTGCGCGGCCACCAGATGCTGCCGCTCTCGCCCGGAAGCGAAATGCCGGTCTTCCCCGTGAGAGAAGCGTCCGGATTTTCGCTCGAGCGGAAAAAGCCGAAGCTCTCGCAGTAGCGGTAGAACGTTTCCTCGCCGATACGGAGCCCCAGCGTGGCAAATGCGACGTTGCACGAATGCTGCGCCGCCTGCGTAAGTGTCTGGGGACCGTGACCGATCGTTTTCCAGCACTTGAGCGGCTTGCCGCGTCCCTGCACCGTCATGCTGCCGCCGCAGTAAAAGCTGTCGGACGGCGTAGCAGCGCCTTCTTCGAGCGCCATGGCAAGCGTGATAATCTTAAATGTGGAGCCCGGCTCGTAGGTATCGGAAATGGCCTTGTTGCGCCACTGGGCAAGCTGCGCGTCTTTCAACATCTGCGCCGCGGTGTCCGGATCGGCGGTCGAATCGATCTCCGATTGAATGTCGGCGGAGACGCGCTGGTAGTTGTTGAGATCAAAGTTTCCGAGCGACGCCATCGCCAAAATTGCGCCCGTATTCGGGTCCATGATGATGCCGGCGGCGCCGTTTTGTATATCAAAGTCCTGCACCGCCTGGGAAAGCTGCTTCTCCAGATAGTACTGGACGGTGGTATCGATTGTCAAGTGGAGATTGAGTCCGTCCTGCGCATCGACGTAATCCTCATAGCTTGTGAGGATCATATCCGTTCCGGCGCTGTTCTTCAGTCGGAGGATGCTTCCGGCGGTTCCGGTCAGGAGCTCGTTCTGCGTAAACTCCAGTCCCGAAAGGCCGGTATTGTCCGCGCCGACGAAGCCGATGACATGCGAGGCGAGCGAAGCATACGGGTAATAGCGTTTTGTATCCGGCTCGAGCTTCACGCCCTGCAGGTCGTACTCGTTTTTAAAGGCGCGCACCGCGTCCGCCTCGGCTTCCTCGATCTGGCGCTTGACGGTTTTGTACCAGCTGCGCCGGTCGGCGGTCATCGTGAGGATCTTTTCGCGGTCTACGCCGAGGATCTCGGAAAGACCGGACGCAATGCGCTCGGCGTCCTCGCCGTTCATGGATATCTCCGCGGGGCTCACGTACACGGTATACGTTGTCGCGCTCATTGCAAGCACGCGTCCCTCGCGGTCATAGATCGTCCCGCGCGAGGCGGGGATCGCCGTGCGGCGGAGCTGCTGCTGCAAGGCGGCGCTCTCCAGCTCGTCGTGGCGCAGGATCTGCAGCCGGAAAAGCTGGAGCATCAATACGGCAAACGCCGCAATGCCGCACGCGGCAAGAAGGAACAGCGCGCGGCGGAGCATGGTTCGGTTGGGTCGGCTGTTGGGCGGCATGGCGTTTCCTCCGGATCGGCAAATGCATCATTCTGATGCATTATACCGCGCCGGGATCAAAAACATGCCATAACCGTGTCGAGAAGGTTCTCCCAGAAATACCGCAGGCCCTGTCCGCGGCGCGCGTGGAGCACCGTGGCCCGGTCGGAAAGCTCGGATGCGCCGGTATTGCGCTGATCGAGCCGGGGCAGCTCCATGCCGAGCGTTCCCACGGCGTAGCTCTCCACGGCGGCGAGACTCTCGGCTTTTTCGGTCTCCACAAGGAGCGTGCGCTCCTCCGCTTTGAGCTCCGAGATACGCGCCGACACGGCGACGAGCTCGTCGTTCATTGCCGTGAGCTCCGCCTGTCCGGTCAGCGAGCCGACAAGAAGCAGCATGGCCGCGACCGCGGCGCCAAAGGCAAGCGCGCTGCGCCACGTCTTTTTCCGCGCCGGTTTCTCGCCCGTCTCGTCCGTTTCTTTCTCCATGCGTCCGTCCCAGTACCGCCCGGCAAACCGGTCGGCGATTAGGGGCAGCTCTCTGGTATCCTCATCCAGAACGGGGAAAGCGCGCGTTGCTTCCGCGCTCTCTGCGCAGGGGGTGAATACCGCGGTTTTCTGTTCGGTCGTTTTTGCGTTCACAGGTATCTCCCCTTTTATATTCTCTCGGCGACACGCAGTCTTGCGCTGCGCGCGCGCGGGTTATCGTTCAGTTCCTCTTCCGAAGCCGTGATGGGCTTCGTTACGGTCTTCATCGTCTGCACAAAGCCGCACACGCACACCGGGAAATCGCGCGGGCAGGTGCAGCCGTCCTCGCGCTCGCGGATGGCGGTCTTGACGATCCGATCCTCCAGCGAGTGGAAGCTGATCACGCAGAGTCTTCCGCCGGGCGCCAGCCGGTCCATGGCGGTAAGGAGCATTTCCCGCTCCGCCTCCAGCTCGTCGTTCACGGCGATACGGATCGCCTGAAAGCTGCGCTTGGCGGGGTGCTGCTTTTCGCGCAGCGCCGCGCCGGGCATGGCGCTTTTGATGATATCGACAAGTTCCAGCGTCGTTTCCACGGGCTTCTTCTCCCGCGCGCGGACAATGTTTCCCGCAATGCGGTTGGCGTAGCGCTCCTCGCCGTAGTCGCGCAGGATGCGCACGAGCTCCCGCTCCGGCCATGTGTTCACGACCGTCCACGCCGTCACCGGTGCGCTTTGATCCATGCGCATGTCGAGCGGCGCGTCCGCCATATAGGAAAAGCCGCGTTCGGCTTCGTCGAGCTGCGGCGAGGATACGCCGAGATCAAAGAGCATTCCGTTCACCCGGTCTATGCCGAGATCGTCGAGGATCTTTCCGAGCGAGCGGAAATTTCCGTGGACGAACGTGATGCGCTCCGCCCACGGCGCGAGGCGCGCCTTTGACCGCTCGATGGCGGTCTCGTCCTGATCGATGGCGATGAGCCGTCCGGTCGTGAGCCGCTTGGCGATCTCCATTGAGTGGCCGCCGAGACCGAGCGTCCCGTCCACATAGATCCCGTCCGGCTTTATATTCAGATTTTCAATGCATTCGTGCAGAAGCACGCTTTTGTGTTCCGGCATATCAAAACTCCAGCTCTTCCATGACGGCGGCAATGTTCTCCGGCGTCATTTCCGCATCGTGGATCTCGTTCCAGCGCGCGCTGTCCCAGAGCTCCGCATGGTTGTTGCAGCCGACGATGGTCACGTCCTTCGTGAGGCCGGCATAGTCCCGCAGATTCTGCGGCAGGAGAATGCGGCCCTGCGCGTCCGCCTCGCAGCGCGCGGCGAAGGCGAAGAGCGGGCGCATCCTGCGCTGCTTTACGAACGGCATTGCGTCCACCTTATCGGAAAAGCGCTGCCAGCTCTCGGCGCTGTACGCCGAAAGGCAGCGGTCCATCGAGAGCGTCACATAGAAAACACCGCCGAGCTCGTCCCGCAGGCGCGAGGGCACCGCAAGACGCCCCTTGGCATCGAGCGTGTGCATATATTCGCCGGTCATACGCGACGCCTCCCTTCTCTGTTCGCACGTGGACAATCGTGACACTTTGCCCCACTTTGCCCCACTATGCTGTTTTATTATAAAAGGCAGGGGGCAAAAATGCAAGAGCAAAATTCCGTTGGAACAGTGCATCTTCCGTGGTGAGCGGCCCATATGTTGTATAAAAATCGTAAAAAGGGCCGCCGGAGCGCAGTATATG
>OKSD01001629.1_pt1 | contig 21498 bp, 20 predicted proteins | sample 1601221 | NCBI WGS metagenome assembly OKSD01 (sample SAMEA3541550, study PRJEB24748) | human gut metagenome | biome: human gut; feature: human-associated habitat; material: faeces | place: China | collected 2012
CCTCCATCCTCCGGTATCACGAGTCCCCGTATCCTCAGGTCTCCCTTGAAGTATGTATCGTCTATTATCATCGCTATTTATCGCTATCAAGTGACATCTTCGAATCTCCCATGACAGACACCTTCGTATCCGTTTCCGGGATTCTCTTTCTTGTCCCCGCTGGGGTCTTGGGAGATATATCAATCATGCCCAGCTCCTTTCGTATGGAGTTTTCTTGGATGACCTTGTCAACCTCAACCTCCTCGCCGGTAATAATTATAGAGACCTTCATTTCCTCAAGTGTTAAGATCCTTTCTTTATAGCGGTCAAGACATCGGATAACTTACCATAAGCGAACGCCCACGGATTGTAGACCGGCATGATAACCTCCTCATCCACGATCACCGCTGTCTGATTCTTCAATCGGCTCTCGATATCATCGGCGAACTCGATATTGATAGACGTGTAATCAACCAAGGAAGCCCCGTTGATCATGTCACCCACGAAATAATATCCCGGCATGATGCAAGTGGTCTCCACAACGGGCCTTCCGGCCACGTACTTGACCCCGTTCACCAGCGTAACCAAGTTAAGATCCCTTCCGGACGTGTCCTTCAATGTCTCGATCTCGAACAATGTGGAAGGATTCATAGCGATCATGTTGGGGGTATACTCGGCGTATGTCATCACGCCAAAGATTGCCTTGACAGCGTCACCAAGGTTTGGGGATGCCACCGTGTTAAAGAAATTGTTCTTCACATCAAAAGTGGCGGCGGTAAATACCCCGGAAGCCGTGAAAGCCACCTCCACCATGATCTCACGGTCATTCATCTTATGGATCTCGAAGGTACTGTTAAGATCAGTGAATGTAGTAACTCCCTTGATCGTGATCTTCTGTCCGTCAACGATCTTGTCCTGCGGGTTGGCAAACTCCACGATAGTGGCTTTTCCGCCATTGTAGCTTCTCGCTCCCTTGATAGATCCGGCCTCTCCGCTGACAACCGCGTCGGTTATGATATCAGATACGCATTTAACGCCATCGTATTTGGTGATACCCTTCAGGTTATCCCCCGTTCCATCGCCGAACATGATCTGGAAATCCTCGGCCATCCTCACCCAAGAGGATAAGCGATTGATCAACCATGAGCGGACATATACCCTAGACTTGAGCAATCTCTTGGACAAATAAAGGAAGGTACCGACACGCTTAACCTCCGAGCTCTCCTCCTTTAACTTGAAGGATGATTGTGACAATCTTCCGTTCTCGGACACGAAAGTAGCGTTACGATCCAAGTCGTAGATCAACTGCCATGTCAACATCGGGAAGGCGGGATCGCCCTGATCGACGCTCATGAGATTGCGGAAATTGATCTTCTTCTCGCTCACTTGCGTAATAACCCTGTTTTGCTGCTGACTGATCAAGATATTGCCCGTATAACTATTTGTCATACTGACCACGTCCTTCAAATCCAAATGGAAATTCCCGGAAGACTTTGTCTTGCCCTCAACGTATTGCTTGAACTTCTCGGAGTCAAGGAACTCATTGATATTTTTCTCCAACGGGCTGTCTCCACCCAAGGTGATACCACGTCCCTTCATCTGCTCGATCTCCTTGCCCATGGACTTGATGATCTCACGAATCTCCGTCACATCCTTGTCGTTCACGCCTGAACCAAGAGATTTAAGCTTTTCGTTTATCGAGGACATTGTCTTCTCGTACTCATTCTTGTCTATCACGTTAGATCCGTAATCCTCTAGACACTTGTTAACCATCTTCTCGATAGTCCCAAGCGTTTGTTTCTCCTCGTCACTCAACTCACTCTCCTTCTTAGCGAACCCAGAGAAGGACAATACCGGTGCCATGGCTAAGGCATAGGCCGGGTCGCCCACGCAAGCGATAATGGCAAAAAACACCAAGGTCAACGCCATGATAGCCAGACCTCCTAAATTCTCATAAAAACCTTTCTTCAACATAAATAAATAATTAATTGTTATTAATAAGATCACCTAGAGACCCTAAAGTGCATCCAGCGGCTTTATGTTTCTCGACCTGAGTGGACTCTTCCGGCTCAGATATAAGGGTGTTACTTTTATATATCCTAGAATAGCATTTAGGACAACGGACATAAGAAGCGAAGTCATCAACGGATTTCTTGGAATTGATTATCTCCAAGACACGTTCTTGCAACTCGGGCTTGATCTTCTCCATCTCTTGATATACGATATCCTCAGTTATCCATCGAGAATAATCACCGACGGCATCGATTACTTGACTCTCCAACGTGTGCTCCGGAACAGACCCATAATCGAACGCCAGCCCGCAATGAGGGCACTGGACTATATTAGATCCGATCAACGCCTTCTCTATGATAGAGATGTTAGCCTCAAGCGCCTTGAGCTTATCGCCGCTATATCTCTTATTTAGAGCGTCACGCATCATGTTTATATGACCTTTCAAATCATCTCCTCTCAACTCCTTTATATCCATAAGGAATGTCTGGGGATTAGCGCCCCAATGGGTCAACGTGCTATACTCGCCCAAGAACCACTCCTTAACGATAGCGGGGGTATTGGAATCCCTCTTCACGGCCCGAACCCCGACGGAATGCTCCAAGGTCTTGCCATGATCCCTATAGAGCTTGTAATCCTCTAGGGTCTCTACGCCTATCTGCTTCTTTAGATTGATCTGCCCGGTCATGACCAGATTGCCGTCCTCCTCCAATCCTTCTATAGGACACCCCAAAAGCTTGGTCTTGTCATGGTTAAGAAACCATTTACACCTATTGAAATTCTCTTGAAGCGTCTTGGTGAAAGAACCGGGTGACGATATATCCCCATCACTATCCTTTATCCCGATGCCATTGACTGCCACCTTGACGATCCCTTTCTCATCCACGTCCGTGGACTTGGTCTTAAATAATATGCTTCTATACGGTTCCATATCGGTATAAATAAAAAGAGCCATACCCCATAGGATACGGCTCCTACCGGGTATGGCTCTCAGGCTCTAAATTCTTCTTTCGTTATGTCCTACAAATATAGGGTTAATATATTAAAAAGCAAAACTATAGAATCATTTTTTATCATCATCGCCCGCACCTTCGACATTATCTCCATTATCATCGCCCTCATCGGATGGCTTACCGTTACCCGAAGACATACGGGAGGAAGAGGAAGATCCCTTTGAGACATTTCCCGATCTCGTCAATGACAGTATCTTCTTGACCAAGGCCAACTCATCGGGAGACATGTCGTAAACCAACTTGTCATACAAGGGGTTCCCTACCTTGCTCTCCCCTATCTGCGCTCTCCAGTCATTCAGCGTCAATACGCCTCCCATGAATTCCTTCTGGCATTTCTCCGATACGATACGCCTCTTCTCTACCATATCCTTATCACGTACTTGCAATACGTTTACGCCACTGAAATCCACGTCTATATACATGCCGGACTTATCAAGACCAAGAAAGGATGTCATCGATCGGCAGAATCTCCGGGCCTCCGGAATAACAGTATTGGAATAGACGGAGATCTCGGCGATATCCTGATTGTCATACTTGGCCATATCCTTGCGAGGGATGAGAACGGAAGGTATACCGTATATGCCGGCTATCTGTATAGCGTCGGCCAATGTCTCCTCGAAAGGCATAAGCTCTTGTATGGACATGTTTATCCTCACGAACTCGGTTGGGACATCCACTATGCTCACTTGGGACTTGTCATTAGTCAACCCGTAATTATCATTCCATTCCTTCCTTATATTTTTCTTCTCCTTGTCAGTGAGCGGGAGGGAGCCATCTGCGTCGTATTTCTTACTTATCAATAACCCCAAAGCCCCCCTTTTAACATATATGACATTTCTGGCCTCATACACGGCTACCAAGTTGGCGATAGGATAACGTTGCGTCTCCAACCTGCTGCGTCCCTTGAGATATGAGTTGTTCAATCGCATATTTATATCCTTGTAATGGATGACAAGAGACGGGTCTATATCTATAAGTCCCGAGTTGGTGGAGATACGATAGCTATTGATTATATCCTCTCTCGTCGAAGGCTGGAACAAGGGAATGGACATCGGGCTGTTTATCACGACTTGATCACTAGGCAAGACCCAGTAGGTATCGCACCATTTCCATAGCTCCTTAGGCTTTATCGTCCCAACAGACGGGGCCGCCTGCCAAAACCCATTACCAGTCACGTATTTATACACGAAGAACATCTTAACCAAATCCTCGAATGAGAACAAGGGATTCGGTTCGCTAAAAAAATGATTAATCTCCTCATTGTTGAACACCACGGAATCATCCTTAGCCAACTTTAATTGATAATTGCCGCCAGCTATCCTGCTAGCCAAGAAATCCACGGGGAAAAAGACCTCGCCCATCGTCTCGAAAGCCTCTATGAAATTCCCCGAGCATGTATAGGGGCTGAACACTCCCAGATAATCGGATAAATCCGCCAACCCTTTTACTCTTGGAGGACGATCAGGCGCATTTGCGGTCTTATCCTCTTTTAAAAAAAAATCAAACAAACCCATAATATTCATTTTAAATGTTTTCTCGTACCAAAATCTCCGCTATAGCGGATAGGCAACACAGGGACTCGCCTCCATCCTTGCCTTTATAATCTAGCATATTCTCGACAAATGACAGATAGAAATCGTCATCTTCGTAATTGTCGAGAAAATAAAATCGATCTCTCACGGTCTCCGAATGGGCGGATATCCTCAATCTTGCATCGGAAGCCCTCTTTCTTATCCTGATATCGCACTCCCCGTTTTCCCTTATCTCCCTTGCGACTGGGAAATAAGCCTTGTCGCTCTCAAACACGACATCGCCCCATCCTATAGGGATCAAGAAATCCCTTAAAACGCCAGCTTCCGTAATATCTCTCAACGATGCCGCCAATACGTATGCCTTGCCGTCCTTAAGGGCCACTTTAGCCATACCCGCAAGCCCGTCTGGATTGACAGCTATATAGACGATCCTAGTGGCGTTTGATACATCCAGTTTCCCATGATCATAATATCTCATATCCTCCTCCTTATTCTTGTTATGCTTCCTCCTTAACGAGAACGCCGTATACCTATCCTTTAATATCTCCGTGATAAAATAACGCTTGGTATCGCTAAGGTGTCCGGCCTTCTCATAGGATTGCCCCGTAACCTTGTCCTTTACCCGCTGCTTGAGCATCGCCCCGTTGACATCCTTCTTAACTACGATATAATCGTTTATCGAGGTCTCGCAGCTCTCGTCTATCATTATGGAAACGTCTTTTATATCCCCGGAATATATGGCGTTGACGAACTCTCCTGTCATAGAGACCGAGGGATTAGATCTAGGCAACCTGTCCTCGCTATGGAACCTCTTGTCTATCCCCTCCTTGAACTTATCGAAAAAAGACCTCTTGTCCTCATCGATCGTATTACCGGCCTTGGTGGACACGTCACCATACAGGTACACCATGTCATCGTGACCGATCTCCTCCAAGTACTTGACCGTGATCTCAGCCGCCTTGGTGACTGTGTTGAAAGGATCGGTAGGGGTCTCCTCGTGGATCTGCCTTATCCTCGTTATATCCCCGGCCTCAACCTGCCAGAAGGAGACGGATATATAGGGAAGCACGTTATTATCTATAGATATATGTATAGGAGCCTTGACATATGGGCACTTGCCCTTATGCTTGGCGGGGTCGAAGGCGTGGAAGAACTCGCCACCCGTCCTTATCGTTCCCCACTCGCCCAAAGCGTATATCAAATAATAGGCGTAATCTCTTTCCTTGTCCCTCTCGAAATCCGCTATCGTCTGAGCGTCATAAAAGCCATACGTGCCATCAGGAGACCCTACGACCCAGAAATTATTAAGATAGGTGGACTTGATGATAACCATATCCGGACGGTGCGTCTCGTAAGTCTTTTTTCTTGGATTATATATCGCCCGTTCGGCGTTAACCCATTTCCTCCCGATCTCGGAATATTCTTTTGGCAGTACCTTGCCTGTTACGCTATCCTTGAGCCTCCCGTACAGGTGATTGTCCACCTCGGTCAATGTCTCGGTATCAAATATCTTTTTCTTGATCCAATGATCCTCCGATATCGGGTTGAATAGAGCTACGATCTTCTGCCCCTTGCGACCACGGAGACGCTTCCTTATCTGTTTCAAGTCGGATTCATCGAACTCGGATATCTCCTCGCAAAACACGTACTGATAGGATTCAAGGCCCTTGATCTTCTCTGGATCGTCCAGCCCTTTGAACCGGATAATGGAACCATTGAAACACCTTATGAGGTTTTCTTGGAATTTGAAAAAAGTATCTATATGCAATGATTTAGCAGCCTCTTGGAACGTCTTGTAGATACTATCCGCTATGGTTGCCCCGGTCTTACGGAATACCATGGTGTTATAGCCCTTGGATATACACTCCAATAAGAACGCTTGGGCCGCAGAGAAAGACTTGGCGGAAGACGATCCCCCGTACATGAAGATGAACCTTATATCGTCATTCCCCAACGCCAGCTTCAAATGATGAAAGTTCGGATTGAACCTCTTGTAGCTTATTATCCTCTTATTATCCGTCTCCGCTCCCAAAATATTAAATATAGAACAATTATAAAATTACAAACCCCGTGTTTTTTCTGACAAACATAGACATTTATTTAAAAACAGAACACTAATCATCTATTCCGGTATCTATTCCGATCAGCGATTTGCCAAGGTCCACCACGGTAGGAGCGTCAAAGCCAAGCATCTTGCAGATACGTTCTATGGCTTTTAACTTGTCGTGCATCTCGATCTTGACATATTCCACGTCAATGATCTCCGGGTCATCGCTCGTGCCTATGTTCTTCTTCATAACCTTCGTAGATATGCTCTTGATAGCGGACTTCTCCTTGTCCGTCAAGCTCTCAAATTCCTTGCGCTCTATCCATGTGTTATGAAGATGGGCTATGGACGAGAACGCTATGTTACCTAACTCGCCTAGCAATCTCTCCTTGGTTATATCAGATTTAACTTTCTGCTCCTCTTGAAGTTCCTTGACCCTTGACTGAACATTGACATTATCCAATAAAGAAGAAGCTTTCTCCCAGACGGACTTGTCTTTCCATTTATCGCAAGAGTAGGCGCGCCTGTACGCTTCGGAAGCGTTCCCCCCGCACTCGATATAATAATTACAGAAATTCTCTTGTTTTTGTGTCAACCTTTTCATTTTCCCATAACGATTTTGATTTCTTTCTTGCATTTCTTGCACCAGCAGTAGTAGACTCCCTTGGAGCCATAATCATAATGACCGATCCAGTTATGATGGATCGGACAATAAACGTCCACTTGTTGCCTTTGAGATGAGTTGTTAGAAAAATCCATAGCGTGACTATATTATATTGTTAAACATAACATCCTAAGTCACAAACATGAATTCGAAGCAAATATAGACAAAATTATTTATATCCTAAAATCGCAAGGTTAAAATGGGTATATTTGCGGGAGTTAATCATATTATATCATGAACGAGGAACTAAAACAGATTTTAGAGTGGTTTGACAACTACGAGATTACATTTAACGAGATCCGGCTAAGCCCGTGCCAATATATCTTCGACTTACGGAAATTTATATCCGTACAGACAAACTCCGTCCGAAGGAACTGGGACAATCCGACATTTGAATATGACATAATAAGCCTCTATCAGCTTAAAAAGGTACTGGAAGAAAAAGAGAAAGAAAACATGCCATAAAGCATAAAAAATAATCATTGAAAAACTTGCGTACTATCAAATTTGATAGTATATATTATAATATCAAAATAACAATAGAACCGGCGGCTTGCGCCTCCGCACTTTGGGTATAATCCTCATTATACCTACGGTTAAACCAATCCTCGTTATCCTTTGCCTGTTTATCCAGCACGGCGTTCGCTTTTCTCGCCGCCTTCCTAGCCTTTATCCCCCCGGCAATGCCACTCGCCAAGGAACTGGCGGCTCCAACTATCGCTCCGATCATAATCTTGTCTTTTTCCGCAAAAGAGATAAATAAAATGACTCGTGTTTGTTACTTTGATCATTATCTCCCAGCGGACATCAAGAAATCAACTATTCTATACTGTTTTCTATTGTCTACGAATAAATCGTAGGGGCTTTATCAATTCAGTTTTTAGCGCATATTTTTAATTATTGTTAATTTTGTAAATATCTCTGTTACGTTATTTGGTAACAAAAATATTATGCTTATCTTTGCATCATAACAATAAGAGCTGGTGGCAACAGTACAATTCAGCGACAATCAAAATGATGACAAGTGAATTTGCAAAGAAGATTGAGAACAAGAAAGCTGTATTGACAGTAGAGAAAGCAAAATGCCTGAAAGGGAAAACAGTATATTGGTTTTACTACGGATATACAGGTAACCAAAATAAAGTCTTACAAATGACAATTGGTGATATTGTTTCGGAGCTTGAATACTATTCCACGCAACCTTGTGAAGGATATGCCTCTCGTGCGGAATACTGGAAGTCGTACATGACAGAGGAGCAACTAAAAGAAAAAGAAAACACATTGCTCCTTCTTGATGAAAATGGAAAAAACAATTTCATTCGCGCGCATGTAAATTCTGGATTATCGAATAATCCAGAATTTACATGCTCTGATGCAGATAGAGAGGTTTATTATGTCCGTAAAAATAAGCGGACAAAAATAGAGCTAACAGACAAGTATAGTGGCCGATCTATTATCTTGTCTATTAATAATTACGATGAAGAAGAATATTGGTATAACCAGATATCAGACGGTCAAAGAAGAAAAATAGAAGATTTCTTCGGAAAAATGGCCGCTTATTATACAAATGTTGAGATTTTGTAACCTTAAAACGCTTGGCTACAGGCATAGAGGGCAAAGAAAATGGAAGATATGGGATGGGTTAAGTATTACGACGGAGAATGCTGGATAGACGAGAAAATAGCTTTTGCTTCAGATAAACAATAAGAAAGAGGCGGATTTCTCCGCCTCTTCACTGTGCAATTTTGTGCACAGGCTTGAAATAGCATTTTCGTTTCAATCCACGCACCGAAATGCGACAGAATCATCTGATGATCTGATCGCAAATGTAAAGATTAATTTTAAGATATGAAAATAAAAGAACTAGAACTTCCCGCATTCGCCATGCTGGACGGGTGCCACGAGAAGGAGCTTGAAGGTCGGATAGTTATACTACATATACGATCTGCCAGTATCATCGAAATATTTGCAAGGAAGGATGTAGCCTTAAATCCGGATGTTCTGACATTCAAGTTTAGCTATACCAATAGATTTGGCATTAAGGAACCAATGATTGCGGCGTTACATTATTGCGCCACGCTTGATGTCAAATACGATTCTGAAATGATAAAAAAGGAAATCATAAAACCCGCGGCTCAATGGTATTGCGATTGGGCAGAGTGGGAAGATGAAAACATAGCAAGAGAGGAGGGATTGAATGAATGAACGTGAACGAATAGGCCGACGTTTGGCCGAAATCCGCAAAGAGAGAGGATACACTGTGCGACAATTGGCAGAACTAGCCGACCTTCGGTCGGCGACCATCTCCAATGTCGAGAACGGAAAGTTCTCCGTGGGTCTGGATATCCTTGCTAAGATATGTGATGCGCTAGAAGTAAGAATAGAGATAATAGAGATACTATGATTACGACAAGCATGACAGCGTCCGAATTATTTGAGGAGATCAAGGATGATTATCCCAATGTATTCGCGATATCCGATGCCAAGGACGCTAAGGTGAGTAGGATCGTAAAAAAATCAGGCATATTCCCGATGCACATCCACTCGTTTGTCACTACCAAAAGAAAAAACAAGTGGCTTATCCTATGGGAATCGCATAGCAAGAAGGAGATAGGCGACAACTGCCGGATCACCTTCATCTGCTACCACGATACCGGTCATGGTAAGTATGCCTATATGCCTGTGTTCGTTAAAGGACAGATGGTTCTTCTTGCGTTTCCTCCGCACTTTTTTTCCCGATTTGTCGAGCGGATGGACATAGACCTCACAGGCGAAGATCTAATGAAACGGTACTTCGAGGTGAACAACAGTTATTCATTCACATTTTCGCGTGAAGAGGTGGACGGAGGGTACCGGGAGAATGTATTAGCCACCTGTAAAGAGGGAATTGCGATGGGATTCAAAGCCGTAGGGCTGGATGTTTTTCTGCTGAAGACCTTTATCACCTACGATATGTGCAAGGGGGATCAAGTCAGTAGCTTCGCCAAGAGCGAGGAGTTCAGGAGAATTCAACATGACAACAAGTAATAGTTCTATTTTTCGCATCGCCAAAGTATAACGCCCGTGTTTTTTCTGACACGGGCGTGTTTTATTGGTCTATTTTCCCTATTTACCGTTTTTATTACCGTAGGAGTTGACGTAATCTATTACCTTTCGATTGGCCTCATCCACCTTTTTTTGATCCAGCCTTATATAAATAGATGTAATTGGCGAACCGATCTCATGGCCTAAAGCCGCCGATATGGTCTCCTTGGGTATGTCGAGAGAGGCAGCTATCGTAGCCCACGTGTGCCGAGCCCAGTACGAGGATAAGCCCGGGAACAACGAGTCTCCTCCGTTTTCCTTTCCGATCTTATTAAAAGCTATTGACATTCTCGTAAGGAAATAGCGATACCCTCCTACCTTCTCCGGTATTTTCACCACCTTCCCGTCCCCGGAGTACCTGTTTATTATCTCCATGGCCTCCGGCTCTATCTTTATAGAGTATAGTTTACCTGTTTTCGATCTCCTGTATTCCAGCCTTCCATTAACTATCTTACAATCACCGAATAAATCGACTCCGTTTATCCCGATTAAATAAAACATGAGCATGAAGAGATCCCCATACTTTTTCTTATCATCCGTGAAATCATAATCCCTTAGCCTTACGAGATCATCCAATGATAGCGATCTCTTCCTTGTCTCCTCCCCCCTTATCGGAAATTTACGAAACGGGTAATTGGTAGTATATCCCTCGTCTATAGCGTAATTCATTACAGCGCGTGTGTTCCTAAGATGGATAGCCCTTGAGTTCACGCTTAGCCCTTCCCTCTTCATGTATTCGTCAAAGTCCATGATCCACCTCTTGTCGATCTCTGATATAGGTCGATCCTTACCAAAAGCAATCACCTTGTCCCGGCTATCCGAATACATCTTTATGGTATTATCCCGGCTCTTGGTAGCAATGAACTCATCGAAGCACGTGACTAGCGTCCTTTCATTTCTAGGCTTACCCGATATCGCCTCCTCTATCATGGCTTTCAATGTAGTGTCAGATGTCCCAGCGAGCCTACCTTCCATCTCCAGCCTGTACATGACCTCCTCCGCCTTGTTTATCGTTGACCTTAACGCCATGTTCCTAGCCTTTTGGTTAGGAGCTTTCTTAGAATATTGATTGGATTCCCACTCATCGTCCTTTGAGGTGTATGAAGTCTTTATGTAAAACTTCCTATGATGGCTTACGTACAACTTTACGGGATACGTCCCGTCCTTCTTTGCCCTCCTTGTGTCCAGATAATACGCTATGTTTCCCATGATGCTAATATTTGTGTCGCGAATTCGCGACAAATTTGCGACACAAATCTACAAATAAGTAATAGATAAGCCTAGATATGCCGCTATATTTATTGAAAAACGTTATTATTTTATACCTCAAATCAAAACACATCATTGATTATCAATAAAATACACAAAACAAACTAACATTACGCCTATATATCTCGTAATTATTCTCTTAAGTATTCTGCTATACCCATAAAATTTCGTTCCAACAAATACATCTGGCTAGCCATAAAAGTGAAAAAATCTCCCCAATGCGCTCTCCGATGCAAATCCAATCCTTCTTTTGCTACATAGATACGGGCCACTTGTCGGCCATTCTCACGGACAAAACAAATATCCCAGATCAAGCCTTCGGGAAAATCCTGTTCCAACGTCTCTTTATACCAAGTCAGGCGCTCAAACATTTCCAGACGTAAATCCTCGCTACGGTGGTTTACCTCAAGAATAACGTAAGCCCCTTGGCGGTTCGCGTCGAATTTCAACTCAACGCCCTTTACCTTCGTATCATATAATGTCCAAATTTTCTTACGCCCCCGCAAATAGGGTTGCACCTCACAAAAAGCGGCGAAGCTTTCCCAAAACTCCAATTTGAGATTCTTCAGTTCCTCCTTACTATACATTACCTATAAATGTCTTTCTTTGTTACCTTAACGATCTGTCCGAATTTAGAGAGTTTCTCCATATCCATACTCTTTGAATTACCGACTATCGCATATATCATTAAATGATCTTGTATATTCTCCCTATAAAAACGAAGGATATCCTCCATAGTCATCCGATCGATAACCTCCAGATAATCCTTGTTCGGATCGCTCTCGTACCCTTCACGCCGGAAACCGGCGATCTTCAAGGAAAGGGAGCGACTAGTAGGATATTCATTATTCACCCAATTACGAATCGTCTGCTTCACCGACTCCACCCGTTCCGGACGTTCCGGCATATCATGCACCAAATTCTCCAACACTTCCATCGCATCGATCATCTTATCCGTCTGTGTAGCCAATTTCATCACGAAACTAGCGGGCTTCTCCGATCGATTCAAAGGAGGATGTTTCAAACGGGCATTTACTTGATAAGCGAACGAACGAAACTCACGGATCTCCTGAAACATCAAGGATGACATATCCCCTCCGAAATAAGCACTAAACAACCGGGAAATAGGACGATCTTCCTTAGCCTTCAACGGATCGATATACATATAGGCATAGATTATGCTTTGCGTGACATCCTCCATGTCCATGAAAAAGACAGTCGGCTTATCATACGTCATAAGATCACGGATATAGGGAGAGTTCGATGGAATACTTACCTCCTCCAAGGGTAAATGCTGCTTGATCTGCCGGGCGGCCTCCTCCATAGACAATGTACCACAATAATGCAGGTTACAAGCGACCGAACGTACCTTACTGAAAGTGTCCAGCAACATCTTTCCTTTTAGTTTCTTGATTTCAGCGAACGATAATTTAGTCAAATAACGGGATTGCTCCCCAAATTTGACTTTCTCTAACAGCATATCGGCTACGTTCTCGCTGGAATTGAACAACGATTTCTCCGTTACCTTCGCCTCGTCCACAATCTGCCGTAACTTCTTGTCATCTGGCTTGGCGTGCCGCAAGAAATCGCCGACCAAAGCCATTGTTTGGGTAAAATGCCCATCAAAACCATTCACCACCACCAGAAACTCAGAATCCGTGGAATCAAAAGTCAATGTACTACCAAGTTCCTGCAATTTACCCCGAAAGACCTCAAAAGACATCGATTCCGTCGCTACGAAAGGTAGATAAGCGGACAATTTATCAAGATCACGAAGCTCCAACTGCCCCACTCCATAAGATAGTGTCAGCGAGAATATATCATTTACGGAATTATGAGTCTTATACAACGTGACAAGCGGACGCAAGGATACGACCTCGGCGTCTTTCTCAAAATCGAGAAAATGCGGTTTCAATTCTTGTACGGGTATCTTTTCCAGACGTTCCACATAAGCGGAGGAAGCATCGGAGTTCTTCGGTATAATCGGTGAATAATCCGGCTTGGGCAAGATCGTTTTCGGATAGCGTCCGGTCTTCTTCGTGACGTACATATAATTCTCCGTAAAATATTTCTTGGCGATCTCAATCACGTCTTCTCTCGACAAGGCATCGATACGGGTGACCTCATCCAAATAATCCTGCCAGCTTTTCCCTTGAGAGAAAATACGCATCATCACCTCGGCCCTTGAGTTTATGTCTTCCAATTTGGAGGCATATTCGCGTTTCTGTTCCAATTTCAAGCTTTGAAACATCTCATCGCTAAAATCCCCCTCCTTAATGCGGTTGATTTGTTTCCATACTAATTTCTCGGCTGCCGCATAGGTCTGGAAAAAGAACTTCGGAAATACCAACAAGCCTAATATTCCAGCCTCATTCATACTTTGGTTAACCGCCATCGCACCCATCACCTTATGATCTACCGTCAGCTTATCCAAAAATCCCGTACCATTGGAGTTATTCAATAAAGATACGGCGATATTGAGCGCAACTTGATCCGGATGATTCGCGGGAACTCCCCGGAATCCCAATGCCATAATTTTCACGAAAGGCATAGGAATACGTACGCTCACCTTCTCCCGTCCCTTGAATGGCGGTAATGTAACAATATCCCGGTGAGGCGGCTTCCCTTTTCGTATCCGTGAAAAAGTAGATTCCAAGATTGGCAAGACCTCCTCCGTATCGAAATCCCCGCTTAAGATCAATCCCATATTGGAAGCGACATAGTATTTCTCGAAGAACCGGCGCATCTCCGAAAGACGGGGATTCTTCAAGTTCTCCGCACTTCCGATAATCGGATAAGCATACGGATGCGGATAGAAATAACGCTCTGTCAATTTCTCGATGGCGACACTAGCCATCGTATCTCCATACATGTTCTTTTCCTCATAGACCGTCTCCAGCTCACTCTGGAAAAGACGAAATACGGGATTTACCAAACGCTCACTATTGATCTCGGCCCATTGGGAGATATATTGCGGAGAGAATGTATTGAAATATAATGTATAGTCGTAAGAAGTCCCGGCATTCAACTTCGTACCACCGAAACGAGAGATCAACCGGTCGAACTCATTCGGTATTACATACTCAGCGGCACGTACGCTCAGGTCGTTAATGATTTGCTGCAAATGGGCACGCATCTTGGGATCCTCGGTATCCGCCAAAGCGTCATATTTCTCGGCGATAATGTCCAGCAAGACTTTCTCGGACTCATAGTCGATCGTCCCGATCTTATCCGTTCCTTTAAACATCATATGCTCGAAATAATGCGCGATACCTGTGTTAGGGGAATCTTTAGCTCCGGCTTTTACAACTACGGCTCCGAATATCTTAGGTTGGCTATGGTCCTCATTCAACCATACCGTCAAATCATTACTTAATTTATGCTCTCGTACCTGTAGAAAATCTGAGGTTGACAACAGAGATCTCATGGAATCCATTTAAGTTTATATTATTTCACAAAGATACATTTTTCAATTGGATTAATACGCTTACATTTACAAGCAATCTTAACAAAAGGGCAAATTTAACGTAGGATTGAACCTATTTTTAAGAGTAGTGTTATATCAAAAAACGATTATTATGATAAATTTAGGTAGTTGGATGAACAAAGTCCTCACCGGATGGGGTGTAGACGAGAAAATAGCGAACACATTTGACGAGGCGATCATCGCCATCTTACTAGTGGCGGTCGCTATCGGATTAGATTATTTATGCCAAGCTATTTTTGTCGGAGGGGTACGTAGTATCGTTAAGCATACGCATTATAAATGGGATACGTTATTAATTAAACGTAAGGTCGTACATTATCTCGTACATACGATTCCCGGCATTTTAGTATATGTTTTGCTCCCGATGGCTTTTATCCGAGGAAAGGAATTATTATTCATTTCCCAGAAGATTTGCGCGATCTATATCATATTTTCCCTGCTGTTAGCGCTCAACGGTCTTCTCTTAATGATGCTGGATTTGTTTAACCAACAGGAGAAAATGAAAAACAGGCCGATGAAAGGTTTTATACAAGTATTACAAGTGCTTGTTTTCTTCGTTGGCGGCATTGTCATTATAGCGATTCTCGTCAATAAATCCCCGGCTACCCTTTTCGCCGGATTAGGTGCATCGGCAGCTATTCTTATGTTGGTCTTTAAAGATAGCATATTAGGTTTCGTGGCAGGTATACAGCTTTCGGCGAATGATATGTTGCGCCCCGGCGACTGGATCACGATGCCTTCTGCCAATGCGAACGGTATTGTTCAAGAAATAACCCTAAACACCGTGAAAGTTCAGAACTTCGATAATACGATCTCGACAATCCCGCCTTATAATCTAGTGAATAGTTCTTTCCAAAACTGGCGCGGGATGGTTGAGTCTGGAGGACGCAGGGTTATGAAGTCCATTTATCTCGATTTGAATACGATCAAGTTCTGTACGCCGGAGATGCTAGATACCTTCCGCAAGGAAATTCCTTTATTAGCGGATTACCAACCGGATAAGGATGTAGTACCTACAAACTCCCAAGTATTCCGTGTATATGTAGAGCGTTATCTGACAAGTCTTCCTGTCGTAAATCAAGATTTGGATTTAATTATCAGCCAACTTCAATCCACGGAATATGGTGTTCCCGTCCAGATTTATTTCTTCTCCCGGAATAAAATATGGAAAGAATATGAACGGATCCAGTCGGATATATTCGACCATTTCTTCGCTATGATTCCTAAATTTGAATTGAAAGTATATCAATATTCAGACTAAAGTACGTGTTCGGATTATTTTTCCTATCTTCGTCTCCGGATTGTCTACTTAAAGTTTAAAATCGTATTTATGAGCAAGATACAAGAATGGGTATATAATTTATTAGTTCAAATGGGGTTGATAAGCGAAAATTCCAGTTACCTAGACAATATAGTGATCTTATTACTTATTATAGCCGTCACCGTTGGGATCGATTATAGTTGCCGGTATATTTTCCTAGGTATGTTCAAACGATTAGCGAGGAAGACGAAAAATCAACTGGATGATTTAATCGTGGATCGTAAGATCATCAATAAGATGATGCATATGATCCCGGCCATATTGATTTATATATTGTTACCATTCGCCTTCTCAGCCGAAGAGACACCGAAGATTTTAATAGTACTCCAAAAACTTTGTCAGATTTATATCATAGCGGTTTCTTTAAGGTTTATAAACGCTTCCTTAAATCTGATCCACGAGATCTATAATAAAAAAGATTCCTTTAAGAACAAGCCGTTAAAAGGCTTCATACAGATCTTGCAGGTTACGGTTTTCTTTATTGGGGTGATATTGATTATCAGTATTCTTATCAATAAATCCCCGGTTTCTTTACTGGCCGGATTGGGTGCGTCTGCCGCTATCTTGATGTTGGTCTTTAAGGATACGATCTTAGGTTTCGTTGCCGGCATCCAATTATCCGCCAATGATATGCTCCGGGCCGGAGACTGGATCACGATGAGTAAATATGGTGCGGACGGCACGGTTATCGAGGTGACATTGAACGCCGTGAAAGTAAGAAACTTTGACAATACCATTACGACCATCCCTCCTTACGCCTTAGTAAGCGACGCTTTCCAAAACTGGAGAGGTATGAGCGAATCCCCGGGCCGCCGTATCAAGCGCTCTATCAATATCGATATGAACAGCGTACATTTTTGTACCCCGGAAATGCTAGAGAAATTTCGTAAGATCTCTCTTATCACGGATTACATCGATGGAAAAGAACAGGAATTAGATGAATATAATGAAGAACATCATATCGATAGTTCCATTTGGGTGAACGGACGTAGACAAACAAATCTGGGTGTCTTCCGTGCTTATCTCGTACGTTACCTAAGAAGCCTCCCGGAAGTAAGTAAGGAATTAGTCTGCATGGTAAGGCATCTACAACCGACTGATACAGGTATTCCCATCGAACTTTATTGCTTCTCATCCAATAAGGTATGGGTCGAATATGAAGGAATTCAAGCGGATATATTCGACCATGTACTTGCAGTAATACCGGAGTTTGGGCTAAGCGTATTCCAAAATGTATCCGGGGCGGATTTGAAGAATATCATCATCAAACTTCCCGCCGGCTCACAACCCTCAGAGTGTTTCTAGAAACTCATGTACATGTTTTTCCGGAAATGATAGGAACACTCTAAGATGTCAAAAAAATATCTTAGGTGCATCGGCCGACGATCCTAAGATACTTCGCCAGTGAACCTAAGATACTTCAGTAATGAACCTAAGATACTTTGCCTATGAAATCAGTATCGGCGTAGCCTTACGGCACTAGTGGTGTAGGGTTGTGCCTATACTGGCGTGAGGCTATGCCGATATATGTATTTGTCCCCTTAGAATTGGAAATAAATAAACGGCTGCACTCCCGCACTCTTAAACTGAACAACAATGAAAATCGCTATCGCCAATATAGCGGCCTGTATCAATAATGGGGAACGGGTCACGACTCCTCTCAAGGCATCCTCAGAGCGTTTAGGCATAAAATGCAGCACATAACCGATCACCATCAGCGCAAACACCCCTTTATATCCTAAGACGAATTGCATGAACACCTCCGGATGAAAATTCGTGAAGATCTGGCGAAGCATCTCTCCCACGGCCTTCATCGAGGTAGCTCGGAACAAGATCCATCCGAAACAAACCACATGGAAAGTAATCAGGACACCTAATACCCGTCGCCAAGGCTTCATCTCGCATCCTAAGGCCTTAAAGCTACTGAAATGCCCCATGATGAACTTATGCGCAGCCAAAGCTATACCATGTAAGGCTCCCCATAAGATGAAACTAATGGAAGCCCCATGCCATAACCCGCCTAGCAGCATCGTTATCATCAGATTCATATAGGTACGAATCTTCCCCTTCCGGTTCCCCCCTAAGGATATATACAGATAATCTTTTAACCAAGAGGAAAGGGAGATATGCCAACGACGCCAAAACTCGGTAATCGTAGCCGATTGATAGGGAGAGTCGAAGTTTATATTAAAGCGGAATCCCAACAACAGAGCGATACCGATCGCCATATCCGAATAACCCGAGAAGTCACAATAAATCTGTAGCGCATACCCATAGACACCCAATAAATTCTCCACACCCGTATAAAGCAACGGAGCGTCAAAAATACGATCCACGAAATTCATACTGATATAATCCGAGATAACCGTTTTCTTGAAAAGACCACATAAGATAAGGAACAATCCCTCACCAAACTCAGATCGCGTCACCGTAGGATTCTTATACATTTGAGGGATAAAATCCCGGGCACGAACGATTGGCCCGGCAACCAGTTGAGGAAAGAACGATACATAGAAAACATAATCGATCCAACGGCCGAGAGGTTGGATTCGTCCCCGATAAACATCTATCACATAGCTTATACTCTGGAAGGTAAAGAAAGAGATTCCTACCGGAAGGAAGATGTTCATCTTAAGCCATTCTCCCCCGGCGGCCATAGTAAACAGTTCGCCTAGGAAATTGAAATACTTGAAATACCCCAGCATACCTAGGTTTATGCAGAGACTAAGCGTAACGAATAATTTACGTTTTAATACCGATGTCGTATGCGAGATACATTGCGCTATCAAGAAATCGGAAGTAGCCGTAAATACCAGCAGCCCGAACCAAAGTCCACTACTTTTATAATAGAAATAAAGGGAAAACAATGTCACATAAATAATACGAGCCAACGTATGTTTCCTTAGCGACATATAAATCATCAGGAAACCGATAAACAAGAAGAAGAACAACCCGCTACTAAACAAGATCGGGGCATTATGATGATACGTCAGGATATCTCCCAGTTTCTCCCACGTGAATTGATGATTACTAAGCCAATCTCTAAGTATATTATATTCCATATAAGATTCTTATCGGTTATTATATGATTCCATGAACGCCCTAAACAAAAGCGTTCCTTGTTCTTGATACCCTTCTTTCGTAAAGTGAATCCGATCCCGTCCCATCAAACGAGAACTATGCCATTTGCGGCACGAGTTTTTCCCTCCCGTCGTAGTGAATAAATCCCAGCAAGCGACCTCTTCTTTCTTCGCTACATTCCGGATAGCACGGGCAGCCCGCTCGGTATTATCATTACGCACATACGTTCGCTGTTTTCCCGACCGGACTCTCCTATAACATTCCGGAGGAGTCGTCAGTAAGATCGCCGTATTCGGCAGCTCCTTCTTGACGATCGCCAAGAAAGCCTCTATCTGACCGGAAAACTCATCGGTATTAAAACGTCTGCCGAATGTCTCGTTGGTCCCCATAGAGATGATTAATAAGGACGGTTTTAATAAAGCCAACTGACGTATATAAGCCTCGTCCGTATAATTCACATACATCGCCCCATTCACTCCGATGGAATGGTATAAGATACCCTTGCCTCCATTCTTCAGTGTCAGGCCATAATATAAATTCGTAAAGGATGAGGCCGGTCGCAATGTATTCGTGCCCTCTTTCCGTCTCGTACTCTGCAATTGTAGAGTATCGGTCAAGCAGGAGATCCGGAAAGTGTCGGCTAATACACCAGGAACACATACGGTATCCGCACGGAATGTTTGGACCGAGTCTTTCAAAGCGCCAGCAGGAAGCATGGGCATCGACTTCTCCCCTCTATATAAGATCGCCTCATTAAACTCGTATCCGGCACCATTATTCGGAGTTATCACGACATCAAAATTAATCGAGGGGGAAACAGACTTAATCCCGATCCCACCGATCCCTATCGGGGTTTTCCGGACATGCTGAATACAACGTCCGGCAATCCAATCCTTAGCGACGGATTTGATAAAGTAATCATCCGGCTCGTTGGTCCTGCTCAACTTAAAAGGAGCGATCCAGCCTCGTCCGGCATTCCCGAACGCCTGTTGGAAAAGGCGCATGACACGACCGCTTAAATGTCCGGCTTGGATATGCGAATCCCCCAACTGGACGATCGTGATAGCCGTATCTTTCCCTGCACGCAACGAATCCAGTTCATTGAAAAAATTATTCCACGCCTTACTAGAATCCGGTAAGATCAACGTATCTTTTCCCACTTTCATAGAATAAGATAAAGGAGGCAACGCTACAGTATCCCGAACCGCCAAACTATCAAGAGATACATCCCCGTTTATTCCGGCTTTAGGTTTCGGAACAGAGAAGCCCATGATCACTCCTAAAACAACCAGACTAATTAACCACTTTCTCCGCTTCATCATAAAAATCTTTTTCTGATAATAACGCTTTCAGCAAGGCATCGGCAATCTCCCGTCCACCCCTGAAGCTTAAATGCGTATAATCCTTACTAGCCCAGTTTAATTCTACGAAACGGACCATACTATTCTCTCCTCCCATGGCACCGAATACATTCCAGAAAGGAACCCCTGCCTTTTTAGCAGCTTGCCTTTGCGCATGCAGCAAGGCTAACACGGCTGGCATCGTCTCGAATTCGCCATCGTCTTGACGGCTTCTGTCCGACACCCCCAACATCAATATATCAGCTTCCGGAAAACAAAGTTGTATATGGTTAATGACCTTTACCATCCGGCTACTATACCATCCATAATTCATCACGCTATCGCTCACGACATTCAACCCATACTGCAAGACAATCAAGTCATACGGACGGATCTTATTCAATGCTTGGCAACGGGAGACATCCAATCGCTCCAATATCATACCCGAGTTTCCCCGAAGAGAGAAATTATCGACCACAACACCTGAATGATCCTCCATAGCGACCCCTAATGCCCGGAACTCCGGAGTATTCTTAAAAGTGAAATCCGCTTCGGTGAACATCCCTTCCAACTCGTATTGGGTTACGATCGATGTGGCGGGAAGCATCTCTTGTAGGGTATCGGCGGAAGCGTTGCAAACCAAGCGCATCTCCGTATTCTTATTCTGCTCA
>OKSD01001639.1_pt1 | contig 21451 bp, 17 predicted proteins | sample 1601221 | NCBI WGS metagenome assembly OKSD01 (sample SAMEA3541550, study PRJEB24748) | human gut metagenome | biome: human gut; feature: human-associated habitat; material: faeces | place: China | collected 2012
CAAATTTCTTGTTGAAATCTTCCCTCCCGGCGTTTAATAAGGACGAAGCGAGCGAGGAATTTTCCACATTGTTTCTAAAGGATTTTGCTTGTTTACCGATTACTCCTTCACCCATGAGCTGCAAAGCGGAGAGGGAGGCTTCTCCTTGACGTTTAAGGGCGTTTTTTCGAATAGCGGTTTCTTGTATTTGTCCCGGACCTAAGTGTCGGACATCCGCAGCACGGTCGTAAGAATCTGCGGCAGCCGAAGAGCCTAAAAACTCTCGCTTATCAGAGGAATCGAAGAGAGCTTTAAGATGCGATTCTGCAGACAAGTTGTCTGAAGACAGTAATTTTTGCATAACCAAGATGTCGTTATTAACGGCTGTTTGATTCGTTCCGCTTAGGTTCTCTGACTGAGATCGAGAAGCAGAGAACGTCTCTGAGAGCATTCGGCCATGATCATTAGAGGTGCGATAGGCTTTATCCAGCGCAGCCGAGAAGTTTTCAGCCGCTCGGCGCATATCATCATTTGAAGCCGAGGCAGCAATTTCTTTCGCTGTGCTCTTGAGCGCATGGTAGGCCTCAGCTTTCTGACGCTGGGTCGCGGCGCTTTGAGAGTCCGTTGCAGTGTCTACGAACTGCTGAGCAGTTTTTGCCTCCAGTCCGATTCCCATTCCTGCAGCTTCAGCCGCCCCGCGAAGATGGGACATCGCATTTTGTACGTGGCGTGCAACAGGTTTTCCTTCGGGATCTTTGGCTTGCGTCGGTAAGGTTCCTAGTAAAGCCGGACTTTGAGCAGCGGCTAGATTTACATTCTCAGCCGAAGCCGAAGATGCTGCCTTGGCATCTTTGGCCGCTTCCTTTGAGGCATTCGTTGAGAATTGAGCTTCCCCGCTTCCGGCTTGAAGTTTCGCACCACTCGTGAATGACAAGTTCTCGGAATTCGATAAGCCTCTGGAAACTGTTGAAGATTCTCCTGAGCTCTTCGAATAAGAAGATGAAGAAGAACCAGCGGTCGACTGACCGGCACTCAGGCGTTCGGATAATCCTTGACTCATTGCTCGAGCAAATTCTCGGCTAACTGCATTTGAAGAAGAGGCAGCCGATGAGAGAGAAAGAGCCTGACTCTCGGAAGCGGTCAAAGTTGTTGCGGCAGAAGATGCAGTTCCCGTGGTTCGGCTGTGCGTTAATGCACCGGAAGAAGTAACGCCGAGATCAATGGAAGTTCGGGCCATTCCTGTTACGGTTCCGGTCTCATCTCTGGTGACAGAGCCATAAGCTGTATGAGATTTAGAAGCATAAGGATCACTCCAAGAGGAAGAAAGATCGGATTTATTTGCGGAAGCCGAGTTCATGGATGTATTTCCCATAGAGACGTTCCCGGCATTGAAGTTTCCGGCAGCCGCTTGGGCGGAAACGCCGGAAGATGCACCTTGTGCAGGCGCCATTAAACCCGTGGCCATAGAGACAAAAGCCATATCGCTGCCTTTGGCAAGTGCAAAGGCAATGACGGGAATCAAAAGCATGATGCTTCCGGCAATGGCTTGAGAAGTGGCGCCTGCCTCACGAATGATTCCGACTGCCAGCAAAGTACTTCCACCGAACTCAGCGGCAATCCGATTCATCGGATTGGCGTCTACCGAAATCATCAGATAGTTAGCAACCGAGAGGAGCGGTGCCCACAGCTGGAACCAAATCAGCAATACAAAGAACGATCTAAAAACCGCTCCGGCAGCGCTTCCCGCGGCCACCATCAAAAGGAGCATTAGAGGGAAGGCGGCAATAACGATGAATTCAACGCAGTTGCGGATTTTAGGGAGGCTGTGTTCCGCTAAACGCGCCAAGGTGCGGTAATTGATTTCTGACGTGAGGTTGGCTTGAGAAGCGGAATATTTAGCGGCAAGATCCAGCGGGGCGCCGGCCTGTGCGGCGATGGATGCCATGCCGCGCGGAAGCGCGGTGAGCATGACGGAATGCTTGAGGCTTTGTTCCAAGGAACGAGAAACACCGAGCAGGAGGGCTTCGCTCTGAGGAAGCGTCCGTCGAATGACGTCGGCGGGATCAATTCTTTCCGGTACTAAGACGGTACCGAGCTGCTTCTCCTGGTGCACTTACAAGAACCAGAGAGTCGTGATGAAAAACTGCGTATACGGTCAGGCGGCATCCCCGTCCGTCGGATTTTCAAGCGGCGACGACAACGAAGAGCATACCTGCAATCTCGACATTCAGGGAATACTGAGAATTTACAACTGGAAACAGGACGTCGACCTTGACCTTGTCGGCGGGATTACCAACAACGACGCAATCGACAATATTCTGAAAGAAGTTATCCAAAAAGGCTTACAGGGGAAACGCTACGAGCACCTGTTTGTCAAAGATTCCGGCGTAAGATATATGCACTGCGGAATGTTGTTCAGCGGACTTAATCACGAAAATCGCGTAACCGTAACGGGCGCGCTTGAAGAAAACGGATTCGACCACGTAGAAATCAAGCTCAACGAACTTGTTGCGGAAATCAGTCCCGGCGCAGCAATTATTGTGGGTAATTTGAAACCCGTGACGTTTTACGGATACACCGACGAAAGCAAAACGCCCGTAAAACACAATTCAAATCTCGTTCACTCGCAGGAGTTGTACAAACTGCTTCGAGGAGAATAAACAACGATTAAACTTTGCAACCGCCGTATTTACGGCGGTTTTCTTTTTCGTTCTTGACAAGCGTGCTTTATGATAGTTATAATAATGTGTATAAGAACTATCAGAGGTGTTTTATGAAAGGTCTTGCACTGGAAGGCGGCGGCGTAAAAGGCGCGTATCACATCGGCGTTATGACGGCTCTGCGCGAAATGGGGCTTGCCGATTTTGACGGCTACGTCGGTACGAGTATCGGCGCGATCAACGCTGCTATGTTCTGCGCCGGCGACTGGGAAAAAACCCTGGAACTTTGGGACAATATCAATATGCAGAACGTCCTTGATATGGACGAACTGTCGGTAAAGGAACTGACGCAGGGACAATTCAACGCGCAGCTTATCGGCAACATCGGGAAGCTTTTAAGAAACCTTGGCGTGTTCGTCGATACGACGGCGGACAAAATGCGCGCCTTTCTGAAACAATATATCGACGAAAAGGCAATCAGAAAAAGTAATAAAGACTTCGGACTTGTGACCTATTCCGTGCCCGATTTCGCGCCGCATTACATGATGAAAGAAGATATCCCCAAAGGGCAGATTTACGATTACGTAATGGCGTCGTCGGCGTACCCCGCGTTCAAATGGCAAAAAATCGAAGGCAATGAAAACAAGTGGTTCATCGACGGCGGCGTTTACGACAATATGCCCGTGAAAATGCTGGTCGACAAAGGCTACGACGAAATCGTCGCAATCCGCACGAATATCAAAAAATATCGCGCGTACCGCGACGTCGACTTAAAGGGCGCGAAACTTCTGGTGTTTACCCCCAGCGAAAAGCTCGATTACGCCGTAAACTTCACGAAAGAAAATATCGATAGATTCAAGGAAATGGGCTATTACGAGGCAAAGCGCACAATTCTGGGCTTGCCGAGTTTCAGATTCTGCGTGCGCGCCGTCGACGATCAGGCGTTTTCCGACTTCATGCACGGCATCGACAGAAAAGCCATCGAAGAAATCGTCACCCTTGCGAAACTTAAAGTGCATAAGTCGCAGGACGCGAATATCGAGGACGTCATCGACACGCTGCGAGATATACTTAAACTGTCGTCGAAGTCTTCGGACTTGCAGGTGTTTGAGAACTTTCTGGAAGTTTTCGCCGTGTATTTTAACGTCGACCGCTTCCGCTTTTACGATATCGACGAGTTTTACGAAGCCGTTTTCTCCGCTGCGAAAAAAGCCGCAAAGGGCATTAAAGGCGGCATAGACGAGGTCATCAAAAACGACAGGGGTATCAAAAACGAATTAAAGGAAATATTCATAGCGTTTTATAAGTGCTATCACTCGCCAAAACGCCTTAATTAATAATGGAAAAACTTTTACTTCTCGACAGCAACAGCCTTTTGCACCGCGCGTATTACGCGCTCCCCGGTCTTACCGACAGCAAAGGAAACCCCACGGGCGCGATCTTCGGATTCGTGTCCATGCTCGCGCGGCTTATCAAGGAAGAAAAACCGACGCATATCGCGGCTGCGTTTGACCTGAAAGCGCCGACGTTCAGACATAATATGTATTCGGGCTACAAGGCGACCAGAAAACCTATGCCCGAAGAACTTGTGAAACAAGTGCCCGTCCTTAAAAAACTTATCGGCGACCTTGGGATCAAAATCGTGGAACTTGAAGGGTACGAGGCGGACGATATTATCGGCACGCTTGCAAAAAGATTTTCGTGTCCTACGGATATCGTCACGGGCGACCGCGACAGCCTGCAACTTATCGACGACACCACCAACGTGCTTTTCACGAAAAGGGGAATCACTGAAGTCGTGAGATACGACAAGGAAAGGCTTTTTGAAGACGGCTTCGAAACGCCGTCGGCGATTATCGACTACAAGGCTCTTCGCGGCGACGCGTCCGACAATATCCCCGGGATTCCGGGCATCGGCGAAAAGACCGCGATGGAACTTCTCAAAACCTACGGCACAATGGAAAACGTCCTTGCTAACGCCGACGAAATCAAAGGAAAACTCGGTGAAAAAATCAGGGACGGAAAGGATATGGCGCGGCTTTCTTACACGCTTGCGACAATAAATACCGCCGTGCCGATAAATATCGGAATGTCGGATATTACGTTTTCGTATCCGCTTTCAAAAAGTGCGAAAAACGCACTTATCGCGCTGGAATTCACGTCGCTTACAAAGCGTTTCGCGTTTACTGGCGAAGAAGTAAAACCCGAAGAAAACGATACTTCACAGGTCAAAATCGAATATACAACAGTTGAAATTGACAATATCGACAATTTGAAGAAGTTGTTTGACGATAACAAAGGAAAGCCGTTTGCGCTTAACGCAGGGGCGGACGTCGACGTTGCGTTTTCTGCCGACAGACTTTATGTGATTAAACAAAACTACGACCTTTTCGGCGGTATGACGATGGACGACGTACTGAAAGAAATCGCGCCGCATTTGACAAGCGAGTGCGTCGTATCCGACCTGAAAAAACTTTTGCATCTTTTCAAGGACGCCGGCGTCGAAACGTCGGTAACGCCAAAGGATATCGGACTTCTTGCATATCTTGTTTTCGGCGGAAGAAGTTTCAAGGATATCGTTACTCTTGCCGCCGCCGCAAACGTTTCGGGCGACTCGGTTACGGCGTTTTTCGCAATCTGCGACTACCTCGAAAAGGAACTTGAAAGCAAGGATCTTTCGTCCCTGTATCACGATATCGAACTGCCGCTTGAACGGGTTTTGTTCGATATGGAATGTGCGGGCGTGAAAGTCGACGTCGGGGTTCTGGAAGAACTTCGGAAAAAATACGAGGACGAAATCGAAACGCTCACCGCAAAGATTTACTCGTACGCCGGTGAAACTTTCAATATAAATTCGCCGAAACAACTCACGGTGATATTGTTTGACAAGCTCGGGCTGAAACCGTCCAAAAAGAACAAGACGGGGCTTTCCGTCAACGTGGACGTACTTGAAAAACTTTACGAAGAGCACCCGATTATCCCGCTTATTTTAAGATACCGTCAGATTTCCAAGCTGTTGTCGACGTACGTGCTGGGGCTTGAAAAGGCGGTGTCGTCCGACGGGCGCGTGCATACAGAATACAAGCAGACACTGACGAATACGGGCAGGCTGTCTTCGACCGAGCCGAACCTTCAAAATATCCCGACTCGCACTGTCGAGGGCAAGGAAATCCGCCGTGCGTTCGTCGCGGAAAAGGGCAAAGTGCTGATTTCCGCCGACTATTCGCAAATCGAACTTCGTCTTATGGCGCACATGAGCGGCGACGAAAACCTCATCAGGGCGTACAACGAAAGCCGCGATATTCACGCCTCGACCGCTGCGGAGATTTACGGCGTCGATATTGCCGACGTAACGGACGAAATGCGCCGCAATGCAAAAGCGGTCAACTTCGGAATAATTTACGGAATAAGCGACTTCGGACTCGCGCAAAACCTGTCGATCAGGGTCGCCGACGCGAAAAAGTATATCGAACGGTATTTCAGGACTTATCCGAAGGTCAAAGAGTTTATGGACGGGCAGGTCGAATTCGCAAAAGAGCACGGCTTTGTAAGAACACTTTTCAACCGCATACGTCTTATGCCGGAACTTTCGTCAAGTAACTATGCCGTGAGAGAGTTCGGCAAGCGCGCCGCAATGAACTTCCCGCTGCAAGGTACCGCCGCCGACATTATAAAAATCGCAATGCTGAAAACGGCGAAAAACCTTGAAGGAACAAGTGCGAAACTTCTTTTGCAGGTTCACGACGAACTTATCGCGGAAGCCGACGAAAACGAAAAGGACAAGGTTGAAAAAATTCTGAGAGAAAGCATGGAAACCGCGGTAAAACTCAGCGTCCCCCTTACGGTCGGCGTCGCAAGCGGCAAAAGCTGGTACGAGGCGTAATATGAAAGTTGCGGTAACGGGCGGCATAGGCGCGGGCAAAAGCGAATTTATGCGCGCCGTGAAAGAACTTGGGATAAGGACGTATTCCGCCGACGAAATCAATGCGGAACTTTTGCGCGACAAAAGATATATCGAAAAACTTTCGGAGGCTTTTCCGCTTGCCGTAAAAGACGGAAAGGTCGACAAGTCGGTTCTTCGCGAAGAAGTGTTTTCGGACGAGAAAAAGCGCAAAACGCTCAACGCGCTCGCGCACCCCGAAATACGGCGGAAAATCGAAGAAATCACGGGCGACGCCGTCATTGAAGTGCCGCTTTTGTTTGAAAGCGGAATGACGGATTTGTTTGACAGAGTAATCGTCGTGACCGCCGGTGAAGACGTGAGAATAAACCGCATCGTTTCGACAAGGAACATATCAAAAGACCTTGCGAAAAACATAATAAAAAACCAAGCCACGGACGACGAAAGAATTAAGCGGGCGGACTACGTCGCGATAAACGACGGCACCCGAAAAGATTTATACGAACAAGCGAAAAACATTATAAAAAGGATTTTTGAATAATAATATGGAAAACGTTCTTGACATTCTCGGCGGCGTGAAAGACTACGCCCATCGCGGCTGTTTCGACAAGACTTTGCCCGAAAACTCGCTCACTGCAATCCGCATTGCGGCGGACAAAGGGCTGGGGCTTGAAATCGACGTGCATCTGACAAAAGACAACAAACTCGTCGTGTTTCACGACCACACGTTAAAGCGTATGTGCGGCGTAAGCGGCATTGTCGAAGAAATGACGGAAAGTCAGCTGACCGCGCTTAAACTCAAAAACACTTCGCACACGATTCCGACGCTGAAAGACGTACTTGCGGCGGTTGACGGGCGCACCCCGATATTGATTGAGTTGAAGTGCCGAAACAACGAAATCGCACTTTGTGACGCACTGATTGATGAGTTAAAGTCCTATAACGGCAAATATATGTACATAGGCTTCAACGAAAAGGCGGCAAAGTATTTTAAGGATAAGGGATATACGATTGCGCTCTCGTGCTTTAAGCCGAAGACGCCGAAACTCGATTTCAAACCCGATTTTCTGCTTTGCAATATTCTGGGGATTCCGCGCAGCAAGAAAAAACGCGCGAAATATCCGCCGTTCATATCCTGGACAATCGAAAGCGAGCGCGGCAGGAAAAAATCGGAAGAAACGTCGGTCGCGACGATTTACAACACGGCAAATTTCAATTTCTGAAAACAAAAAACGTCATTGCGAAGCATCGCTTGCGATGCTGTGGCAATCTCCCGGAAGGGGAAAGCCTTTCGTGCGTTTTTGAAATAAAAAATAAGAATAAAGATAAGAGGTAAAATTATGCAAAACATCACAAACGGCATTCTGGACGTAACGGTCAACGAAAACGGCAGCCTTCTCGACAGTGTGAAATATCGCGGCGAGGAATATCTCTGGCAGGGCAGCGAGAAATCGTGGAAATCGAAAGACATCGTCATCTTCCCCTTCGTCGCGCGCCTTAAAGACGGCTGGTATACCGTCGACGGAAAACGCTATGAAATGAAAAACCACGGGCTTGCCCGCTACAACGTCTTCACGGCGGAAAGCAATACCGGCGACACGCTCGTCATGGACTTTAAATCGACGGAAGAAACCAAAAAACAATATCCGTTCGATTTCGATTTCAAGGTGAAATACGCGCTTGTCGGAAACAGTATGAAAATCACGTACACCGTCGTAAACACCGGCGACGTCGATATGCCTTTCGGGCTCGGCACGCACTTCGGCTGGGCGCTTGTCGGCGACGAAACCGACGATACCTGCGACGTATCCGGCAACTTTGCGATTATCGACACCGATAAACCCATCGAAGAATATGAATTCGACGACGATCTGCACCTTGTCAAGGGCGAGAAAAAGTCGGAATTTACCAACAAAATCCCCCTGGTGAAATCGACCTTTATCCACGATGCGGTCGTCACGAAAAACAACGCGAAAAAAGTAACCCTTCTGCGTCGCGACGGCAAGGAAATCACGTTCGACATCGGCAACGTTCCCGTGCTTGCTATATGGTCCAACAACAAAATGGGCAAATACGCCTGCATCGAAGCGTGGTGGGGGCTTCCCGACACCGTCGATTGCGACAGGGAACTGAAAAACAAATTCCTTATCAACACTCTCCCCGCGGGAAAGACGTTCGAATATGAAGTAACCGTTACGTTTTAATAACTAAACGGCGTTTATTATTGAAATTTTCAAAGGCGCGTGCTACAATTTAACGGTAGCGCGCGTTTTCGCGCAAAGGAGAATTTATGCAAAGAATGAAAGTTTCGGAAATTCCTTATGAAAGAGCGGACGCCGAAAAGGTATGCGGCGTCATTGATAAAGCGGTTGAAAAAATAAACGCGGCGAAGTCCGTCGACGACGTGCTGGAAGCAAGAGGGCTCGTGAACGACGCTTTGCGCGATTTTTATACGGAGTCGTCGCTTGCGAACGCCCGTTTCACGCTTAATACCAAGGACGAGTTTTACAGCGCCGAAAAGGACTATTACGACGAGAAAATGCCCGTGGTGCAGGTGAGTTATCTGAAATACGCCGACGCGATTTTAAGAAGTAAGTTCTTGGACGAACTCAAAACAAAAATAAATCCCGTCATCATTAAACAATTCGAGTTGCAGAAAAAAGCGGTGAGCGACGCGATCGTTCCCGAAATGCAAAAAGACAATGCGCTTGTTACGGAATACTCAAAGTTCGTGTCGGAATGTACGTACAACTTCCGCGGCAAGGATATTACGCTTGGCGAACTTCGCAAATTCGCACAGGACAGCGACCGCGCAACCAGAAAAGAAGCGTACGTCGCGCTTGGAAAAACGCTGGAAAAACACAGCGATTTTCTGGACGACGTCTTTGACAGAATGGTCAAAAACCGCGACCTTATGGCAAAGAAAATGGGATACAAAAACTACGTTGAGTTGGGCTATTACAACATGGGCAGGCTTTGCTATGACGAAAAAATGGTAAAGGTGTTCCGCGAAAACGTCTTAAATGACATCGTGCCCGTCGTGACGCGTCTGAAAAAGCAGGTTGCGGAAAAACTCGGCATAGACCACATGCGCTTATACGACAACGATACGTATTTTCAGGAAGATCCGAAACCCGCTCTCGACGAGCGCGGCATTCTGAAAGCAGGGCAGGAAATGTACAAGGATATGAGCCCCGAAACCGGCGCGTTTATGGATATGATGATGGATACCGACGCGTTCGACGTGTTCACGCGCGAAGGCAAATGGACGGGCGGATATATGACGAGTTTCGATAAGTATCACCAGCCGTTCATCTTCGCAAACTTCAACGGAACGACCGCCGACGTCGACGTCGTAACGCACGAGGCGGGACACGCTTTTGCGTATTATATGTCGGAACCCGTCGTGCCGTACGAACTTGGTCTCGGCGCAATGGAAACGGCGGAAACACACAGCATGTCAATGGAGTTTTTCGCCTGGAAATATATTGATATGTTTTTCGGCAAAGATGCAAATAAGTACCGTTATAAGCACCTTTTCGACGCTTTAACCTTCATTCCGTACGGAACGATAGTGGATTACTTCCAACATATCGTGTACGAAAACCCCGATATGACGCCTAAGGAGCGCGACGACGTCTGGCTGAAACTTGAAAAAGAATTCCGCCCGTGGATGGACGCCGACGACGTGCCGTATCTTTCAAAAGGTACAAGATGGCAATACCAGAATCACATTTTTGAAAGCCCGTTTTATTACATCGATTACTGCCTTGCTCAGACCGTCGCGATCGAGTTTCTGGAAGAATCGCAAAAGGATTACGACAAGGCGTTCAAGGCGTATCTTGCACATGCGACGCGCGGCGGCTCGTACGTCTTCACCGATCTTGTTCGCCTTGCGGGGCTGAAATCTCCGTTTGAAGAAGGCGCGCTTAAAGAAGTTGCGAAAACGTCCGAAAACATTCTTTCGTCGCTTCAAAAAACGTTTTAATTTTTACGGGGATAATATATTATGAAAAAAACAAAAGTCAGGACAAGTAAAATTTTGTTGTGGGTTGTGTCGGCGGCGCTCGTCGCGATACTGTCGGTGTCGCTTGCCTTTATGGGCGTTGCGCTCAACCGCACGAAAAACCTTTATAAAACCGATATTTCAGGTCTTACCGGGCTCGCAAGCAAAACCGTGTTGTTCATCGGCGACGGTATGGGCGAAAACCATATTAAAACGACGGAAACGTATTACGGCGAAAGGGCGTTTATGCGCTCGCTCGGGGCGGACGGGTTCGTAACGACGTTTTCAAACAACGTCGGGATTCCCACGGACAGTGCGGCAGCCGGAAGCGCGCTTGCAACCGGACAAAAATTCAATAACGGCGAAGTCGCACGCCACGGCGGAAATAACGTCAAAAGCGTCGCAGAGTACGCCAAGGAGAAAGGGCTCGGCGTGGGTATCGTGACGACGGACAATCTTTACGGCGCGACGCCGGCGTCGTTTTCGTCGCACGCAAACAACAGGGGCGACACTTCCGAAATAATTAAAGGGCAGATTAACGACGTCGTGGACTTGTATCTCGGCGCGGGAAAAGACGAATACACGAAATATAAATCGCAGTTTGAAAGCAAGGGCTTTACGTTCGCAACAAGCTTCAACGACGTCGGCGGAAGCATTTTGAGCAATAAATTAATTATGCCGTTTTCTTCGCTTCCGTCGGAAGACGGCACCGCCGATACGCCTACGCTCGAAATGTGCACCGAGTTCGCACTGAAATTTATGGAAGCCCGCTTCCCGGGCGGATATTTTCTGATGATCGAGGGCGCGCATATCGACAAGAAAAGCCACAAAAACGATATTATCCCGATGACACAGTACCTTAAAAGCTTCGACAACTCCATTAAAATCGCATACGACAGGCTAAAAGATCTCGACAGCGCGATTATCGTCACCGCCGACCACGAAACGGGCGGGCTGAAATACAAGGACGGCGAAACCAAAGACGATATCAAAAACAGCCTTTATACCACAAAAACGCATACGGACACCAACGTGAAATACTTCATTTTCGTGAAAGGATTGTCCGCGGACGAGCTGAAAGCGATTGTTCCCGAGAAAATCGACAACACCGACGTAAACCGCATCGCGCGCGCTCTTCTCGCCGCTTAAACATAAATGGTTTCAAATACTTGACTTTATGCGGTTTTTAAGATATTATTTTATCCGTTGTGCGGACATGGCGGAATTGGCAGACGCGTAAGATTCAGGTTCTTATGGTCGCAAGGCTGTGCAGGTTCAAGTCCTGTTGTCCGCACCAAACAAGAATAAAACGAACCCGAGAGAAAATCTTGAGTTCGTTTTGTTTTTTACAAGAGATTATTTCGGACTTAAAATCAAACGATAAATACATTACAACTTTTAACCGAGTGTTCTAAACGCTCGGTTTTTCTATGCAACAAAAAACCTAAACCAACACATTCGTATTCGATTTAGGTTTTGATTGGCGGGAAATAAGGGGTTCTAACCTCGCTTTACTCTACCTATATAATAGACACGCTCTATCATATTTTTCTCATTCGGTACTATGCTACAATACCCAGAGTTAAAGGTAGAAATACAATAACACCTATCAATAAAAGTTTTACCATCATCGACACCTCACGTTTGAATGGAATTTGGAATTGAAGTTTAAATGAAAGTGTTGTTATTAAATTAAAAAGTAAATATGAAAAAATGCTTATAATGGTCTTTTTTTATATTATACAGTTTTTAACTAGGTTTTTCAGCTAAAAATAATTCAAAATAAAAAGATTTTTATAAATAAACAAGACTAAATCTGTCATATTTACCATGTATTAATAGAGCAAACCAAGTAGTTCTATTGAAAGTTTTTGCAGTTTCGACAAAAATTCTCATAGAAATTTTAAATTTACCTGCCAGAAGCTATTGACATGCTTTTTAAAATAATGTAAATTATATTTGCGCGAAGAACAAAAATATTGTCATTTTGCATACTGTTTTATTGTTTCATGCAAAATGCAATAGCGAAAATTCTTTTAGAGGTGTAATTATGGAACTTAAAAAGGTATTTGTCGACGGATATAAGAACATATCTGAAACTTCTATAGAAATCAATGACATCACTAGCGTTTTATCCGTAAACAATTATGGTAAATCGAACTTATTGCTTTCCGTTGTTTTTGGACTTAGTTTTTTACAACAACATTCAAAAATTAAACAGGCGATGATGAATGACATTAAAATTGTTCCTAGTTTAAAAAAGAAATATAATGTACCATTTAGTTTTATGATTGAATGTACTACAAAGTGGAATGATTCGGAGTGTTTTATAAAATACTTTTATTCGTTCGCTTGGGGTGGAAGAAAAGATAATAATGGGAAAGTGATTTCCGAATTATTACAAATAAGCGATAACAAGAAAGATTTTACAACTTTTATAAAACGAGATGAAAAACAAGCATCCTACAAATCTTCTAAAACAGGAAGATGTGTTACAAAAATCAAAATTGATGATTCAGAGCTTGTCATTAATAAACTTTTAGCTTTTGATAATCTTTTTTATAATGCAATCATAAAGGAACTATTGAATATAAATGTTTATATTGATAGACATTTTGACACTAATAGCGGATATGGTATTACTTTTATGAGTGAACAAGAGTTAACAGACTTGACATTAAAGCCCGAAGTTAATATTCCCAAAACTCTCTATAGAATTAAAAATGATTATCCAAACAAATATGAATTATTATGTAATGTTTATAAATCTTTGTTTCCTAGTGTAAATGATTTAATTGTGCAAGAATTTAGTAGCAAAATGCCCAGTATTACAATAAGGAATAGAAACAATGAAATTCCTTCATTTAGCGATAAGGTTTACGTTTTATATGTAGATGATAAGAACCTTAATTATCCTATTAACTTTAGGGCTATGTCAGATGGAGCAAAAAGGATATTATTATTGCTCACTTTTATTGTGCTTGCCCAAATAAATAAGTATGATTTGATTTGTATAGAAGAACCTGAAAATTCCATTAATCCTAACTTGTTAAGAAGATTCTTATATACAATTAAAGAATTGGCTGAAGATACAAAGATATTGTACTCTAGTCACTCGCCTTATTTAATTAATTATATGGAACCTAGAAACATTTACTTGGGGCTTCCTTCGGATGATGGCGTAGCAACATTTAAGAAAATAAAAACCAATACAAATAATATTAAAAGATTAATTAGAACATTACAAGACAATAATTTGACATTAGGCGATTATTTGTTTGATCTAATGAGTGGTTCTTCAGATGATTATGAGGAGTTGTTGTCGTATGTCGAATAATGTAATCACATGTTTTTATACGGAAGGTGCTACTGATGAAGTATTCTACGATAAGTTGAGACAGCACTTGAGAAAATATTCAACTTCAAAAAAGTTTTATGTCTCTAATGTAGAAAAATCTAACATACAAGGCATAGGGAATTTCCAATCGAAACTTCTTAGAAAATTTAAGGCGGAAATTCTACCATTAAAGAAAGACAAAACAGACGAAATCGTTGTTTTTCTTTGCTATGATAAAGATGTTTTTGAGTTAGTATCAAAAACGCCACCTGTTGACAGAGAAAAACTTGAACAAGATTTGTTAGAAGCAGGCGCCAATAAAGTCATACATATCGTAGCCGATAAATCAATTGAAGATATTTTTTTAACGGATATTGATAGTATTTTGTCCTTTTTGAAACTTAAAAAGAGTGAGTTCTCCTCTCTTTCAGGGAATGGCTATGAAAAATTGAAAAAGCTTTATAAAAAGGCAAATAAGATATATCAAAAAGGTGAAAATGTTGAAGGCTTTGTTGAAAAATTGAATATGGATTTAATTTGTTCAACATACTGTAAAATGTTTTCGCCTATATGCACGATATTATTTAATGATTTTCAATGTATAAATAAAAGATAAGAAATGTGTACAAAAGAGAGCAGCTGTTATTTTAACACTTTTTATATGACACTATATGACGCTTCGATTTATCGCCATTCTCAAATGCATACGATATTGCGCAAGAGGCAATGTTGTTTCTTTGCCAACATATAGGCGAGAAACTCGGTGACAACTGTATCACGAAATACGGAAAGGCTACAACCATCAGAAGTGCTTGTTATCGTTGCGCCGACAATTATTTACAAAAGCAATACACGCGCCATTTATCAAACACAATATGCCTTGACGAGCGAATTACGAGTGAGTCTGGAACAACACTCGATGACGAGCAGAAAAACGATTATACAGTCGTTGACGGGCTTATATCGAAGATGAAACTTACCGCCGCTGAATACGAAACGATGTGTGCCTATATGGCAGGACTTACTTATCTCGAAGTAACTCGGCTTTTGAATGTAAACCGCACGACGATCTGGCGTAGACAAAACAGCATTCGTAAAAAATACTTATACGCGACAAATTGCTTTTAATAACAAAATAGACGGATGAATTGAGAAATCTATCCGTCTATTCTTATGCCGTATTAACGCTTTAATTTTACCTTCAAACTCGCAAGGTTTTTGCGACAATCGCGATTAGGCGTGTCTTGTCTTGGTACAAGTCGTGATCGATTAACGAACTGCTAATTACCAATGATAGATATAAATATTTATACACCATAAAAGTAATTGATTTTTGAGTCGATATATGCTATAATAATGTTATAATTATGCAAGTTGGTGGTGTTTCTAATGAGTTTTTGCGATGATATAAGAACGATTCGTCAAAAATGCTTTCTTTCACAAGAGGCATTCGCTAAAGAATTGGGCGTTTCTTTCGCCACCGTCAACAGGTGGGAATCTGGCAAAACAAGGCCGACATATAGGACAATGAAGCTGATTGATGACTTTTGTAAGAAAAATAATATAGTTTTTGATGTCGGAACATGGTTCAGTAGGTGACAATGATGAAAAAAACACAAGAACAGATCAGCTACAACATGAAACAAGTGAAAAACAAGGATTCCGCATTAGAGATTGCTTTAAGGAAAGAGTTGTGGAATCGAGGTGTCCGATATCGTAAGAACGTAAAAAAAGTATATGGCCATCCGGATTTAGCTTTTATCACAAAAAAGGTCGCAGTTTTTGTCGACAGCGAGTTTTGGCATGGTTTTGATTGGGAAAACAGAAAATCCGATATAAAAAGCAATCATGAGTTTTGGATTACGAAGATTGAAAGGAATATTGAAAGAGATAAAGAAGTGAACACCTATCTTGCTTCTTCTGGGTGGGTGGTATTACGCTTTTGGGGTGCGGATATAAAGCATAATTTGAAAGCATGCGCCGATCGTATAGAACAAGAACTCAAGGAGAGATAAAATGCCATATAGGACGATTGATTTGTGTGCCGGAATCGGCGGCATTCGAAGAGGATTTGAATTAACCGGAGAATTTGAAAATGTTTTGTCGGCAGAGGTTGACGATGCCGCTTGTAAAACATACGAGCACCTTTTCGGTGATAATCCGAAGAACGATTTGACTTCTAAAGAGTTTAAAGAATTAGTTGCAAAAACAGAGTACGATGTTCTTTTGGCTGGATTTCCATGCCAAACCTTCAGTCGTGCTGGGTTGCAAATGGGCTTCAATGATAACGAAAAAGGGATTATTTTTGAGCATATAGTCGAGATAATCGAATTAAGCCATCCGAAAGTGCTGTTTTTGGAAAACGTTGACAACCTGGTAAGGCACGATGAAGGGAGAACGTTCCGCATTATTATAGAGACCCTGGAACGAAGGTTGAATTATAAAGTAGTGGGAGTGACTCGTGAGCATGATGAGCTGATATACACTCCTAAAGATTTTATCAGAAATTCCAAATATTTCGGGGTCCCGCAAAATCGACCGCGAACTTACATTGTAGCATTCAACAGAGCTTACTACGGAGATGCAACCGAAATGATAAAGGGTCCTATGCCGTATTCCAATGATTTGCATTTATATGACGATTTGCGAGACTTGCTTGAAATGCATGCGGATATAAAATATTATATGTCGAGTGGTTATTACCAAACATTGATAAATCATCGCGCAAGACAAATATCAAAGGGAAACGGTTTTGGCTTTAAAATCGTTAATTCGCCTGAAATAGAGCATCCGATTGCAAATACCATTTTGGCTACTGGAGGTTCGGGCAAAGAGAGAAATTTGGTGATTGATCAGCAGGAAAATGTATGCGGAGTGGAAGTTCCCGGGAAACATTCGCCTACCAACGATGATTGCGTAAGAGTTATGACGCCTACCGAATGGGGAAAGTTGCAAGGATTCATCAATTATGCGTTCGTGGAAAACGGTATAGACAGATTTGAATTCCCAGAAGGAATGAAAGACGGACAAAAATATAAGCAATTCGGTAACTCGGTAACCATTCCTGTCATCGAAAGTATGGCAGGATATATTCTGAATTGCCTTACTTACATGAAATAATCTATAAATATTTGAAAGCGGTAGAGTATGTTTTATCGCTTTTTCTTTATACATTTTGCAAATACTTAACAATATTTACAAAATATTTGAAAAATATGCATGAATCATATTGACAAAGTGACGCAACAAAGATATAATATATTTGAAAAATATTTTTCGGAGGTTTTTTATGAGTAAAGGTCAGGAAACGAAAAGAGAGTGTTTTGTAAGGCTTGCCGAAACAAGGACTAACAAAATACTCGATATGTTGAGGTTGCTCGGAAACTGCTCAAGTAAAGGCAGTTATGAATATACCGAAGATGATGTAAAAAAGATATTCGGAGCAATTGAAAAAGAGGTAAAAAACACTAAAAATCGCTTTCTCGGCATCGATTCAAAAACAGAACGCTTTACTTTAGATTAAGAAAGGAGCAATACCGTGGGACAAGTATGTTGGGATTTTCCTTTATTGGGAACCGGTAATCAAAGCGGTAATAATATTGCCGCAATCACTATGTTTAAGGGATCGGGTATAATGGATGGTCTCGCTAGAGAAGTTTGCCAAAACTCCCTTGATGCAAAAGATAAAGAATTGCCTCTTGATACTCCAGTTAAGGTATCTTTTGAATTATCCTATATAAAAAAGAGCGATTACTCGATGTTTGAAGGATATAAAGTTGCGCTTGAAAGTAGTATCGACTATTGGAGGACGAGTCCTTTAAGCACACCGAAAATTATGGAGTTTCTTGAAAATGTCAGATCGGCATTAAACGAAGAAGAAATCCCCGTGCTTGTAATGAGCGATTATAATACCGTTGGTCTTAACGGCGTCGGTGCTTCCGAAACCGAGAAATCATTTTGGAATCTGCTTGTAAATACCGAAGGCATATCAATAAAACAGGATGATAACAGTGCTGGGAGTTTCGGTATAGGTAAAAATGCCCCCTTCGCTTATTCCGCGCTTAATCTTGTTTTTTATAACACGCTTGCAAAAGACGGAGGTAGAGCTTTCGAGGGCGTGGCAAGATTGGTCACAACCCAAAAAGAATATAAGGGAAAGATGCGCCTTACCCAACCGATAGGCAAATACCTCTATTTGGAGGATGAATATACCGGGCGTCCTATACTCCCGACAGATGAAAGCCCGATAGCCAATATCGATGCTTTCAGAAGAACCGAAATCGGGACGGATGTTGCTGTGGTTGGGTTTAAGCTGAATGATTATACGGATTGGGAAAAACTGACCTCGGTTGCGATAATAAAAAATTTCATATTGGCAATCATGAACGGTAAACTCGATGTGACCGTAAAATCCCCCGATCGCTTATTTGAAATTCGCAAAGATACTCTTGAGAAATTACTTTTTATCGATTTCAAAGATGAACCGCAATTGAAATATGCGAGACAGACATATGAGACGATTCAAAAAGGCACGCAAGTAGTGACGAAAATTGCCGAGAAAGGCGATTTGAGTATCTATGTTAAATATGAGGATACATATTCGGCCTCTTTTTCTCGTTTCAGGTCAACTGGGATGCTTATAAACACTACAACGGATGTGTTGCCTCATTTTTCCGTTGTGGTTGTTGTCAACGACGTCGGTGATATGGAGTTAAGCAAAACGCTCAGGGAGGCGGAACCGCCGCAACATAATGAGTGGAAACCCAAAAACATCACAGACAATCGGGCATTACATAATAAAGCTGTAAGATACATCAGGAATATTACAAGTGAAATACAAAAGGTGTTGGATGAATTCGAGAAGGCTGATATCACCGACAAAATGGATGCGGGAATCGGAAATTATCTTCCTGATGCATCCGATGTTGGTGTTACAAACGAAGGAAGTGACGGACTGAAAATCGATGTAAAGATCAGCGAGATCTCTTCCTACGGCGGGCGCGTTTTTTATAATAGTCAGTATGAGAGTGCCTCAACCGATAACGGTAAGGAATTGCCGAAATCGGGTGTGAAAACCGGCAAGAAAAAGCGCAAAAAAAAGGTTAAGGTCAAAATACCTGTTGTAGAACCTACGGGAGGAAGTGATAAAGGCGTTTCCCCCGGTGCGGGAAAAGTAAAAATCGTGTCTCCCATAATTACCGAGCATCGGACCTATTATTTGGCTGCGAACAAGTACAGATGCTATATCAACTCGCCCAAAGATTATGAAAAAGTGTATATTCAGTTCTATGCCGGCAGAGAAGATGAGGGCCAAGATGCCCTGACAATTAAAAATGTCAAGGTTGAGAACGCTTCCCGATATGAAGTTCACAAAGAAAAGTTCGGTCCCGTTTCACTGAAAGCGGGAAATAATACGCTCTACATAGAGTTTGAAAACAGTGAAATAATGGCGGTAATTCCAGTGTTTACGATGGAGGTGTCGAATGAGAAACAGAGCGATTGAATATCCGCATCCCGTGTTAAACGAGTACACAAATGATTTTGTGAATTGCGATTTTTCCATAGAAGTTGTTTCCCAGGGAGATGGCGGAAACGATATCAACATTGAATTAGCTTATAACCTGAAAAGCGATGGTATTTCCGACCTGTTGTCAAAAGGCATCGCAAAAATAGTTTTGCGATTGACCTGTTTCAGAACGTCTTATCGAAGAGTTTTCTATATGGAAACCGAAGGGACTACCATTATTGCCATTGAAAAGAAAAACGTTACGGATGTTATCGATTTGCAAGCATCTATTGTCGTGGTCCGTGATTATAAAGATTATTCTTTAGCTGATTTTAATAAGAATTATTTCGGATCAACGGCTTTTTCTCTCCGAAAAGGAGATGTTATTGCAAATGAACCCGGAATAAAGATCAAACTCAATACGGTTCTTGAAAAAAATATGGCTGGAATCGTGCAAGTCAGCCATTCGGAAATACCCGAGATGCGAGTGCATTATGCATCAATCGAGGAAACCGATCCCGCTTTAACAAATTATATTATCATTACTCTGCCGGAATCGGAATACAAAAACTATTCAAATTTAACGAAGAAAAAGCACTTAAAAAAAGGAATTGAGCGTTTTTTGCAATGTTCAATCGTTCTTCCGGCGATTACGGAAGCGGTATCGAAATTGCGAATGGAAGAGGAATTTGACGAGTCCGAATTAGACAAGCATTATAAAGGAACAGTGTGGGCGGAATCGATCAAAGCCGCACTTATAAATCTCGGCATTGATGATTTGTCCGCAAGTACGGAATCGGATTTTTCCATTGCCAACAGATTGTTGGGAAATGTGGTAGGTGATTCGATAAACAATTTGATGCAAAAGATGATCGAGTGGTCTACGATACGACAAGAGGATGATGTGTTATGAATTTGATTTATTTTACGAAAGACGCATACAAATTGCTGAAAAAAGATTTGAACGCCAATAAGGATAATTACTATAGCGATGATCCATGGTTAGCGCAATATTTTGCGGATCAAGGACTCGAAGAGTATTGTAAAACTTCTTCTATTGTTGTTCCGAATTTTCAATTGCTGAATGTCGAGGACGGAGACAACGATGCAAAGAATCGCGCCGATTTAGCGAACATAAAGACTTTATACACGGAGTACAAAGATAAAATTACCCCGCTCCAGGCATCCGATCCGATGCTTTGGTCTGCATTGTGTCATATAACTTTTAGGTCATATGTTCTTCAAAGGTGGAAGAAAGATGACGGAACCGTTCGATTGGGTAAGCGTTTTTTCGCGACCGAAGGACGTGCCTCATTGTGCTATTATAATGCGATTTCGAGATTGTGGTGGTCGGGTTATCTTACCTATGATGATAGCGGAGAAAGTGCAAACCCCTGGCACTTAACCGAAACTCTTTTTTCCGCACAGCAAATACAAAAAGACCTTTTTGACCAACCTTTCAGCATGAATAAAAACATAGTTAAAGGTCTGTTAAAGGCTTTAAAACGGATTCAAGAGGAGAATGGGAATAACTGTACAACAATATTCCGCGAATGCTGTGACGGTTATATTAATCATTACGGGGTCGTTACGATACTCGATATTCTTGAACCAGATGAAATAGAAAAGATAGCCTACAATTATATGAAGTCACTAATAAAAACCACTTCTATAGATTAAGGGTTCAACCTGTTATAATTGGTTTACCGCATCAATAATTTGGTTAAGAGACTTATTTATATTTATCAATTCCCCTTGATTGAGACACCTCAATTGAGGGGAATTTTCATTTGTTTATGCTCCTTGTTCAAGATGTCGTGAATATAAGCGAAAATCAGCTTGTGAAGCATCTTAATATACTTTTCACTAACGCCTCACTCTTCCGCATACTCCCTTTTGCGTTTTGGAACAGCGACACAAACGTTAAAACTCGCAAGGTTTTTGCGACGTTGGCAATTAGGCGTGGCTTGTCTTGATACAAGTCGGCTCGGCTGCGCCTCGCCGAAGCCAGAAAGACCAAATCACAATGTGCAAATATCGTATTTTTAATTCGTTTAACAAA
>OKSD01001649.1_pt1 | contig 21387 bp, 18 predicted proteins | sample 1601221 | NCBI WGS metagenome assembly OKSD01 (sample SAMEA3541550, study PRJEB24748) | human gut metagenome | biome: human gut; feature: human-associated habitat; material: faeces | place: China | collected 2012
GAAATCTCTCAGGATGTCGTAGATAAGAACCTCGATCACATCCTAGACGAGGCAGAAAACCGTCGTCATGCTGAAAAGGCCGTAATGTACACACTCTTAAATTCATAAAACCATGGAATGTTGATAACCGCCGGGGGGCGATATAACAGTATGCCCCCCGGCGGTTATTTACATTCCATGGTTTTACCGGAAAAACCGGTTGCATGGCATTCAGGCAGGTGCTATAATCGGGGATAGCAAATTTGTAAGGAGGCCGCCATGAAACATCTGATAGACCCAATGGATTTAAGTTTGGAAGAGCTCGATCACATTTTAAATCTTGCTCAGGATATTATTGATCATAAAGAAAAATACAGTGAGTTATGCAAAGGCAAAAAGCTCGCTACTTTATTTTTTGAACCAAGTACAAGAACTCGTTTAAGTTTTGAAGCCGCCATGATGGAATTAGGTGGTAATGTACTTGGTTTTTCTTCTGCCAGTTCATCATCCTCATCTAAGGGTGAAAGCGTTGGTGACACAGTAAAGGTTGTAAGCTGTTATGCAGATATCATAGCCATGCGCCATTTTAAGGAAGGTGCTCCGATGCTTGCATCCATGAAATCCGATGTACCGATCATTAATGCAGGTGACGGTGGACATAACCACCCAACACAGACACTGGCTGATCTTTTAACGATCAAACGTGAAAAAGGAAGACTGGACAACCTTGTGATCGGCTTCTGCGGAGATCTGATGTTTGGACGTACCGTTCATTCTCTGATCAAAGCAATGTCCCGTTATGAAAATATCAGTTTTGTGCTTATTTCACCGGATGAATTAAAAATTCCTGATTATATCCGCACAGAAGTGATCGAGAAGAATAATATACCTTATAAGGAAGTTTCATCTATGGAGGATGTGATCGGAGAACTGGATATCCTCTATATGACAAGAGTACAGAGAGAACGTTTCTTCAACGAAGCAGACTACATACGATTAAAGGATACTTACATACTGGATAACAGTAAGATGGCACTTGCCCGTCCGGACATGTGTGTCCTGCATCCGCTGCCACGGGTAAATGAGATTGCTGTTGAAGTGGATGACGATCCAAGAGCATGTTATTTCCGTCAGGTATTAAATGGTAAATATGTCCGTATGGCATTAATTGCCACACTGCTTGGTTTAGCATAGGAGGTACAAACAGATGAACATAGACAGTATTCAAAATGGTATCGTACTTGATCACATTGCTGCAGGCAAGGCACTCCAGATCTATAATGACCTGCATCTCGACAAGCTGGACTGCTCCGTAGCAATTATCAAAAATGTCAAAAGCCAGAAAATGGGTAAAAAGGATATCTTAAAGATAGATCAGGATATCGACATCAACCTTGATGTCCTTGGATATATCGATCCGGATATCTCCGTTAATATTATCCGTGACGGAAAACTGGTGGAAAAGAAAAATATTGAGCTTCCGGAACGTCTGGTAGGCATCAAGAAATGTACCAATCCACGCTGTATAACCTCAACCGAACAGGGAATCCAGCATATCTTTAAGCTTACAGACAGAGCACACCGGATTTATCGTTGTATTTACTGCGAAGCAGATAAATAATTTTACTTGCTATTTACTTTTCGCAAAAATATGCTATAATCTAGAAGTTATCTGTGCGGTAAAGTATCGAAAAACGACAGAATTTTTAACCGGACTTTTTAAATATGTTTATAAATATTTAGAGGTGCAATATGGAACAATATGTGATCAAAGGCGGTCAGCCTCTTGAAGGAGAGGTAACTATTGCAGGTGCAAAGAACGCAGCTCTCGGAATCCTTGCTGCTGCTGTAATGACCGATCAGGAAGTTATAATAGAAAATGTACCAAATGTAAGAGATACCCGTGTCCTTCTTCAGGCAATTCAGGGTATTGGTGCGACAGTACGCTACATAGACGAACATACCGTATCCATCTGTGGCGCCGCTATCAATCCAAACAGTGATCTGTGCGTAGATGATGAATTCATCCGTAAGATTCGTGCATCTTACTATCTGTTAGGTGCATTACTTGGAAAATACAAGCACTCTCAGGTTGCATTACCTGGTGGCTGTGATATTGGCGCAAGACCGATCAATCTTCATATAAAAGGATTTGAAGCACTTGGTGCACAGGTTGATATTACAAATGGAACCATCTCCACTTATGCCGAAGAACTGATTGGAAGCCATATTTATATGGATGTTGCATCCGTTGGTGCAACGATCAATATTATGATGGCTGCAGTTCTCGCTGAAGGTAAAACCACCATTGAAAACGCAGCAAAAGAACCACATATTGTCGATGTTGCCAACTTCTTAAACAGTATGGGCGCAAATATCAAAGGTGCAGGAACTGATGTCATCCGTATCCGTGGTGTTAAAGAACTTCATGGTACTACTTATTCCATCATTCCGGATCAGATCGAAGCTGGTACATTTATGGTAGCCGCTGCTGCAACAAAGGGTGATATACTGATCAAGAATGTAATTCCAAAGCATCTGGAAGCTATCACCTCCAAGTTGAACGAGATCGGTGCTCATGTAATTGAATATGATGACTCTGTAAGGGTTATGTCTGATAAACGTTTGAAACCAACCAATATCAAAACACTTCCTTATCCGGGATTTCCAACGGATATGCAGCCGCAGATGGCTGTCACACTGGCACTTTCAAACGGAACCAGTATTGTAACAGAAAGCATATTTGAGAATCGATTCAAATATGTTGCCGAGCTTGCCAGAATGGGCGCTCACATCCGGGTAGAAGGCAATACCGCTATCATTGATGGTGTAGAATCCTTCTCTGGTGCAAATGTAGCTGCTCCGGATCTTCGTGCCGGTGCTGCTCTTGTGATTGCTGCATTAGTTGCAGATGATTTTTCCGTTATATCAGATATTAAGTATATTCAGCGTGGATATGAGAAATTTGATGAAAAGATCCGTGGTCTGGGCGGAAAGATCGAAAAAGTTGATACTGACAAAGATATTCAGAAATTTAAATTAAAAATCGGATAAATATACACATGAAAAAAGAGATGCCTGCTCCGTTATACCGGTTGGCATCTCTTTTTATTTTCAAATCAACAATCACATTTTTATAATCAAACATTTTTGACCTATCCCGCTCTCCTATTTTCTATTTCAACCTATATGTTCTATATTGTACGCACATCCAATTTTTTCTGTGAAATCACTAATTTTTTGACGAAAAAGGGTTTGTTTTTTCTGAGATTATGGTAAACTAAAATCAGTATTGTATTTTTTAGGCTTATATATTTTTATCACAAAAATCGAATCGTGCATTTATATACAAAGGAGAGCATCATATGAATAACAAACGGCTAAGTAACAGACCATATCGATCCGCCATACTGGCGATCGCCGCACTTATCTGCTGTCTTGTGGTCTGTCTTTTCATGAACAGCGGACTTTCTGATGCCGCAGGAAAATCCGGTCATATCAAAGATGGAGTAACGAATGTTTATTTCCGTGATGCCCCCGGCGGCAATCCTGTAACGGATCACGGCAGTAACATTATGTTAAATGGGGGTCACAAGCTTACAATCCTGAACACCTCAAACAGCTCCTGGTATAAAGTATCCCTTGTTTATAACAAGACAACCTATACCGGCTACGTATCCGCTTCATATGTCACTATCGACAAAACAGACTCTTCTGATAAAAACAATACAACAGCAACGACAGAATCCTCAGGGAAAAAATCCGACAAAGATTTTGAATCCTATATGAATGATCAGGGATTTCCGGAAAGCTATAAGGCACAGCTCCGGGAACTGCATGAGGCTCATCCATCCTGGACTTTTAAAGCTGTCCAGACAGGAATCGACTGGGATGATCTTGTAGATAATGAACGAAACAAATCCGGTCAGATCAAAAATCTTGTTCAGGGAACCAGCAGTTATCCACGCTACAACTGGCGTTCCACGACGATCGGTTACAACATCAAAACCGATACATGGGCATCCTTTGATGGTAACTGCTGGTATGCCGCATCGGATAAACTGGTCTCCTATTATCTGGATCCCCGTGTTTATCTGTATGAACGGTTCGTATTTGCATTTGAGAATCTCTCTTATGAAGATTCTCAGTCCAAATCCGGCGTGGAATCCATTTTGAACGGAACCTTTATGTACAAATCCAAGCCATCCGGTTCCAACAGTACATATTCCGAACTGATCATCAAAGCCGGAAAGGCAGTCGGTGTCAGCCCATACCACATTGCCTCCCGAATCAAACAGGAGGTTGGCTCATCACTCAGTTCTGCCACAAATGGAAAGCATTCCGTATATCCGGGGATCTATAATTTCTATAACATCGGCGGTTTCGACAGCGTAACCGGAAACGCCGTTACAAATGCACTTAAATGGGCATCCTCCGGTTCTACCTACGGAAGACCATGGAACACCGTATACAAATCCATCTATGGCGGTGCTCAATACATTGGAAATAATTACATTCTGCAGAAGCAGAATACTTTGTATACACAGAAATTCAATGTCACAAATACCTCTGCCTTATACTCCCATCAGTATATGACTAATGTGCAGGCAGTTTCCTCTGAAGCCTCTAAGGTATACGATGCCTACAGTGGTGCAGGCACACTGAACAATTCAATCACATTCTGTATCCCGGTATACAAAAATATGCCGGATACCATGGTCAGCAAACCGGCAGACAGCGGCAATCCAAACAACTATCTCAAATCACTGAGTATTGATAACTATTCCCTGACACCAACATTTGCAGTCAATACAACAACCAAGTATTCCCTGATCGTATCAGAGAAAACAAGTTCTGTTACGATTTCTGCAAGTCCGGTCAACAAAAACGCTTCCGTATCCGGAACAGGAAAAGTCAGTCTGTCAAAGGGTACGAATACAGTAAAAATTACAGTAAAAGCCCAAAGCGGCGCAAAACGTACTTATACATTAACGATCGTCCGTGGTAAATCTTCCGGTAATTCCGGCTCAGATCCTGAATTTGATGGTAACTATACTGTATCTGACGGAACCATAACAGGCGTAGCGGTATCAACCACCGTATCTGCATTTGTCTCCAATCTTGGATGTACAAACGGAACTGTCAGTGTAAGGACTTCATCCGGTGAAGAAAAGACATCCGACCGTATCGGTACCGGTGACATTGTAAAAATAACTGTTTCGGGCAATACCAGCACCTATACCGTTATTATCTTCGGTGATGTAAATGGTGACGGCATTATCAATGCACTGGATCTGTTAAAGATACAGAAGCATATTATCGGCGCTTCTACCTTAAAGGATCCATACCTGAAAGCCGCAAATATCAAACGAAGTGGTATGTTATCTGCTCTCGATCTGTTAAAAGTCCAGAAATATCTGATGGGCGCAGCACAGATCATGCAGCAGTAAATGAATAGATGATAAAATACAGGAGATATATAAAATGAAAACAAGAAAAAAATTAGCAGCATTATGTATGATCTTGGTTCTGGGATTAAGCTGTCTGGTATATGGAAACAGCATACACTCCTATGCAGCATCTACCCAGTTCTCGATCTCGCTTTCATCCTCATCCATTCAAAAGGGTGGTTCGGTTACAGTAACCGTATCGATCAGTTGTTCTGAAGCATTGGGTGCTTACAGCTATTGTCTGTCCTATGATTCCTCCTTACTGGAATATCAGTCCGGCGATGGCTATGGCGGAGGTGGAACCGTATCCTGTGCCGGATATGGCGATGGAAATATTACTTCTGCTTCCAACAGCTTTACATTTTCTGCTATAAATACAGGATCTGCCTATGTCAGTACGGGAAGCTCCGATGTCTATACATGGGGCGAAGAACATGCCGGAGCATCAGATGCAGGTGCTACGATCACAATAACAGCCGCTGGCGGCAACAGTACAACAGAAACAACGACCAGCGAACCAAATACAACAGACACCCCGGCTACAACAGAAACAAATTCTTCCGAATCTACAACAGAAGATACGACAGACACTTCTTCCGAGGACACAACGGAAGATACCACAGAGGAAATGTCTGATAACTGTTATCTGTCTTCGATCCAGATCACACCGGGTGAATTAAAGCCTGAATTTGCAAAAGATACATATACTTATGAGACAACCGTTCCCGGAGATACCACAAGCCTTGCGATCAATGCGATCCCGGAAGACAGCAAATCATCCGTTTCCATTACCGGAAATGAAGATTTTGAACCGGGAAAGACCTCTCATATCTCTATCAAGGTTACTGCGGAAACCGGCGATAATCATATCTACGACATTGCGGTTAATGTGGAAGAACTGGTAGATACAAGAGCGATCATCCAGATTGATGGAAAAGATTATTATTTTACAGAAGATTACAGCAAGCTTACTATTCCTGAAGGATTTGCCGAAATAAAAGAGAAATATAATGATACCGAAATCATTCTCTATCAGTCTCCAAACGGACTGGTTAAATGTGCTTATCTGACAGACAAGGACAGCAAAAACGGAGCATGGTATATCATTGATACTACTGCAAAATCTGCGGTTCCATTTATCAATGTTGCATCTGCTTACAAAAGCTTTATCATTCTGACAGCCGGCGAAGACGTTACAGTGCCGTCGGGTTACGCAGCTTTCACCTATAAGTTTAACAAAAATTCCGTAACCGCCTATCACAAATATGAAGATGATACGATCCTCGTAGTATATGCCATGAGTCCGGACGGTGAACCTGGATGGTTCTACTATGATACCGTTGAGAAAACATTTACCCGATTTGTCGCTTCAGCAGTTCCAACAGAAGCAGTCACGACTGCTTCTGCGACAGATGCCAACAATGGCTCTTTCTTTGATCAGCACAAGGACAAGGTTATCACTATATGTATCATCGTGATCGTAGTTATGTTCTTCCTGATCATTATCCTCGGAATTATGCTGATCCGGGTGATCAAGCAGGGACTTCCTGACGATGATCCTGACGATGATCCTGATGGTGCTGCAAGCAACGGTTCCGATAACGATACCGACGACAACGCAGGCAATGATTCCGATAACGATACCGCTGACAACGCAGGCAATGATCCTGATAACAATACAAGCGGCGATGCCGAAAACGTTCCCGACAATACCAGCAATAATGCTGCCGATGATACACCAGACAACACAGATCACAACACAGGCAATGATACAGGTATCGATACTGATAATACTTCGGATGATACTGTTTCTGCAAATGATACAAAGTCAGAGGATACGATAGCCGCTGCTGTTGTTCTGGACGAAACACCAGCAGAAAATGCCGATGATACAAACAACCAAAAGCCTGCGGACATTCCGGTAACAGATGGCATGACAGAGCTTACTGCTAAGCCATCCGTAAAAGCTGAAGATGTCACTTCCACCAGATTAAGCAGCGAAACTAAAAAAGCAAAGGAAGAAAAAGAAGCAACTCCGGCAGATAAAATCATCAAAAAGGCGGCTCAGTACTCTTCCATGAATACGGCTGATCTGTCAGAGGTATTCAATATGGCAGAAGCGATCGTGAATCACGAAGAGCCAAAGAAAAACACCGGCTCCTTGCAGTTTAAGCCGATCAAGCAGAATGTACCGGATAGTAAAGAAGAAAAATAAGACCTGACGAGAACTGTTACTTTCTGAGTAAGGTTTCTAATCACGTTTGCATATTATTTGTTACATTAAAACTGTTCATTGTGTACATTATTTTATGCAAATATAAAAAAGCCTGTCGAGAGTTTGCAGCATCTGAATAAGGTTTCATAATCCATAGTGCAGCCGACTGAGTTTCATTCAATTTTGTGCCATGTCGTCGCCGCAAAAGTTTTTATTGCGGCAGAGACATGTGCATATAAAATTGAGTGAAACAAAGGTAGGCAAACGTGATTATAAACCTTATTCAAAAGTTGCAAGCCCTCAACAGGCTTTTTATCTATACCTCTTATAAATATGCCTTCAACATATCAACTTTGTCGAGTCTCTCCCATGGAAGGTCGAGGTCAGTTCTTCCGAAGTGTCCATATGCTGCTGTCTGCTTGTAGATTGGTCTTCTGAGGTCAAGCATCTTGATGATTCCGGCTGGGCGAAGATCAAAATGCTCACGGATGATCTCAACCAGCTTCTCATCGGATACCTTTCCTGTTCCGAATGTGTCTACCATGATAGATGTAGGTCTGGCAACACCGATCGCATAAGACAACTGGATCTCACATTTATCAGCAAGTCCTGCCGCTACAATGTTCTTTGCTACATATCTTGCTGCATACGCTGCGGAACGGTCAACCTTTGTACAATCCTTTCCTGAGAAAGCACCGCCGCCGTGACGGGCATATCCACCATAAGTGTCTACGATGATCTTACGTCCTGTAAGTCCACTGTCACCATTTGGTCCGCCGATAACGAATCTTCCGGTTGGATTGATAAAGAACTTGGTATCTTCATCTACCATATCAGCAGGAAGAACCGGATCAAATACATACTTCTTGATATCTTCATGGATCTGTTCCTGTGATACTTCCTCGCCATGCTGAGTTGAGAGAACTACCGCATCGAGTCTCTTTGCTTTTCCATTCTCATCATACTCTACTGTTACCTGAGTCTTACCGTCTGGTCTGAGATATGGAAGTGTTCCATTCTTTCTTACTTCTGTCAGTTTTCTTGCAAGCTTATGTGCAAGTGCGATCGGATATGGCATATATTCCGGTGTTTCATTTGTTGCAAATCCAAACATCATACCCTGATCTCCGGCGCCAATTGCTTCGATATCATCATCGCTCATCAGATGCTCTTTTGCTTCTAATGCCTTATCAACACCCATTGCAATATCTGCTGACTGCTCATCAATTGCTGTGATAACACCACAGGTATCACAGTCAAATCCGTATTTTGCTCTGTCGTATCCAATCTCACGGATCGTCTCACGAACGATCTTCTGAATGTCTACATATGCTTTTGTTGTAATCTCACCCATTACAAGTACAAGACCTGTTGTGATCGATGTCTCGCAGGCAACACGGCTCATTGGATCCTGCTCCATCAATGCATCCAATACTGCATCGGAAATCTGGTCACAGATTTTATCCGGATGACCTTCTGTTACTGATTCTGATGTGAATAATAATTTTTCCATCATTTCCTCCTTGTATAAATACTATCTATAGTTACTGCCATGCGTATTCGTTCACATAGCTTTTGATTTTTCTTTTTTCAGACAAGTTATCCCCACCTGGTTTTATGCAAAAGAAAAATCCGCTCTGAGCGGATTGATAAAATCAAACCTCTCATTGTTCGACGTCTGCATATCACAGACTCGCTCAGGAAGGCACCTTCCATACAGGTCTTTCTTTCACCTGTTCCGGGGTTGCCATGGCTTCATAGTCCCTTATGACTCCACCATTCTGAATAAGAGCATTTATAAATATTTATTTGTATTCAAACTGCAATGCAGTTCTGAAACAGCTATACTCTAACTGATATATTTCCATAAGTCAATAGGTAATTTCTGTTTTGCGACAAAAATTCATTAAAGCTATCCTATAAAACCGCCTTGCTGAGCAGGTATAAGATGAGCAAATGTGCCGGATAGAACACATAAAATGTATATTTAAGAACTTTATTCTTCCGACCATACTCTCCGTTGTACAGACTGATCGGCAGGATTGCCAAAACTGCATAGAGCTGCCTTATTCCGTAAAACAGGAAATACAGCACTGCCGATACGATTGCAAACCCCATATTCTGACGCAGCTTCCAGCCAAACGGATAATGTCCGGTCACAAGACCGGCATTTCTGAATACTTGTTCCGCCGTGTCATCCTTGGTCGAATAATAAATTAATACGATCAGAAGAATGCCCGCCATTCCATAATCAAAATGCAGAGCCTCTGAAACTACCATAATGACAACAATTCCGATGACTGCGCCTATCTGATTCCATTTTGCTACTTTTCCAAGATAAAGCACAACCAGCCCCGCCGCAAGTGTAAAGAAAATATTCTGCTTCTGCAAATCAAATACCTGTCCGGTCGATGCCAGATCAAATGGAACTTCCGAAATCAGCGCAAACAAAAAAAGCCGGATAAAATATTTTCTGATATCCGACGTATGCCTGTACCCTTCTACCAACAGGAATGCGAATATAGGAAATGCGAGCCGTCCTACAGCCCGCATTATCCAGTTATTATTCATTAGAACAAGTCCTACATGGTCACATAACATAAATATGCACGCCAGAAGCTTTAACTGATTTGAAGTTATCCCTGTCTCTGTCCTCTTATCCATGTTTTCCTTAAATTCTCTTACGAAGTGCCTTTGACAACCGATCCAGTTCCTCATTGTCTGACTGACCCGGAACCCATGTAACTGTAACCGTATCCTTAATGAATCTTGGCACAAGATGCATGTGAAAATGGAATACTGTCTGTCCTGCAGCAGCGCCATTGTTCTGAATAATGTTCAGTCCGTCAGGATTTAATTCTGCTTTCTGAGCCTTGGCAACCTCTGTCGCAATCGTAAAGATCTTTGAAGCAGTATCCGCGTCCATGCTATATATATCATCATAATGTTCTTTTGGTATAATTAAAGCATGACCTTTATTTGCAGGATTTACATCAAGTATTACTCTACATATGCTGTCTTCATAAACTGTTGCTGATGGTATCTCACCATTTGCAATCTTGCAAAAAATGCAATCGTCCTTACCCATAAAAGTTTCCTCCTTAATTGCTTTTTCCATTTTACTCCATTATGTGATATTTTACAAGCTTTATGTGGTTTGGAAGGTTGCATAAGCCTTCAGATCTTCCTCAACCCGTTGTTTGATTTCGTTTATAATCTCCTGACATTGTTTTTTCTTCATTCCTGCCTGCACTCCTACTGTCAAAAGCTCCGTTTCTCCCGGATCTTGTCCATTTCCATCAACAGATGTTGTATGCTCACCATAATAGGTTGTGCTATACGTCAGATCATATGCCGGACTCAATCTCCATGTTTCTGATTCAGTATCATATACAAACGAAAAATTCTTTGAATGATCATCCCTGTTATGTGCAAATACATTAAAACACATTCTGCGAAACATATTTTCAACATCCATTTTATTATCTCGCGTCATTATTCTTGTTAATTTCATCAGGTCATGGTAGTCCAGACTTGGCTGGTTAAAATCAAGTTCTAACAACGCTGCCGCCGTTGCCATATGAACCTTGCTCCCATCCGTTTTTCTATTAAATCTCCGGGTTCCAAAGTATCCTGCATGTCGCTGCGATGGAAACAACCTTGTCTCACTCATAACGATTCCACATTTTTTTGCACAGACCGAATAATCATATTCCATTTGTCCAATATCTGCCCTGTCAACATGTGCTGGAAATTTTATGATCCAATCTTCCCCACGCATCTGGAAGACTATCTGCAAATATTCCAAACAGCCCGCCGAAATAATCTTTTTTCGGCACAAATACCTGCTTTTTCAGCGGCAGCGAAAAAGGGCTGATTGAAAATCCATCTTCCAGCCATTCATCACTATATTCAAAAGCAGCTTTTCGGTCTGCTGTTAACACCATCGTTCCCACCAAACGATCCTCATAGCAAACCTGAAGCATCCTATCTTCTATTTGTCTCATTCATAACCTCCTGAATATCCTTGTACGGAACCCGTGTAAACAATTTCCGAAGCTCATCTACTATATCCAGTGCAACCGCAATCCGCGTCAATCCCAACAGAGAGATCTGTCCGGTTTGCTCAAATCGTTTGATTGATCCATAGCTTACGCCACTTTGTTCCGCTAACTGCTGCTGTGACAACGATCTACGCTTTCGTATATTGCGAACTCTTTCTGCCAATTTCTTATCTAATTCATCCGGTGTCTCCCATACAAAAGGTTCCATGTATCTTTACCCCACAAATTATTTATATAGATAATATTTTATCTATATATCCGTCATTTTTATTATAATTGATAATATATTATCCATATTTCTTATATACTATTATCTTATCACTTTCAATTTATCTTTATTCAAAAAATGAAATGTACTTATAACCAGTCGAATAAAAATGAAACATATCATGTATTTTTCATGCCGATCCAACTGTCTATAAGCACATTTCATTAATAAAGCATCTTATAAAATGTATTCTTTCTGTCATTTGTCTGTGGAAATTCTGTTCTTGCATGTCTGACTGCCCCGGGATCAATATCTGCGACACGCAGCTTCTCACTAACCCGGATCGATACATCCCGCCCAAGCCAGTCATATACATGAGAGCCCGGAATATAGTGAAGCCCATCTCCATCTCCAACCCGGTTGACTGCGATCACATATGCCTGATTCTCGATCGCCCTTGCCTTCAAGAGTGTTTCCCATTGTTCCGCCCTCGTTTCCGGCCAGTTTGCGATCACCATGATAACTTCATACTGATCTCTCATTGCAGAGAAAATCTCCGGGAAACGAAGGTCATAGCAGATATATCCGCCTATCCGGATATCCTTTATCTGTGCCTGTACAAGCTTTTCTCCTGCCCGATATACCTTATCCTCACCGCTATATGAAAATGGATGGATCTTCGCATAATCAAGCAACACATTCTCTCCATCCACAAGCACCAGCCGGTTCTCATAAGCCTTTTCTTTCATTTCATCATCCATCAGGCTGCCATCGGCCATAACTGCACGAATATATCCAAATGCCATCGGCATCTTATATTTTCTGCTGTTCTCCATAAAAAATGAAACACTGTCCGGGATGTTATCCGCATCCCAGCTTTCCGCATGCAACCATGGCCGCATCGTAAATCCTGTCAGTGTCATCTCCGGAAATACCAGAAGCTCTACTCCATTTGCACTTGCTTCTTCCATAACTTCAAGGCAGCGTTTCTTTGCTTCTTCCCTATTCTCAAATCCAATATTCAGTTCTGTAACTCCAACTCTAAGCATAGCCGCTGCCTCCTGCCTGTTTTTCTTTATTATATTCTTATATAGTATATTTATATCTGCTTTTTTTCAACCCTTAAGCCTCCCATTCTAATTGTCAACCTTAATGTTTATTCTGTGGTTGACATTTGAGAGTATACCATCTATAATGTTATCCAGTGGGTGCCATTTAATAGTTGACATTCAATTTGTTATCTGGAAGCGGATAGCTTAGCCCTGCTATCCGCTTCATATTTTTGTCAATCCCCCTTAACCTCATCCAATCAAGGGATGGCATCCATTGTACTTATATTATTTATTCAACAAGGAGAACACACATGAAAAACAAATTCACAACCGTGGAGATCACAATGATGGCTGTATTTGCAGCAATCTTATGCGTATCCGCATATTTAAGTATCCCAACTCCACTTCCAAATGCAGCACACATTACATTACTGAACTTTATGATCATGCTCATTGCACTGGTATTTGAAGTCCGCGATTCAACGATCATCGTTGCTTTATGGATGATCCTCGGTGCAGTCGGCGTTCCGGTATTTATCGGCGGCGGCTCCGGTATCGGTTATCTGACAGGAGTATTCGGTGGATATACATTCTCATTTATTATCGTTACTATCTTTGCAGGTCTGACAAAGGGTAAGAAATACAATCGTATCCGTTATACGATCGTTGCCATTTTAACAGCAGCACTTATCGACATCATCGGTATGTTATGGTGGAAATTCAACGGAAACTTAACCTGGAAAGTCGCTTTCCTTTCAGGCTTTGTTGCATTTATTCCACTTGATCTTGTAAAAGCTATCATTGCTGCACAGATTGTTCCATTATTCAAGAAGCTGATGCCGGAAGCAAATGTAAACACAGACGCAAAGAAAGAAGCAGCATAAAAAATATTATATAGTTATAAAACAAGCAGGAATCTTTAAAAGATTTCCTGCTTGTTTTTATTTTATAATAACTTAACCGCTGCCTCTGCAACAAATATATTATATTACTCTTTCCGGCTTTTTTAGATTGCCTTAACCTTTACATTCTTGCTCAGTCCGCACTTACGGAAAAGCTTCTTATATGCGCTAAGCTTGCTCTTTGGTACTTTGACCGTAGTCTTTGAAGTGATACCGGCAAAGGTTTTCTTGCTCAGCGTTTTGGATGTCAGCTTGGTTGTTTTGATCTTTAAAACCTTTAAATCCCTGCTGTTAGCAAAAGCATATGATCCAATTTTCTCAACTGATGTTCCAAGGGTGATCGTCTTTAAAACTTTTGTTCCGGCAAATGCCTTGGATCCAATTGTTTTAATACTTCCTCCGATCACAATATTATTATTTCCATCATATTCAGAGAATGTTGCACCTGCAAATGCTCCAGAATCAATGGAAGTCAGCTTATAAGTCTGATTTCCATATTTTATCCCTTTCATATTTCTTTTCCAGCCTTTTGTGCCGAAAGCACCTGCATTACTCCATACTCCAAGGGCTGCTGTCCGATTTCCGGCCTTTGTACTTGTAACACGGAAGATACAATATGGATGATTATATGTATCCTCAACAAAATAGGTTCCATTTTTGACTGGTTTTGTCTTCTTCTTTATGGATACCTTCAAATTTTTATCATAGTAAATTCTATCGTTTTCCATATTCTTTGGTACGATAATTTCTGTCAATTTATTCTCATAGCAAACAACAGAATCACATAAAGGACTTGCACTAAAATCCAGTTTCGTTAACCTGTTATTTGTACACTTTACCCATACTAAGGCATTATTATGACTGGTATCCAACTGGGTCAACTGATTCTTTGCACATTCCAGCTTTACAAGCTGTTTATTATTTGTAAGATGCAACTGAGTCAGCTTATTATCAGAACAGACCAAACATACAAGTTTTTCGTTTTTATCAACATTCAATTTTGTTAGTTTATTGGTCTCGCAATTCAAGTCTACAAGATCAAGATTCTTGGTAACATCAAGCTTCGTAAGTTTATTACTCCTACACCACAGAGTATGAAGTTTTGTATTTTTTGTAAGATCGAGCTTTGTAAGTTTATTACTCCTACACCACAGATCATGAAGTTTTGTATTTTTTGTAAGATCGAGCTTTGTCAATTTGTTTTCGTCGCAAAACAACCCTACCAATTTTGTATTCTTACGGAGATCCAGCCCAGTTAAGTTATTGCTGTCACAAGCTAATATCTCCAGTTTTACATTTTTGCTGACATCTAACTTTGTCAGTTTATTATCACAACAACTCAGTTCTTTTAATTTCGTTAATTTGGATACATTCAATTCTTTTATGCCGTTACGACCACATTCTACGAATTCCAGTTTTGTATTTTTGCTGACATCCAGCTTTGTCAGTTTATTGCTGCCGCAATCTAATTTTACTAACTTCGTATTTTTGCTGACATTCAGCTTTGTCAATTCATTGCCGCCGCAATCTAATTCTACTAACTTTGTATTTTTGCTGACATCCAGCTTCGTCAGTTCATTGCCGTCGCAATCTAATTTTACTAACTTCGTATTTTTGCTGACATCCAGCTTTGTCAATTCGTTATACCTACAAGACAAATATTCCAATTTGGAGTTCTTGCTAACATCCAGCTTCGTCAGTTCATTACCAGCGCACTCCAATGTTTGTAACTCTGTAAATATATTGATACCGGTCAGACTTTTACATGTATAGCCATATTCTTTACTCGTATAACTCAGACATATTGTCTTTACGCTCTTAATCTCTGACTTTGACAATACACCATCCTCATTCAGATCGATATTCTCAGAAATATATTTCCGAAATCCTTCATCCGGGAAATTCGTTGAATTGATCTTCACATCCCCCTGTGCTGCATCAACTTTCCGCATACCTGCATTACTAAATAACAGCGGTACTGCTACTAATGCCGCCAGTTCTCCGGCGATCAGCAGACGTTTTAATTTTGTCTGCAATGCCAATTTGTTCATTTGTTTTTTGTTTCTCATATTGTCTCTCCTTCCAATTTCTTCTTTTTACTCCGGGTTGACACAAGCGCAAAAAAGACCCGAAACAGGATAATCTTCCATTATCCTGTTCCAGGTCTTCTCAACTGCAGTTCTATATTTTATGGTATCAAAAAAGCGCTATTTAAGCGTGCTGTGCTGTGCTGTGCTGTGCTGTGCTGTGCTGTGCTGTGCTGTGCTGTGCTTAAGCCTTTTCCTTTCTGCATCCTTTGTCAATCCCTTTCGCAAAAAATTTACTAATTAAGTGTAGCACACCAAATGGTGAATGACAATTGTTAAAAACGTAGATTCTATATGTGATTCTATATGACATGTTTACTCAAAATGCATTTCATCCATATCCCAGTTTTCATAGAATTTTTTATTTTCATCTCTGAATCTTTCAAATAAAATAATATACGTTTCAACAATCTTCTGGAATACATTTTCCGCCAAAGATCCATCATAATCATGTGCAAGCTGATTCCTTATTTTCAACATCTCAACCCAGCGATCATCATCTATCAAGCGGTTCGTAAATGCTGTTTGTAAAACTTCCCGTGGTGAGCCAAGTGCAAAATTCGTAATTTCAAGTTTCTTCACCAGAATATCTTTCATTACTTTCCATGAAATATCAAACGTAAGATTGAAGTTCTGAATCGTTCCCTCCAGTACGAAATCCTGTTCCGGATCTGCATTTTGACTTTTTTTCAGATTGTTCAGGCAATTACAAAATGTACGATATCTGTTAATAAATTTGTTTTCCATATAAATCTATATCCTCCAATAATTGCTTATTCCTTATTGAGTCATAATCAAATATGTCTATCTTCCGAAGCGTTTCTACATCCTCCATATCCCGTTCCAATTTCAGTATATCCGGGCATCCATACACAACAAAATCAATATCGCTATACTCCGTTGCTGTTCCTGTGGCAAAAGAGCCAAACAATTTTAAATGCTTTATATTATTTTTTTTGCAAATTTCTGTTACTTTTTCAATAATCCGTTCAACCGGCATTACATTCATATCATTCTCTCCAAACCATGGCATTGCATGCAAGCATGTTAGCTCTCTTGCACTCATTATTTCGTGAGCATAGCTCACTCAATGCATTCTGCAAAATCAGCATCCTTGCGAGCAAACAATTTTGCATTCATTATATCATGCATGTAACAAAGTAGGAAATAAAAAATGGATATATCTACCTTATTATGGAAGATATACCCATTTTATCTTAATATTAAGCTTACAGATTCCGGTGCAGCAGACGATGTTCTTTTCCGGCAAGGAAATGATCGTACAACTGACGGACTGCCGGGTTCTCCTCGGAGAAACGGACATTGGAGCTTGCGTCTGCATTGTACATACCTTCCATACGGCTCCGTCTGGTTCTTGGGCCTGCGCCGGATGGCTGACCGCCACCCATGATACATCCACGTCTGCACGCCATAACCTCAACGAAATCATAGCTTGCTTCGCCGGATCGGATACGGTCAAGCAACCGTCCTGCATTTGCAAGACCATGTACAACTGCAATCTTCACTTCTCTGCCATCTAACTCGATCGTTGCTTCCTTCGTTCCTTCAAATCCCCGGACACCTGTATAACTGATCTCACGGATCGTGTTATAGGATTTGTCCTCCGCAAGACGACGGAGCACCGCTTCCGTTACACCACCTGTCGTTCCGAAGATCTTGCCTGCACCGGAAGCCACCGAAAATGGTGCATCTGCGGATTCATTTTCCAGTTCGGTAAACTGCAGTCCCATCTGCTTAATCATCCGCACAACCTCTGTCGTTGTGATGACATAATCGGTATCCTGTCTGCCATCCGTGAAATTATCCGGTCGGAGGATCTCTCCCTTCTTTGCTGTACAAGGCATGATCGATACAACCATCGTTCTCTTACCATCTTCTTTATCTTTCTCCGCAAAATAATCCTTGATCACTGCTGAGAACATTCCTTGTGGAGAACGGCAGGTTGACAGATTATCTGCAAATTCCGGATATTTTTCTTCACAATATTTGACCCATCCCGGACAGCAGGATGTGAATAACGGAAGCTTCTCATCCGATGCAAGACGCGCCGCAAATTCTTTGGATTCCTCCATAACCGTAAGATCGGCACCAAAGCTTGTGTCAAATACCATGTCAAAGCCCATGATACGAAGTGCTGATACCAGCTTACCAAAACAGTTCTCGCCCTTTGGTATACCGAAGTTATCTCCAACTGCCACGCGGACTGCCGGTGCGATCTGTGCAACCACCCGGATGGACGGATCTTCGATCGCATCCCAGATATCGGTTACATTGGTACGGATCGAGATTGCTGCGGTCGGGCAGACAACTGCACATTGTCCGCATCCTACACAGTCTGTCTCTGCAAGCGGCTTGTCAAATGCCGGCTGTACCTTCATTTTCGAACCACGGAATGCAAAATCGATAACACCAAGCCCCTGAATCTCATCGCAGGTACGCACACAGTCACCGCATAGGATACATTTATTTGGATCCCGGACGATAGACGGTGAACTCATATCGATCTTTTCTTCTTTTTTATTATTCAGGAAACGAACCGCATGCACACCAACCTTATAGGCAAGTGACTGGAGCGCACACATGCCATTCTTCTGACAGGTCGTACAGTCTCTGCAATGAGAGGATAACAACAGCTCGATAATAAGCTTTCTGTACTGCTGCACTTTCTTTGTATTCGTATAGATCACCATGCCCGCTCTCGGTGTCTCGGAGCATGCTGCAAATATTTTTCCTCTGTCATCTTCTACCACGCACATACGACATGCGCCATAGATGGATAATTCTGAATGATAACAGAATGTCGGGATGTCGATCCCTGCCTTTCGGATCAGAGACAGAACATTCTTCTCGCCCTCGATCGGCACTTTGATTGAATTGATCGTAATATAATCCATGTTCGTCTCCCTCCTTAATTCTCTGTATATACTGCATGGAACGCACAATTATCGATACATGCACCACACTTGATACATTTGGCTGTATCAATGACAAATGGTTTCCGGATCTCGCCTGTGATCGCACCGACCGGACAGTTTCTCGCACATTTGGAACAGCCCTTACATGCTTCCGGATTGATCTTATAGCGAACCAGTGCTTTACAGTTTCCAGTTCTGCATCGTTTGTCAACCACATGCTCGATGTATTCCTGACGGAAATTCTTCAGCGTACTAAGTACCGGAAGGGCTGCGCTCTTACCAAGTCCACAAAGGGCTGTGTCGGTGATCGCCTGTCCCAGTTCCTCTAACAGATCCAGATCCTCTAACGTACCATTTCCGGCAACGATCCGCTCCAGGATCTCAAGCATCCGCTTGGTTCCTTCACGGCATGGAACGCATTTGCCGCAGCTCTCGTTCTGTGTAAAGTTCATAAAGAAACGGGCTACCTCAACCAGACAGGTATTCTCATCCATAACAACCAGACCACCCGAACCGATCATCGCTCCTTTGCTCTTTAATGAATCAAAATCCAGACTGACCTCCAGATCATCCGTCACCAGACAGCCACCGGATGGTCCACCGATCTGAACTGCCTTTAACGGGATATCATCCTTTAAACCACCGCCGATATCATACACGATCTCACGCAGCTTTGTTCCCATCGGTACCTCGATCAGTCCCGTATTCTTTACACTTCCGGTCAATGCAAATGCCTTGGTTCCCGGACTTTTCTCCGGTCCGATCGACTTGTACCAGTCTGCACCATTTAAAATAATCATGGACACATTTGCATAGGTTTCTACATTATTCAGAACTGTCGGCTTGGCAAATAAGCCCTGCTCTACCGTTCTCGGCGGCTTGGTTCTCGGCATTCCGCGCTGTCCCTCGATCGATGCCGTGAGCGCACTTCCCTCTCCGCAGACAAATGCTCCCGCACCACGATTGATATGTATATGGAAAGAGAAACCGGAGCCTAAGATATTCTCACCAAGAAATCCCGCTTCCTCTGCCTGTGCGATCGCAGTCTTCAAACGGCTGACTGCCAGCGGATATTCTGCTCTTACATAGACATATCCCTCCTGCGCACCAACTGCATATGCAGCAATGATCATACCCTCTAACATCTTATGCGGATCGCCTTCCATCACGCTTCGATCCATGAACGCACCCGGATCTCCCTCATCACCATTGCAGACAACATATCGGATCTTCTCCGCCTGTCTGGCAACCTGCTGCCATTTGTATCCGGTCGGGAAACCACCGCCTCCACGTCCACGCAGATTGGAGTCACTGATGACCTGAATAACTTCCGAAGGCTCCATGGTAAATAACACCTTACGAAGTGCTTGATATCCACCGACCGCAAGATATTCATTGATATTTTCTGCATCGATATGTCCACAGTTTTTCAGTACCAGTCTGGTCTGTTTCTTATAAAATGGAATTTCTTCCTGCTGTCTGTAGACAACACCATCCTTGTGATACATCAGACGCTCTACCGGTCTTCCGTGCAGGATCGTCTCGTTGAAGATCTCCTCGCAATCTTCTTCCTTTACTTTTATGTAGATATAATTATATGGCTCGATTCGCACAAGCGGCCCCATCTCGCAAAATCCATGACAGCCGCTTTTCTTCACGCCGACATGACAGGATTCTTTTATAACTGTATCCTCCGCCTCCGGGACAAATTCTACCTTCACGCCCTCCGACTGCTTCGCCATCTCGCAGAACCGGTCGTATATTTTCTGAGAGCCACCCGCCAGACATCCGGTTCCTGCACAGACAAGGATCCTGTGCGAATCCGCATGCAGCATCTCTTCTGCCTGTTTTACTGCTGCGTCAAGCTCTGATACATTTGTTATTCTATTCATCCGCACCCTCCTTCAATTCTGCTATCAATGCAGTTACCTTCTCCGGTGTCATAGCCGGATGAACAACATCGTTTACCGTCATGACCGGTGCGAGTCCGCATGCGCCAAGACATGATACTGTCTCTAATGTGAACATCATATCATCTGTTGTGTGTTTCTCTTTTGACAATCCAAGTTCTTTATACAATTGATTTAAGATATCCATGGATTTTCTGACATGGCATGCGGTTCCATCGCACACCTTAAGAATGAACTTTCCTTTTGCATCAAATGAAAAGTTCTCATAGAATGTTGCTACGCTGTAAGCTTTTGCCTCTGCGATATTCAGTTTGTCCGCCACATATCGTAATAATTCCGGCGGAAGATACTTATATTCACTCTGAATATCCTGAATGATCGGGATCAGAAATCTTGGCTCTGTCCCATATGCAGCAATAATCTTATCAGCCTCATCGTAGTAAGATTGTTCCAGCATGTATTACCCTCCGTGCTTTGCCCCATTGTTGGGAATTTTTATCAATACCTCATATACAGATGATAACATTTTTCAATAGGATTTGCACGAAGATTTTGGATTGAAAAATAAACAGATCGGAAGAGCA
>OKSD01001651.1_pt1 | contig 21358 bp, 25 predicted proteins | sample 1601221 | NCBI WGS metagenome assembly OKSD01 (sample SAMEA3541550, study PRJEB24748) | human gut metagenome | biome: human gut; feature: human-associated habitat; material: faeces | place: China | collected 2012
GCCGGGATTGGAATTTTCGAGCAATCAAGACTGGAAAAGCGGACGACAAAAGCAGTTCTTCTTACGTTTCATATTAATCCTTCTTTCTATTAATATTGTGCTACATAATTTAAAAGTTATTTCATATATTTTTTCTAGGAGGTCTTTATGTATTATAAATTGTTAAAAAATAATATTAGTAAACTTAATCCTACTATCACTAGTAACTTTTTAAATGATAAAGGAATAAATGTTAATATGGATGAGGCTATTTTACTTACAAATTTAGCTAAAGAAAATTGGGAAACATTATTTAATAAAAAATATGATGATGTTTTTAAAATTATTAAGGAAAACATTTCAGAAGTAAAGTATGAAAAATTACTTGCTTTATACTTAGAAATGATAAACCAGTATCTATGAGATACTGGCTATTTTTTCTTTCAATTTATTATCAAACTTTTTATTTTTTATCATTTCTATTTCTTCTTTGTAAGGTGGTAGATCACCAATATATGGCGTTTCTAATATTTTAGGAATATCTTTTAGTTTTTCATTATATATAATATTGATTAATTTATTAAAACCAATTGTTCCAAATCCAATGTTTTCGTGGCGGTCTTTATGAGATGATCTTTCATTTTTACTATCATTAATATGAATACATTTTATATAATTTATACCAATTATTTTGTCGAATTCTTGTAAAAGCTCATCAAAATTTGAAATATCATAACCGGCATCATTTAAATGACATGTATCAAGGCAAACACCAATTAGATCTTTACGATTTATACCGTCGATTATTTTCTTTAATTCTTCAAAGTTGCGACCTATTTCAGTTCCCTTGCCTGCCATAGTTTCTAAAAGGATTGTTACAGTACTATTTTCTAATACCTCATTCAATCCTGAAATAATATTTTCAATTCCCTTGTCGACTCCTAAACCAACGTGACTTCCTGGATGCAAAACCATGTATTTTATGTGAAGACTTTCACATCTTGAGATTTCTTGTTTTAAAAAGTTCACTGCAAAAACATATTTTTCGGTATTAGCTAGATTTATAATGTATGGGGCATGAACGATTATTTTATTAATATCAATATTATTTTCTTGCAACTCTTTTAAAGATTCTTCGACAAGCTTACTATCAACTTTTGAACGCATAGTATTTTGAGGGGCACCTGTATAGAACATAAAGGTCGTTTCATTCATCGAAAGAGCCTGCCTTAAAGCACCTAATAATTGAGTTTTACTATTATAATTTACATGACTTCCAATAAGTAACATTCTATCATCTCCATCTATATTAAAATAACATAATTAATTTTTCTTAGCAAGAAAAAAAGGTATCAGTGATACCTTTAAGTTTAGCTAACTGTACAAGTTGATATGTTAGAAGTAGCAAGAGCATTTTCAGATCCTTCTGGTTTAAATGTTCCAGTAATGTCTTCGGCTTTTCCTAATTTAATGTTTGAACCAGTTAAAGCAGATTCTTTGGTAAATGTATCGACTCCGTTTCCACCTTTATCTGTGATAGCAATGTAATAATCAAATTTATCTCCGCCCTTATTATAAATAATTACGTAAGAATCATTATATGCTCTACCAAATGAGCTCTTATCTCCACCACGTTCAAGTAATCCCTTTAGGGCATCTGATGTAATTGTTATCTTAACTGCACTTCCGTCTGCTGGATATGAACATTCTTCTGATCCATTTTTTACATCACCGCTTGCCATTGAAGTTCTTACAGCGTTGATAACATTTTTAGCATTAGTTGCGAATGTATCCTTTCTTGATTTTGCAATTGAATTTGTAACCGCTGGGATAGCTGTTATCATTAAGATAGCTAAAATAACGATAACGGCTAGTAATTCGATTAATGTAAAACCTTTTTCATTTGTTTTTTTCATATTATTTATTCCTTTCCTAATTTATATAGCATAGTGTATAACCAGTGCTTAATAATGATAATGTTTGATTTCCTAATTTTACTGATGAACCTGTGATTGCTGATTCTTTTATTGGAGCGGCAATTCCATTTCCGCCTGCATCAACTAAAGAAATTGAATAACTAAATTTATCATTACTATTTTCAATAACTACATATCCTGCAGGTTTAACAGCGTTACTACCTGTTTCAGCATATGCTCTACCGAATGAACTCTTATCTCCTCCACGTTCAAGTAAACTGGTTAAGTTTGCTCTTGTTAGGACTACTGCAACTTTTGCTCCTGTAGCAGGATATGAACACTCATCTGAACCAGCAGTTGTTTCTACTTTGACATCACCACTAGCCATTGAAGTTCTTACAGCATTAATAATGTTTTTAGCGTTAGTTGCAAATGTATCCTTTCTTGATTTTGCAATTGAATTTGTAACCGCTGGGATAGCTGTTATCATTAATATGGCTAATATTACTATTACAGCTAGCAACTCAATTAATGTAAAACCTTTTTGATCTATTTTTTTCAATTCTTTTCTCCTACCTTTCCTACACTAAAATTTATCATAGTAGTTTTTAATTGTAAATGTTTTCGAAAGTGTTTTTTGTCACTGTACATTTTTTGACACTATTAGTATTTTTTACATTTTTTCTTTTTACATACAAAAAAATATGCCTTAAGCATATTATTCATATATGTCACTATTAGTACAGCCAGTTGTTGCTCCCATTGAACCTGTATTTATCCAACCTGATGTTTTTATAGCACTGTTTTTGGCATCTATTTGAACTAGATCATCATATTTCATCAAAGCAATTCCTTTTTTTTGAGCCGTATTATTCTTATTAGAATAGGTTTCTATCAACTGAACATAGTATACATAAGTACTGTTTTCATATTTAATAACTACATATGATTTATCTGTAGCGTTAGAGTCTGTTTCATATGTACCGTCTTCTGGTCCTGATTGTAATTCACTTCTATCTACAGAACTCAGCATTATCACGGCACAATTAGTGCTAGTTGGTCGCATAATATTTGCATCCGACTCAAATTTGTATTTAGCTAAAGTAACAAATTTTCTGGCATCATTTACATAAGTTTGATTTTTATTTTTAGTAACTACACTAATAACATTAGGTACCGCTATTAACATAATAATACCTAGTATTGTAATTGTCGCAATTAACTCTATTAGTGTAAATCCTAGACTATTCTTCGCTTTCATTTTAATCCACCATCTTCCTATTGTAATTATAAAACTAAAGTACAGGATAAACAATATATATTTTTAGATGGCTGACAATTATTTACATTATCTTCTTCAATTCTTCTAATTCGGCTTTAGAATTATTAGTAAATTTTTCCTCATTAAATAAATTATCATATCTAAAAAGACTAAAGCCATCATAATTAGATAGTGTTCTAGTTGATTCTATTTGCCTTCTTATAATATTACAATTATCTATCCATTCGTTTTTACCATCTTTGGCATATAAATCTATGGTTCCTACTTTATAAAATGGCAAAGCAAAATATAAGTTAATATTTTGGTCACTGATAATATTTGACCATTCTGCAATAACACTTTCAAATGGTTTTGAACTATTATTAAAGCCATAATATACTTGAGGCATTAAAAAATCGACATATTTACTGTTACTGCCCCATTTTTTTACATCGGCAAAGTTTTTATTATAATTGTTATCAATATTTCCTTCAGGGGATACTCCAAATAAAACTTTGGAATTTATTTTTTTGATACTTTTATTAACATTTTCTATTAAACTTGTTACTATATCTAGTCTATATTCTGCTATACTTTTTTCTGTTTTACTATTTTTATAATAATCTAGATCGATATCATTACTAGGATAAAAGTAATCATCAAAAATAATGCCCTTTATTTTATATTTAGCAACTATTTCTTCAATCCCCTTTACTATAAGACTTTCTACCTTAGGATTTGCAGGATTAAAATAATAGGTATTGTTTATATTCTCAATTGCCTCTTCTCCAACCATTTGATAATATTTACTGCTTTTATCAACTGTTGGTCCTATTCGATATGGATTAACCCAAGCATAAAGATTTATTTTTTCTTTCTTTGTTTTGTCTATAAAGTATTTTAAGACATCATAATGGGTATTATCACTTAGAATGATACTTTTACTTGTTGGGAATATATCTGATTCATATATACTGTCCGCATGACTTCTTACTTGTAAGAAAATAGTATTAAAGTGGTTTGTCTTGATATTTTTAATCATTTGATCTATATTTTTTTTACTTTCTAATTCATCTTTATTTTTGATATAATTATTTAGTTCAATATAAGAGATGAATATTCCTCTCATTTCTTCTGTTTCATTTTCTTTTATTGTTTTAACAACACTTTTCTTTTTTTCTTCTGGCTGAGGTATTAAAAAATAAATTATTAGCAAAGAAATGATTATTAAAATTAACACTTTTCGATTCATGTAATCACCACTTTAAATATATGATAAAGTAAATAATTATTTTGTCTATTTTAGTTCATCTTTTCTAATTATAAATAATTTATTATTTTCATACATAGCGTAATATATATCCTCTATCAAAAGATTATCTCTTATCAACATTTTTTCTATTTTTTCTTTTGTAAGATGCAGTTCTTTAAGCAAAAAATCATTAAGGATACCATCTAATATTATTGGTATAGGATAAGTTTCAAATTTGTTTTTATCGTATGGAAATATAGATAAAGTGTTATCTGACTCTAAAAAGACATATTTTATATCTTTTAAAGAATAGAATCTATTTTTTCTAAGTTCTGTTAATAAAGTATCTATAGAATAATTATGATCAATAAGATTCTTAAAATATATCTTGCTATTTTTTACTAGGATAATTGGATCTTTTTCAAAGATATTTTTTACTTTATTATTATCAATTAATATTAATCTAGTTACTTCTCTTAATAAAAGAAGTGTAATTATGGGGATAATATAAATTAAGACATTTATATCATAGTTTAGTATTAGATTACTATTAATTACTATTATCAAAAGTAGAATTACTTTATCTAAGATTAATAACTTTTTATTTTGATCTTTTTTTTGTAAATATATTAGAAGTAGCATTAGTAAGTATGAAATAATAGTACGTACTATTAAGACAATTCCTGTTAACATAATTTTATCACCTAATTATATATAGGTCTCATGAATATTTTTTTATACATTTCATATTGTTTATTAGAGGTGAATTATGAAAAAGTATTTGAAAACTTTTATCAGAATGACTATTGAAGTGATTGTTGTTACTCTTGTGTTGAGCCTTTTATCCTACTTTAATATTTTAAGTGATAAAATATATAAATATATGGAATTATTATTTATGGTCTTAATTTTATATTTTAATGGTATAAGACTTGGTAATACTTCTAATAAGTATAGTTTTTTGGAAGGAATAAAAATAGGTGGAGTCGCTGTTATAACATTTATTTTGTTGAATATGATTTTTGAACATGAATTTAATATAAATCTTTTAATATATTATTTAATTATCTTTTTGTTGCCTGTTCTTGGTAGTATGAAGCGCTCCTCCCAAAATAAAAAAAGTTAAGGGAAGTATTTTCTTAAATTTGGCAGTTTGGTCAACTTTTATAGTTGATTTTTTTATTTGATATTTAGAAATTGGTATACTTTCTTGTTCCTTTAGGTACTTATTTAAGGAGAAAGAAAACAAACTATTTTTTAGGTGTAACAGGTATTTATATTAATGGTTATACTCTTATTGATAAAAAAATTAATCGTGGTAATAAAAAATGTTAGGAAATACCTAACATTTTTAAGTGCAGTTAACTACATTTTTTAGTCTTTTTATTACCTTTTTTTCTATACGTGAAATATACGATTGGCTAATGCCTAACATGTCAGCTACTTCTTTTTGGGTCTTTTCTTCTACACCAAAGAGACCATATCTTAAAATAAGAATATCCCTATCTCTTTTATTTAATCTTTTTATCTCTTCTATCATAATTTTTTTATCATCTTCATCTTCAATGCTTTTTGTTACTATATCATCTTCTGTTCCTAATACATCTTCTAAATGAAGTTCATTTCCTTCTGAATCATAACTTAGAGAAGCATCAATACTAACTTCTGTCTTAGTTTTTTTGTTCTTTCGTAAATACATTAAAATTTCATTATCAATACATCTTGAGGCATAAGTTGCTAATTTAATATTTTTACCCCTATGAAATGTGTTAATTCCCTTTATGAGTCCTATTGTACCGATGCTTACTAAATCCTCTAAGTCTACGCCGGTGTTTTCGTATTTTTTAGCAAGGAAAACTACTAAACGCAAATTATGTTCTATTAAAATATCTTTTGCCTTTTGGTCACCTTGTTCACTTAAACACAAGTATTCCTCTTCTTTTTCACGACTTAGTGGTTCTGGCAAAACATCTGCTTTTCCTACATAGAATATTACATTTTTATTTAATAAGGCTGCGATTAAAAATAAAAGACTGATCATAAAAATTCCTCCTTAATTTTATTTGGTAAGATACAATCTACTCCCTCAATATTAAATTTTTGCTTGCTTTCTCCTATTAATACGTTATTTTTTATCTCAATATTATCAATTTTTATAGAGTCAACCTTATGGCACTTTAAAACTCCTGTACCGTCTATAGTTTGATATGGAACTAATATACTGTCGTTATAATTGAAGCCTAACTTTTTATCATACACAAGCAATATGGCTCTTTTTTTATAAGGATCTTCTAACTTATTACCGGTATCTAAATAGGCCCTATAAGTATATGTTTTATTTTTTATTTTTACTTCTACCGTGTGTATTAAGGTATAATTTTTTTTGTATTCTTTTTGCTCTTTTATATAGAGAAATAAAATAATAGGTCCAATTATAAGAAGAACAATGAAGTTTATTGATAATCCGTTATTAAAAAATATTAAACCTGTATTTTTGTAACTAAACGTAATGTCTAAGAAGTATATTATCCCCCCTAACATGATACTTAGTATGTAAAAATAGAAAAAGTTTTTTTTAAAGGATGATATGTCTTTATAACCAAAAGTTACTAATATCATAAATATACTTACTAATAGTTTTAGAAGAAATAATGTTAGACTAGATAGTGGTAAGAATAGAAATAAGATTGACATGCTACCTACTAAAGCTCCTAATAATATTCGATACATCTTTTGCTTCCTTTTTAGGAGGTAGGATACCAAAAATAGGAGAATAAAGTCGAAGGAAAAATTTATTAATAGAATGACATCTAAATATATCTTCACAAATCTCACCAAAATCATTGTATAAAAAAAAGGCTAAACATTTTGTCGCCTTTTGGTTTTATTTACGTTTTTTTATAAATGTTCTTACTAAATAGCCTATGAATATAAACATGAAAATGATATATATCCACATAACTATGGTATAAGGAAGTCCTGTTAAGTACTTTCCAAATATAGCAGGAACATTTTCTGGAATATAATTATTTATAACATTTTTTATATCTAACAAGTTAATGTTCCATTTTATATAAGTAAGCGCTCTAAGGATTAAATCTATGATAAAAATAGCGTAGACTATACTTGAAAACTTTCTAAAAAAGATAAACACTACTGCTATTAAAATAATAAAAATAATTAAATCTATATACATCATATACCTCTTTTCTTTATCTTAAAAACTCATTATTTTCTAGCTCATAACCTATAGTTGTTTTATCACCATGTCCTGGATATATAACAATATCTTTGGCGTATGTTTTAATTTTTTCAAGACTTTTTGCCATATCAGGTTCGCTTCCTCCTGGTAGATCACATCTTCCTATACTTTCTTTAAAGATAAAGTCTCCCGAAAACATAGCTTTATCTTCGGCAAAATAAAAGGCTATTTGATCATTTGCGTGACCTGGGGTATATATTACCTCAAAATTAAAATCCCCTATAGTATATTTTTCTTCATTGCAATTACTTTTCTTGAATATTTTAATACTTCTTTTTGTTAGAAAATTACGAAGAGCTCCGACATGGTCAAAATGAGCATGAGTTATTAAAACTCCTAGTATTTTATTATTCCCTATTCTTTCTTTAATTTTAGGGTAATCACTTCCTGGATCTATTACTAGGCAGGTATTATTTTTCTTTAAAATATAACAATTTTCATCTAAAGCACCAGTAACTACTGTTTCTATTTCCATACCTATCCTCCTATTCTTTATATATTGTAACTTAAATTTTAGTATTTTTCAATCTGTTGTTTTGCTTTTTGGGAGTTTTGTGTCTAATAAATATGATTAAGGATACTAAAGAAATAAGGCTAATTACTTCGCCAAGGTGTAATAATGGAGAGTTATATTTTACTATTATTTTATGTTTACCTTTAGGCATTTTAAATCCTATTAAATCTACATTTGTCTTTTCATAGGCTACCTTTTTACCATCCATGGTAATATTAAAGCCTTTATCATATGGTATTGATAATACGAAATAACCATCATTTTTCATATTAATATGTCCTTTAAGGCAATCATTTTCCATTTTGTTTATTACTAAATCATCATGTTTTATATCTTTTAAAGTGGTGTTATCTAGAGTATACATTTTGATGTTAGATATTTTATATCTTCCTTTAGAAAACTTTATTTTTAATTCTGTTAAGTTTTTTTCACTAATGACGTAGGAAAAGTTGTAGTTTTTATTATCATATTCATAACCCTTACATGTTAGTTTGTTGGTAATACCATTTATAGTTATTGTTTGATCATTATTTTTTTCTGTAATACTACAAACTTGTTGATAGTCCATATTGAAATTTATAAACAATAATTGATTTTTTAGCGGGCTATCTAGTTTTATGTTTAGCTTTCCATCATTGGAGTTTATCATATAGGTTTTACCACTTTTAATATCTAATTTTTTAGTTGTATATGAGTAAGTTGGGTGATACTCTTTTAAATTACTTTTAAAAGTAGTGTTTTTTAGTTTAGCGTCTACAACAACATAATGCATTAGGGCTTCTGCACTATATGGATATTTTAATTTAGAAAACTCCTCATAACTCATTAAATTATTACTTCCATATCCTAAAGCAAAGACATCATCATTTTTTAAGAGTTTATACTTACTCTTTTTGGCTACTTCTTCATAATCTATGAAGTTATCCTTGGTGGTAATGATGTATTTTACGCCCATAAATTTTTGAAATAAAAGTTCATTTTGATTTAGGGTCATTAGTTTATTTCTATGGGCAAAAGGCATGTTAAAGACTTTAGTATAGAGATGATAATAGTTAGGATTATATACTGATGAATAGATGCTGGTAGTATAGTTTGTGGTATCATTGCCACTATGTAATTCGTCTACCAGATTATTTGTTCTGTAGTAATCTTTTACTTTAAATTCTACTCTCTTATAGTCTTTTCGGACATAGTTTTCTTTTGTATTGGCTGATAGACAGTTGACGGCAGATATTACTATTAAGGGGATAAATATAAAATATTTTTTATTATATTTGTTATAAAATAAGATACTTAGTATTGTTAATATAATATCTAAATAAAAGATTAGGTATTTACAGTCTAACATGAAAAGTATGATACTTACTGCTAGGACTATCTTGACTAATAGATTCGTATTTACTTTTTTATTACAAATATCACTTAAGAAGTGGGCTATCATATAAATAGCAAGAGGAAGGAATGGGATTAAGGACTTTGTTCTAGGATAGAGAAAACCATTTAAAATATATGATGAAATTGGGAAAAATGAAAGAATTAACATAGTGATACCGAGAAATTTTTCTTTTTTCTTTTTGCTTATAACAAAAGCTATAATAGCAAATAAGAATATACTCGTTAATCCTAGGGAATAATATGAATATAAAACCTCATTTATATTAATATTTGGTAAAAATAAAGTTAAATAAGATATTTGATGATGGCCCTTTACTCTTCCCTTTAATAAGGCAGCGGCAGTTGGAAAAAGGAAAAATGATGTTAATAAGACAGAAAGAATAATAATTAATATAAACTTCAAAAAGTTTTTTTTATCTTTTTTTGCTGTATATAAATAATAAATGAAAAGAGCAAGTATTCCTCCTATACTGTAATAGTAACTTGTTAAAATCATTAAAGAGATGCTTACAACTAGTAATATAAAATTATTACTATCCTTATTGTATTTTTCTATACCAAAAAGCCCAAGTAAAAGAAATGGCATATAACTTACAAACATAATATGACGATGAGCATTAAAAAGAATGGGAGCTGCTAATAAATAAAGGAGTCCTGAAATAAAAGCTATTTTTACATCATATTTTTCTTTAATGAAGTAATAAATCATGATAGTGGTTACGAGAGTTACCAAAAGCATTACTCCTATAATATATGTTTGCATCTTTATCATAGGAAACAAATAAGAAATGATTATTAAAGGATTATAAAGTCCATAATAAGAAAAGTTATATATATTTTGGCCACTACCTAGATTAAAAACAAAATTAGGAAAGAAATTGTGCGTGGTGTAAAAACTTTTTCTAAAATACTCGGGAAAAGCAGTATGTTGATTTAACCAATCAGTATTTGAACCAAATAAGTAATTGGAACAAGAAAAGCCTATTAATACTCCAAGAGTAATTAAGATATATATAATTAAATATTTTTTATCTTTTTTCATAATTAACCTCTACTTGATAGTATACCACTTATAGTCCTTATTACAAAGATTTATGTATATTTTTAAAAAATTTTTGAATAATAATATTGGGTGAAGAAAATGAAAAAAGAAAATAAAGACAAGCAAGTTATTAAGTGTAGCGTTCATGATTGTAAACATTGTGATTGTGAATGTGATAACTGCAAGCTTGAAGGAATTTGTGTATGTAATTGTGGTGATACTGCTAATACACAAGAAGGTACTATGTGTAGTAGTTATGAAAATAAAGAATAACTGCTAGCTACGTATAAAACAAAAGGATATAGTCTTTTAAAGACTGTATCCTTTTTAATATCCTAGATTTTTGATTACTTTATTAACATTTTCTTTATATTTAGGATCTATATTAATATATAAAACTGTGTTTTCTACTCTAGTTAATACTTTATATTTATTATTAGTTTCTAAAACGAATTTATCATAATTTTTCCCACTTGATTTAGCTTCCGTATAAGTTTTTGTTTTAGAACTTTCAAATAAGTTTTTATTGTTGCTATAAAAACTTTTAGCATATTCTTTATCTTTTAACACATAGAACTCTACCTGGTAGCCATATTCTTTATGACGAGCTAGATATACTTCACTAACGTAATCATATCTTTCAAATTGACTTTTACCATCAACGACAGTGAAGTTTGCAGCAATCATTTGGTTTTTAAATGCGTCACCTGTTACTTTATTTTTACTAATAGAACAACCTGTTAGAGAAAATATGGTAACTATAAAGATTAAGCCAAATAATACTAACTTTTTTTTCATCTCTTATCCTCCTATATTTATAGGATAACACAAATGTAGGAATTTGCAAATTTCTAATTAACTACTCTAGAAGCAATAGAAAAATCTACAATATTAAAGAAATTATCTATATAGTTTTCCTTATTAATTTGATAATTTAAGTAATAGGCATGTTCCCACATATCAAGTCCTAATAATGGTATTAGGTTGTAACTATAAGGAGTTTCTTGGTTCTTTAAATTTATAATATTTAATTCATTACCATCTAATACTAGGAATGTGTAACCAGAACCTTTTAACTCTAAGGCCATCTTTTTAAAACTATCTTTAAATTTTTCAAAGCTTTGATATTTTTTTACTATCTTTCCCATTAAAACAGGACCTGGTAAACTAGGTTTTGGTGAAATACTTCTAAAATATATATTGTGATTGATAACACCGCCTAGATTAAATAAAATATTTTCACGATCATTTTCGTTAAACTCATTTATATGTTGTAATAATTCAACTAGACTGTAATTATACATATAGTTATTTTTTTGTAATAGAGCATTTAGTTTATTTAAATATGTTTGCTGATGCTTTTTATGATGAAGTCCTAAGGTTTTTGTGTCAATAAATGGTTCAAGATCAGAATAATCATATGGAAGTGGATCTAATTTATACATAAAATAACCTCCACTTATAATATATGTTTTGTTTTAATCTTTATTTAAAATAAATAATATAGTATCAAGAACTTCTTCTCTCATAATATCATAATTTAATTTTTGGTGATGATGATAAACTACCTCATGACAATAATTATCTACTAGTCCCATAATGATATGGACTTTTTCTTCAACATTTTTTATATTCATGTCATTATTAATTAATAGGTTTGAGATGTTTTCTGTCATTTTTAATTCATTTTGATTAAATAGTTCCCCAACTTTTTCATCTAAGTGACTCATAGCCATTAATTCCTCATGGGCCTCTTTTTTCATAGTGTGAGTATTGATAAAACTCTCAATCATTTGGGATAGGATATTTCTTAAATTATTTTTATCAAAAGCTTTATTATCTAAAATATTAATCATGGGAAACATTATCTTATTAGAATAGTCTTTTACCCCTTCTAAAAATATATCTTTCTTATCTGTAAAATATTGATAAATTAAACCAGTTGAAACACCTGCGTACTTAGCAATATCTACACAACTAACGTTATGATATCCCTTATTACACATAAGTTCAAAACCTTTTTCTATGATTCTTTTTTTCTTCTCAATAGAAGTCTTTTTGATTGGTTCTCTAATTGTACCCATAGTATCACCTCAATTAAATGTTTATTAATAATTTTAACATATATTAGATAAAATAATAAGATAAGTTGTGATAATTTTATCTTAACTTATCTTATAATTATTTAATTACTCATTTCCCTTTAAACTTGTTACCATATCGATATTTGTTATTTTGCGAGCTAAGAATCTTGATACAAGATATGATACTAAGAATGTACCAATTGCTGCATATAAATATGTTGGAAGAGTGATACTTGCTCCAAAATCATAGCTTTCTTCGATTGCTGTTTTAAATATCCAGTCAGTTAGATAGAAACCAGCAGGTAGACCTATGATAATTGATATGATAGCGATAATATTACTTTGTTTAATGAAAATTTTCTTAATTTTTTTATCATCAAATCCTAAAACTTTAAGTGTTGCGAACTGATATTGTTTTTCGGTATATGATAATATACCCATGTTGTAAATAATTACAGACCCTAATAATATAGCTATTACAATGATTAAAACTATCATAGTTTTCATAGTTGATAACATGTTATTCATGCTTTCTTCTAGTGCTGTAATGTCTTGTATTAATTCAACATTTTTTATTTCTTTTGTCTTACTTAAATCAATATCAGTATATAAAGAGTCTGGTTGATAAGTGTTACCTAAACTTTCATAGTACTCTTTAGTCATAGTCATATTTTGATTTTGAGGATCTTTATTAAATCCAACTATTTTAGATTTGTAATATTTATTATTACCTACTAAGTGCCATGTGATAGTATCACCTATCTTATATCCTTCAGTTTTTGCAAGTTTATATGTAATATATACACCCTTATTATTATTTACTTTAATAAATTTACCTTTATTATCAACGAATCTTACATAATTTCCGGCAGCTGTTATAAAGATATTGTTTGATTCTTTTTCACCATCTTTATTCTTTATTTCAATCAAATAACTTTCAGATGTATTAGATCCATATTGTTTTTTTAAAGCGTTTAGGTCCTCTTCTTTTATTCCCTCTTTTAAAGATAACTTATAATCAAAATTATATAAATCTTTAAATTGTAATTTAACAAAGTGATTTAAGCTATCAAGCATTCCAAAGGCACAAACTATTAACATACAACAAGCTGTTATTCCAACTATACCGGTTATAGTTCTAATTTTATTTCTGAAGATATCACGAATATTCCATTTCGTTGAAAAACTCATTTTTTTGAAAAGACCTTTAGTAGTAATATTAAGTGTTTTAGCTTTTACGTTTGGAACTTCATTTCTTAATGTTTCAGCAGGACTTTTGCTTAATTCTTTATGACAAGCAATATATGTTACAAAGCTTACACATAATGTAACGGCTATGGCGCATATAATACTTGATAATTCCATTACAGGAGCACCATTTGGTATTTCGAAGAAAGACATTTCTAGATTGATAAATAAGCCACCAATACAGTAATAACCAGCTATTAGACCTAGAATAGACGCTACTAAAGATATCCAAAAACCATAACCCATATAATGAAATACGATTCTGCGGTTACTAAATCCTAAAGCTTTTAATGTACCAATTTGTACTCTTTGTTTCTTAACTACCCTAGTCATTGTAGTAATAACTGATAACATAGCGATAAAAATGAATAAGCCAGAGAAAACTCCAATATAGGTTTTTCCTTCATCTATTTCACCTTGGTACTGAGCATATGAAGCTGTGTCTTCTATTTTAATAATAGCTTTTGCTGCTGCTATATTGTTTTCTATTTCATCTTTTACCTTGGAAACGTTTTTCTTACTATCAACGTCTACCATAACATAGTTAAAAACTAAATGTTGTTTATAATCAAAGTTCATTTTGTCTAAATCTTCATTTGATAAAGACATTTCTTCTTTAGCATTATATTTAATGTATCCTTCTAGTTCTTTAGATGATAGATAAGCAAAACCAAATGATGAATGGTCTGGATATAACTCTGATTCATCTTTAACATCATAAACATGGTCGGCAACATTTATAAAGCCTACTATTTTTTCTACAAATTTATATCCATCATATTTGATTGTGATTTCATCACCTATTTTAAGATTGTTTTCTAAAGCATAAAAATTATCTAACCAAATACCACTCTTATCGGCTGAGAATTTTTCTCCCTTTATAACATGAAATTTTGAAATATTATTTGATTCAATAAAGTTTAAAAGTAAAGTTTTGTCATCTTCAGTTGTTGCGGTTAAAGATAGCTTTCTTTCAGCGCCTTTGACATGTTCTAACTTTTTGATATTGTTTAAATCATCTTTGGAAAAATTAGCTCCAAGAACATTTAAATCTTGTAGATTTGTTTTACTATAAAATTTATCGGCTGTTTTTTGCATTCCTGACATATAAGCGTTAATTCCTGAATAAGCCATTACTCCTATTAAAACCATTAAAAATATCGTAATGAATTGGCTTAAGTTAAGCTTAATGTCTCTTAACATTTTTTTCTTTAACATATTACCACACTACCTCATCAATGTTTTTAGGTTTTTTATTTTCTTTAATACTATCTACTTTTCCATTCTTTAATCTGATAACGCGATCAGCAATTTCAGCTATTAAGGCATTATGAGTAACAATAATTACTGTATTTTCTCCATTGTTAGCGTCACATTGTTTTTTTAATAGTTTTAATACTTCTACTCCTGTTTTAGAATCTAGCGCACCTGTTGGCTCGTCACATAACAATAATTTTGGATTTTTAGCAATCGCTCTGGCAATTGAAACTCTTTGTTGTTCTCCTCCAGATAATTGATTAGGAAATTTATTGTAATGCTTTTCTAGGCCAACTTCTTTTAGTATTCTCTTAGCGTTCTTTGGTTTTTTTACTATGTCGTTCACAATTGAAACATTCTCAAGAACTGTTAGAGTTGGTAAAATATTATAAAATTGGAAAATAAATCCAACATCTTCGGCTCTATAAGTTGTAAGTTTTTTAGAACTATATTGAGCTATGTCATCACCATCTACAAATATATGTCCACTAGTTGCTTTATCCATTCCTCCTAATAAATTTAGTAAAGTTGATTTTCCAGCACCAGATGGTCCTAAGATAACAACAAATTCACCCTTGGGGATTGAGAAATCTATACCATCTAAGGCATTATATTTCTTATCTCCTATATCATAACTTTTCACAACATTCTTTAATTCAATAAAGTTTTTCATCTCATCATCCCTTCTCACTTATATCAATGTGAAATTTATTTCATATTAATTATATTCCTTTAGTATTTAGAAAGTCAACAATAAAGTGAAAAAAATTTCATTTTAAAAGCAAAAAGAAAAAGAGATCTATAAAAATCTCTTTAAAATCTACTAAAATGGCGTTCCCGGGCAGATTTGAACTGCCGACCTATCGCTTAGGAGGGGTATCGCTCGGTTCCACTCAACACCAATATTATATAACTTGAATCCCTTATAAATAAAGGTTTTCTTTCATTTTTGTTTAATTTTTTTGAACTTGTATTTTTTAATAGGTGCCGTAAAAAGGTGCCATAATGCTATAAAATTAAGCATTTTCTAACTTTTTCATCATATCATCAAACTTATCTGCACATGCATTTTTTGATTCTTGGAATACATGAGTATATATTTCCATTGTGATTGATGTATCAGCATGTCCTAATCTTTTACTAACTGTCTTTGGGTCAATACCAGAATTGATTAAAAGACTTGCACATGTATGTCTTAACTCATGAAAACTAATATGGTCTAAGTTATACTTTCTAACAATCTTTCTTATTATATGGTCACAAGTAGATGGGTGCATATACCCACCATCAACTGAAGTAAATATTCTGTTATCTTTACCAGTCCATCTTCTTTTATAGACTTTCTTATATGCTTCTTGCCATTCCTTATATTCCTTTAAAAGATTAATTGTTGACTCACTTAACTTAATTGTTCTAATTGATGATTCTGTTTTTGTTGTTTTCTCATCAACTACACCTTCAACCACTTTTAATGATTTTGTTATGCTCATCATTCTTGTGTCAAAATCAATGTCCGACCATCTTAATGCACAAATCTCACTTCTTCTTGCACCAGAATCTAAAGCAAGAACTATAAGTGCTTTATTTTTAAGAGATTCATTATCAAGAACGTCTAACAATTTCTTAACTTGATTCAAATCATAAAAGCATTTTTCAGTACGAATCTTTTTCGGCTTGTTTGCTTTTAAGTTAGGATTCTTATCCATAATCTCCCATCTAATAGCTTGATTGAACATAACATTAACAACCTTATATAAGTTATACATGGATTCATAACCTAATTCCTTACCAGTTTTTCCAATCTTAAGTTTTTGATACATATTATCTAAAACTAAAGGTGTAATATCTTTTAACTTTTTATTACCAATTAACGGAACTATTCTTGCAAGTGATTTTTTATATCCATGAATTGTAACAACTGATATATTTGGCTTACAATATTTTTCTATAAATAATGTCGACAAATCTTCGAATGTTAAATCACTAATTCTTTTAGATTCCCCAATATGATAATACTCTGTTTTAAGTTCGGCTTCTTTTTTAGTTGCCTCTTGTTTTGTACCAGTAAAGTTGATTGTTTTTCTTTTTCGGTTACCTAATATGTCATAACCAAGTTCTATAGTTATCTTGTATTTATTAGTATCAATTTTTTTGATTGCCATACTTCAAAATCTCCTTTCAATATGGCATAAATACAATCCAATCTACATATATATTATACCATATTTTAGTCACATCTACTATAAGAAAAGGATACTTTTTCTTTGTTCTATCTTTTGATTTTCAACCCATTCATCAATCTCTTGTATCTTGAATTTTAGCCGATTACCAAATCTATAATAAGGTATCAATCTGGCTCTGACTAATTTTCTAATATATGGAATTGAAACACCTAAGTATTTTGAAATATCTTCTATATTATAGAATTCTTTAGTCAAAACCAAATCCCCCTTATAAATTAATTAAGTTCGTTAGTGAACATGACTTCTAGGAATTCCCCTATAGCAAGTTTTAATTCATAAACTGATACACTTTCTAAGGCAACATCTGTTAAATTACCATTTTCAAAGATTTCATAATAATCAAGAACTTTAGATAAATACATTGTTATTTTTTTCATTCTTTCTAAATCTTTTTCTTCGAATCCAAAACATTCAAAATCAATATAGTTATACAAACAATTCCAAAGAACATAAATAATATTACCTTTATCACATTCTTCTATACTCTCTTTAAAACTATCTGTATCTTTCATAATTGATAAAATTAAATTAACATCTTCTTTTTTCAAAGATTTTAAATCATAATGGCTTATTCCTCTAAATACTAAACATTCTACCATAAATAGAAAGCAATCATTAACTTCATATGTATCTTTGTATTTTCCTTTAATGAGTTTTCTAATATAATCTCTTAAATAATCTATATTAACAACCCCATCATTTTTTTCTTCTATTTCTTCAATAATTGTCATAAAACTTTTCTCCTTTATTTTTTCAAAGAATAGAAGGCCTTCTTTTTCTTTGCACTTTCTATGTTACCATTCTGAAAAATTAAAACAATATAAAAAATGCATTTTTACCAGATGGCCGGTTACTGAAAAATATGCACTTTAATCTAATTCAAAGTATTCATTCACTTCTAAGTTTGCTTTATCTATCATAATCTTTTCAAATAATACAAAGTCTTTAGAATACTTTTTATTTTCGTTTATTATAATTTCCTTTAAATCTTTTTCTGTATCTGTTAAAGTAGAGTTATCCATTTTTGAACATATACTGATAAGTTCATGATATATTCTCAAAGCATAAATATCTTTACAATCTTTCATATCTTCATTATCTTCTAAGTAATCATTTAGCAACTCTTTTGCACCTTCTAAATTTTTTGATATGATGGCACTATAAACATCTGCTATTGAAATATACATATTACTTATTTGCTCTACTAACAAATCAATATCAGATGAAGTAGCATAAACCTTTTGCTTATATGCTTTAATAAACTTTTCATAACCTTTATCTCCGGTAGTAATACAATAATATCTTTTCAAAGCATTATCACGAAGTGACCTATTATAAACAATATTTTCTCCAACTATCCAGTCATACTTTTTATTCAATATATCTTGCATAGCATTATATATAAAATTCTTGAATCCTTCATAATCTGATTCAAATCTATCTTTCCATGAATAAACATTTTTCAATAATGTGGTTACCTCTTTATATACTTCATTGTCAGAATCTTGTTCAATTCTCTTATAATACCATTCTAAAGTTTCTTTAGTATATAATCCACTGACATCTTGCTTTAATTCGGAATTAAATAAATTTCTTATTTCGTTTATATTTTCTGAAAGTGGTTTTCTATTACCTATGGCATTATTACATCTGATAATGAAATCAAGAGTCACTGATATTATTGTGGGCAAAAATATACTTTTATTCATAATATATTTTTTCTTTCCATGATAAAGATATGATACATAAGATTGCTCTGTGTACTTATTTATAAATACTTTATGATATGGAAAGTCTTTTTTAGTATAAGCCATGAAAAAATCACTTCCTTTGGTCAACTATTATAGCACAAATCTTTCTATTTGAGGTATAATAAGTCATTGAGGTGAATCTAATGAAAGAAAATACAAGACTTTTTTATTTATCACTTATCATTTCTGTTATTACTTTAATCTTAAGCATAATTCTTAATTTTTTTGTTAAGGGAGAGATAGCAATATATATTTCTGGTATCATGCTTAATATATTTGCCGGTTCAATAATGCTTATGTTCACTTCTTTAGTATATTATTTTGTAGAAAGAAGAAAAACTATTGAAAAACTAATGAATTATGCTCTGGACTTAAGAAACCTATTTAGTAAGATTGAATATTTAGAAGAAGATACATATACTGATTATAAAAGTTTTAAAAAATATTATGAGAATCAAGATGAATATAAAAATATAAATCTTAAAAACTTATATGATGATTTAAAAAAATCTGATGAAGAAAAAAGATACAAAAAAATGGAAAGTATTATGCAATCATATATACAAATTAGAAATTATAGTCTTAAAGATTTTTGGAGTATTTATGACCAATTACATTTTATATTTGATTTTAAAAGTAAAAAAAGGATTAAAATATATAATATGATTTTTAGATATACTCATGAATTAAAAAATAAAATTGAAGAAAAGGTATATCATTTCAATATCTATTTTAACTCTAATGGTCACGGAAATAAAAAAGTAAATTACCAATTTATACGAGAACTTCAAGAAAATATATTTTACTATGAAGAACTACCAATCACTTCTAAAAAAAGATGGAAACTTGATTTAAAAGATATTAATTATTCATGTCATTATAATAACATTGATGGTATAAAGTATATTACTTCAAACTCAGTAATTGAATACTATAATAATTTATTTGATGAATTGGGAAAAATTGCATATTTTGATAAACATTATGGCACAAAAAATAAAGAGAAAAGTGATGAATAATATCAACTTTTCTCTTTATTTATGCTTTGGTTTTGTTTGCTTTCCATATTGGCCAGAAACATCAATTCCCCAACAATATTTACAATCATTAACGAACTTCTCTAATATAAGTTTATTCTTTATCTTTCTAAATACATATGGGTCATTAAACATCTCAATAAATTCTTCCTTCTTTTTGAATCTTGCATACTCATCTTTTAAAAATTTAATTGAATCTTCTTTTTTCTTTTCCTCATCTATTTTTTTTAAATAGTCATCAACTTTTCTTTCAACTAATCTCTGATAGTCCTCATCAAAAGTTATTGATATAGTTCTATCATCAAGTCCTAATGCTTTTAATAAATCCTTATCTGACATTTTTTACCTTACAAGAATCAATATACTTCTGAATACTTTTTTCAGTACATTTGTAATCCCTTCCCATTTTACTTGCTTCAAGTTTTCCCTCTTTAATCATTTTTCTTAAGTATGCAACTGGTGTCTTAAGTTTTTCTGACATTTCTTTTAATGTGTAATGTGTGTCATTCATATTTTATCCTCCTACTAATAAGTAGTTGAGTAAAATAAAAACTCTAAAAAGTACATCATAGTATATATATAATTATTTATAGTAAAAATTTCAAAAGTTTTATCAAACATTTGTTTTTAAATATACCTTTTTTTGGCCATTTTTAAGCGGTTTTAGACACTTTAACAACATTCTCGATTCATTGTTTATCTCAAGACAAATTGAACAGGAAAGTACCGGAATTTGCTTCATATGGGGATGGGTTTAGTATAAAATGAAATTAAAATCCATTTTCGGCATATCGGAAGCAAACCGAATCTAGTAAATTTAAAAATTAAACTTTCTTTCTTATTAAGAAAGGGGAAGTTATTTAGTTATATGAACGAAGTGAATATAACTAAATAACAATAAAGGGGTTATTTAATTCTTTCTTTATATTTATATAACAGAATACTTTACAGAAGGTTATATTAATATATAAAATATATTTAGTCTTATGGAAAGATAATTATATATTTATTATTTATACTTAATATATGTGAACTTGGATATATATTATATTCATTACTCTAAGTTCCATTATATTAAAAATATATATTTATATAATATACCCCTTTGTAATATATA
>OKSD01001724.1_pt1 | contig 20823 bp, 15 predicted proteins | sample 1601221 | NCBI WGS metagenome assembly OKSD01 (sample SAMEA3541550, study PRJEB24748) | human gut metagenome | biome: human gut; feature: human-associated habitat; material: faeces | place: China | collected 2012
GATCGATCGGATTGAGGCCGTGGGACGCCCGCCCTGCCCCCTGCAGAATTTCAGTTTTATCGCAGCGCCAGCAGCAGCTTCGTCGCTTCGGTCAGCTCAGCGTCCCGCTCGGGGCCGGGCTTGGCTTCCACCAGCCCGGTGATGCGCCGCCGCAGGCGTCCCAGCACCTGCTCCCGGTACTCCCCGGCCAGCGGGTCATTTTCCAGGTCCAGCGCCCCAAAGTACAGCGCCGCCGGGGTCTCCTCGGTAGCGCAGCCGGTGTACTGCGCCCGCAGTACCGTATACAGCTTGCCGTTCGCCCGGCAGCAGCGCTCCTCCCGCAGGGTAAAGCGATGGGTATACAGCCACTGCCGCAGGTGTACCGGCCGGGTCATGGGCTGCAAAAGGTAGGTAATGGCCGGGTTTTCGGTATAGTCCCACCGGGAAAGGATATCCGCGATCAGCTCCCCGCCCATCCCGGCGATCACTACCACATCCACTCCCACCGGCGCGATGCCGCACAGTCCGTTGGTCAGACGGCACTCGCTCTGTGCCAGCAGTCCCCGGCGGGTCAGCTCCTGCCGGGCCTTCTCCAGCGGCATGGGGTTAATATCGGCCGCAATGCCGTAATCGCAGCGGCCGCCCTCCAGCAGAGCCGCCACCAGTAGCCCATGGTCGCAGCCGATATCTGCCACCGCCCGGCAGCGCGGCACCATAGCCGCTATGGTACCCAGTCTTGCATCAAGATGCTCCATTCCGGAACCTCCTATCTCTCTTGCCCAAAATGCTTTCTTCCCCCGGCCTTCCGGATGCGCGCAGGCACGGCTCCGCTCTCCGTCGGGCCGCCCCGCCAAAGCCGGGGCCGGCCCTCCCCCGCTCCGCCGCGCCTGCGCGCTTTCGCGGGTCTGCGGCCATACCTTTTCTCTGCGGCCGCCATGCCGGGAGATCATTCTAATAGCATACCAATTTTCCGCCCGCCCGTCAATGATCTTCCCCCGGCCAAAAGGAAGCGGCCCCCGCAGGAGCCGCCCTTTGCTTATGATTGGTTTTGCCTTTTTATCTCTGTCCCTTATCGTAGGGAATGCCCTCAGCCTTGGGGGCCCGGGAACTCTTGGAGGTAAAGGCCAGTACGACCAGCGTGATGACATACGGCAGCAGCCGGTAGAAGTTGGCGTTCAAGCCCAGCTCCGTCAGCGCATAGATGCCGTCGCCGTTGATATCCAGCGTGGAATAGCACGCCGCGATGCACTTAAACAGACCGAACAGCAGCGCGCCGCCCGCCACATTCAGCGGCTTCCAGTTACCAAAGATCATAACCGCCAGCGCCAGGAAGCCGAAGCCCGCCACATCGCCGTTGGCCGAGCAGTTGGCGGTGGTCACCGCGTAGACAAAGCCGCCCATACCGGCCAGCGCGCCGGAAATGGTGGTGCCGGCATAGCGCATCTTCTTTACATTGATGCCCAGCGAATCCGCCGCCTGGGGGTTTTCACCACAGGCCCGCAGCCGCAGGCCGAACTTGGTCTTGTAAAGAATGATGGCCAGAATGATGAATACCAGCACGCATACATAGTTGCTCAGGTACACCTTATTGAGGAAGGTCTCCTGGAAGAAGTTCAGCTCCGCGGTTCTGTCAAAGCCCAGCATCGTCTTTTTTATCATGAACCAGGAGGCGGAGTCACCCTTGAGCAGCAGCAGCTGGTTCTGCTTGGCGATGAGGCGCACCAGGAACAGCACCAGCGCGGGCGCCAGCATGTTCAGCGCCGTACCGCCAATGGTCTGGTCTGCCCTTAGGTTGATGGCCGCGAACGCCAATAGCAGCGAGAACACCGCGCCCAGTATCGCCGCCACCAGCATGGCCAGCAGCAGATACCCCTGCAGCGCCACCCAGTTATCGGCGGCCTTTGCCGCCTCAAACCAGCCCATTGCCTGCATCATCCGTACAAACAGCACTCCGATAAAGGCGCCAAAGATCATAATACCTTCCAATGCCAGGTTGATGATACCGCTGCGCTCCGCAAAGATGCCGGCCAGCGCCACTACCATCAACGGGATGGCATAAATCAATGTCTGTCTGATGAGAAATGACATTACGCCTCGGCCTCCTTTCCGGTTTCCGCAGTCCCGGCCGCCTCGCCCTCCGGCTCGGCGGCCCCACCGGCGTCCTCGGCGGCTGCCGCCGCCTCCTCCGCCGGCTGCGCGTCAGGCAGCCCGGCGCCTTCCGGCTGCTTTTTCTTCCATGGCAGGATGGACTTGCCCTCCTTCTTCCGGCGGCTGATCCACAGCTTGATCACCAGCGAGAAAGCCGAGAGGTACACAATCACCGCGATGATCACATCGGTGATGTACTCGTTGTAGGCCGTCAGGTTGGTCAGCTGCAGACCCGCGATGGAAAGCAGCGACATGAATATGCCGGTAAAGATGACCCCGATGGGGTTATTGACCGCCAGCAGCGCCACGGCAATGCCGTCAAAGCCCTCGCTGGGCAGCGACTGGTAGGTGGTCCAGAAAAATTCGGTGTTGCCGGAAAGATAGTACAGAGCCCCCGCCGCGCCCGCCATGGCGCCGGCAATGGCCATCGAGCAGACGATATTGCGCCTATCGTGGATGCCGGCATACCGGGCGGCGTGCCGGTTGGCACCGCAGGCCTTCAGCTCATAGCCGAAGGTCGTCTTTTCCAGCATGATGTAAACCAGGATCGCCATAATGATGGCGATGATGATGCCGCCATTTACTTGGCTGCCGGGGAACAGCTTATCCAGCCCCATCTTGGAGGTCGCCACGCCGTTGTAGGTCGTCTTGTAGACATACCCGGTCTTGTTGCCCTCCACCATGTTCTTCAGGTTGCTGATATCAAAGAGCCAGGTCACCAGGCTTGCCGCGATCCAGTTGGTCATGATGCAGGCGATGACCTCGTTGATATTAAGGGTCGCCTTCAGCAGGCCGGGGATGGCGCCCCACAGGGCGCCGGCCAGCACACCGCCCAGGAAGGCGATGAACCAGATGAGCCACGCGGGAACGCTGCTGCTGGGGATGGAAAGCGCCAGGAACAGGGAAGCTGTGGTACCGGCCAGGTACTGGCCCGGCGCGCCGATATTGAACAGGCCGGTCTTAAAGGCCACCGCCACCGAAACACCGGTAAGGATGAGCGGCGTAGCCCGGAACAGCATGTTGCCGATATTGGTGGGATTGAAGCCGAAGGTCAAAGCACCGGCGGCGTCGCGCCCGGTGCTCAGTACGCCAAAGAGCACCAGCCGGATGCCGTCCCAGGCGCCCTTCAGCGAGATCAGCGGGTTAAAGGCGCCCACGATCAGGATGACCACCGCACCGGTCAAAAGGCCGATGAGGATGGAGATGATGGAGGCCCGCAGCGAATAGGTGGGGGCCTTTTTCATCAGCGGAGATTTTACTTTATTACTCATCGCTGCCCTCCCCCTTTCCTTCCTGCGTGTTATGCTGCCGCTTGGCGCCGGCCATATACAGGCCCAGCTCCTGCACGGTGGTCTTGGCGGGGTCCAGCTCGCCCACGATCTCACCCTCGTACATCACCAGGATGCGGTCGGAAAGGCTCATCACCTCGTCCAGCTCCAGAGAAACCAGCAGCACCGCCTTACCGCGGTCCCGCTCCGCCACCAGCTGCTTGTGGATATACTCGATCGCGCCGACATCCAGACCGCGGGTGGGCTGCACCGCCACGAGCAGCGCCTTATCACGGTCCAGCTCACGGGCCACGATCGCTTTCTGCTGGTTGCCGCCGCTCATGCTGCGGGCCACGGTAATGGGGCCCTGGCCGCTGCGCACATCAAATTGCTTGATCAGGCCGTCGGCGTACTCACGCACCGCGTCCGCCTTGATGAACCCATGATTCTGGAATTTGGTCTCGTAGTAGCGCTGCAGCACCATATTCTGCTCCAGCGTAAAGTCCAGCACCAGGCCATGCTTGTGCCGGTCCTCCGGGATGTGGGACATCTCCTTGCCGCGCTCTCTTATCTTCGCGTGGGTAATATCGTGCCCGCACAGCTTCACGGTGCCGCCGCTGGGCTTCTCCAGGCCGGTCAGGCCGTATACCAGCTCGGTCTGGCCGTTGCCATCAATGCCCGCGATACACAAGATCTCCCCGCTGCGCGCGGTAAAGGTCACATCGTGCACGGCGTCCTTCTTGTGCAGCTTGCTGGGCACGGAAAAGTGCTCTACCTCCAGCACCGCCTCGCCGGGCTTCGCCGGGGATTTCTGCACCTCCAGCTGGACCGGGCGGCCGACCATCATATTGCTCAGCTCCTGCTTGTTGGTCTTGGCCGTATCGATGGTGCCGACATATTTGCCCTTGCGCAGTACGGTGCAGCGGTCCGCCACCGCCATGATCTCATTGAGCTTATGGCTGATAAAGAGGATGCTCTTGCCCTCCTTGGCCAGGCTGCGCATGATCTCCATCAGCTCATCGATCTCCTGCGGGGTCAATACGGCGGTCGGCTCATCAAAGATAAGGATCTCATTATCGCGGTACAGCATCTTCAGGATCTCCACCCGCTGCTGCATACCCACGGTGATATCCTCCACCTTGGCATCCATGTCAATGGCCAGGCCGTATTTTTCCGAAAGCTCCTTCACCTTCTGCCGGGCTTTTTTCTTCTGCAGAAAGCCCAGCTTGGTGTCCTCCGCCCCCAGGATGATGTTATCCAGCACGGTAAAAACATCAATGAGCTTGAAGTGCTGGTGCACCATGCCGATGCCCAGTGCCGTGGCGTCATTGGGGTCATTGATCTTTACCGGCACGCCGTTTTTGCGGATCTCTCCTTTTTCCGGCTGGTACAGGCCAAAGAGCACGCTCATCAGCGTACTTTTGCCCGCACCGTTTTCGCCCAGCAGCGCGTGGATCTCCCCGCGCCGCAGCTGCAGGGTAATATCGTCATTTGCCTTAATGCCGGGGAACTCCTTGGTGATGTGAAGCATTTCAATAATGTAATCATTGTTGTGGTTTTGTTCCATGCTCCACCCCCCTTTCTGTTGGTTTGGTCGGGTCTGTGTTTCCTTGTGCGCATTGCATATTACAACATTATAATTATATAGTCTCTCCGGGCAAATTGCAAGGCGGACCCTGCCCCCCAGCATAGAAATGCAACACGCCTTTTTGTTCAATTTACCACCTTTTTCTCCCATATCCGCCCCTCAGCCCCCCTTCTCCGCCTCCGGCGGGGGGGATAGTTTGTGGTCGCCTGGCGGCGAGGCGCAGCCTTTTGCAACGGCTTAGTTGGCGCCGCTCGCCGTGGAGGCCTTCCTTTTGCTCCTGCAAAAGGAAGCAAAACAGGGCAAAGGGGAACCGAGTTTTCCCCTTTGCAAACCTCTTTGCCGCTAGGCTGCGGCTGAATACGAACGATCCGAAGCATCGTCCGTACAGCACCGCAGATACGCTCTCAAGGTGCATGCGGCGCATTTTTATCGCCCCCGCGCTGGAGTGCGGAAGGGCGAACCACCACCCCTGTCCCCTCCTCAAAGGAGGGGGACTAAAGGGAATAGCTAGCAGATACTTTACGGGTATAACTGACTTTACTTAAAATGCGTCCGCGACACCTTATAAGCGTCGTCTAATCCCGCTCCGGGAAGCCGTCGCTTTGGCTTTCCGGGCGGGGCAAATGGGGTCCCCGCAAGGTCGCAAGACCTTGTGGGGAGAGGAGGATGCACCGCAGCGGGGAGGGCTGCCCGAAGCAAAGCATAGGGTCAGCCCGACTCAAGCGGAGGTTGCGTCCGACGAGCGTTGGGTCTTTAGGGCGGAGCCCTGAATGACTTTTGGTTACTTTTCTTCATAGAAAAGTAACCCCTCGCCGGGCAGGCGTACAGATTAAAACCATTTATAAAGCTTCGCGACGCCGAAGGCGACCACAAACTATCCCCGCCGGGCAGGTGTGCTCACTAAGTCTTGCAAAAAGCCCCGCCTCGCCGCCAGGCGACCGCCAACTCGCCCTAAATAAAATTCTTTTACTACTTTTCCTCACAGAAAAGTAGCCCCTCGCCGGGTAGGCGTACAGATTAAAACCATTTATAAAGCTTCGCGACGCCGAAGGCGACTAAAAATTTTTTGCCTACTTTTCTTCACAGAAAAGCCCCCACCATGCGGGATAGGATTTCTCCACACATTCGGCATCTTTTATAGTTACCGGCTCCCGGCAGGCCAGGGCTGCCACCGCCGCGGCCATCGCCAGCCGGTGGTCGCCGCAGGGATCGGCCACGCCGCCCCGCAGTCCGCCCCCGGCGATCCGCAGCCCATCCGGTTCCTCTTCCACCCGGCCCCCCAGCGCCCGCAGCAGCCCGGCCATCCCGGCCAGACGATCGCTTTCCTTGAGCCGCAGGCGGGCCGCACCGGTCAGGCGGCTTTCTCCTTTGGCAAAGGCCATCGCCGCCGCCAGCGGCGGCAGCAGATCGGGACAGCCGCTGACATCAACGGCCGTCCCCCTCAACCGGCTGGGATAGGCCGTTATCCCTTCCGGGTAAAGCTCGATCTGGGCGCCCATCTGCCGCAGCAGCGGGAGAATAATCCGGTCGGGCTGGGTGCTTTCGGGTTCCAGACCGGTCACCGTTACCGGCCCGGCCAGGCAGCCTGCCGCCAGCCAAAAGGCCGCGTGGCTCCAATCTCCGCCCAGGGCCAGGCGGCCGGGGCTTTGGTATTTCATCCCGCCGGGGATGCGCCACCCCATGGGGATTTTTTCGAGTTCAAGGCCGAAGCGCCGCAGCATTTCCTCGGTCATCCCGGCATAGCCGGCCGATTCCAGAGCCCCCGTCAAATGGATCTCACTGGGCCCGGTCAAAAGGGGCAGCGCCAGCATCAGTCCGGAAACATACTGGGAGCTGACATTCCCCGGCAGGGAAAAAGCGCCGGGGGTCAGCCGCCCGGCAAGCTCGATCTCCCAGGGGTGCTGCCGCACCTCGGCAGTGATGCCGTTCCGCTGCAAAGCGGCCAAAAGGGCCTCCACCGGGCGCTGGGGCAGCCGGCCCCGCCCGGTAAATATGGCCCGCAGGCCCAGGGCAGCCGCCACCGGCAGCAAAAAGCGCAGGGTGCTGCCGCTTTCCCGGCAGTCCAGCCGGAGGGGCGCGGCGGGAGGCCCCGCAATCGGGGTGACCAGCAGGCTGTTTTCCCGCTCGGTAAAGCTGGTTCCCATCTGCCGCAGGCAGTCCATGGTGGCCAGCAGATCGCCGGAAGCGGGCAGCCGCGGCAAAAGGGTTTCCCCCTGGGCCATCGCCGCCAGAATAAGGGCCCGGTGCCCTTCGGATTTGGAAAGCGGCACCGCCGCCCGCCGGGGGGCCTTCCCCGGGCAAATCGTGATCTCCATAGGCCGGGCTCCTTTCTTTTCCTCTGCCGCGGCAGGGATTATGACATAATTTCATCTTGCCTTCGGCGGCGCGGAGTCACCGGAAGGTGACAGCCAGTACGGCTCGCCGCCGGGGCCCAACTTTTCTTCAGAGAAAAGAAGCTTTGATTTAGGGGTGCAAAAGCCCCCAGATTTTGCGGGCATCGGCGGCCAGGCGGGCAAAATCCTGCGGAAGAAGGGCTTGCTCCCCATCGCTGAGGGCCTGGGCGGGATTTGTGTGGACTTCCACCATAAGACCACCGGCGCCGGCGGCTATAGCGGCCCGGCCCAGCGCCGGGATCCAGCCGGCGGCCCCGGAGGCATGGCTGGGATCCACCAGCACCGGCAGGTGGGTAAGACCCTGCATCACTGGAATGGCGGCCAGATCCAGGGTGGCGCGGGTGCCGCTTTGGTAGCTGCGGATACCCCGTTCACAGAGAATGACATGGGGATTTCCCTCCCGCAGGATGTATTCGGCCGAGGCAAGCCATTCTTCGTAGGTGGCGGCCAGCCCGCGTTTTAGCAGGACGGGTTTGGGCTGGCGGCCCAGTGCCTGCAAAAGGGTATAATTCTGCATATTGCGGGCCCCCACCTGCAAAATATCGATTTCCTCAAACTGGGGCAAAAGGGCGGCATCGGTGATTTCACTGACGGTGGGGAGCTGAAATTCCCGGCCGGCTTCCGCCAGAAGGCGCAGGCCTTCCTCCCCCAGGCCGGCAAAGGCATAGGGGGAGGTGCGGGGCTTATAGGTGCCGCCCCGCAGGATGGTGGCCCCGGCGGCCTTTACCGCGGCCGCGGTGGCAAACAGCTGCTCCCGGCTTTCCACGGCGCACGGCCCGGCAATGAGGGTCAGATTCTCCCCGCCGATGGCGGCGGAACCGACGGGGATAACGGTCCCCTCCGGGTGGGCGGTACGGGCGGCCAGCGGGTAATCTTTCATCAGGGCTTCTTCATCGTAAAGGTGACGGTTCATTTTGCTCTCCTTGCAGTTGGCGGTTTTCTTCTACAAGATTACCACCCGCGGGGCATTTAGGCAAGCCATCAGGAAATATTCTTTTTTCAAGGTACTGTTGGGAGGCAGGTTCCCGCTGGGGCAGACCTCCTATTGCTCGATGAGGTCTGCTGAAGAAAAAAATAACCGGCGCCCCTGTTTGACCGGTGGGGCCGAAAGGCTCTCAGTTTTAGTTCGGTGAGAGGGGCCGATGAGAAAGAATTTTTTGCCGGTGAGAAAAAGTCCTTTCACTAATCCCTGCAAATCACCCCTTTTTTGCATGTGAGAGGTTAATATTTCACTTTATTTAATGGAAAGTTTACATTTTGGGAAGATATTGGGCGAGAATTGTATAAATAGTGGGTTTTATTGGGAAACAGAAACTGGGATTTGTTGTGCGAATTAAGGGCGGGTTTGTGGGCGCCTAGCGGCGGGGAGGGGCCTTTTGCAAAGGCATAAACTGTACGCCTACCCGGCGGGGGGTTACTTTTCTGTGATGAAAAGTAGGCAAAAGAATTTTATTTAGGGCGAGTTTGTAGTCGCCTAAAGGCGTCGCGGGGCCTTTTGCAAAGGCATGAACTGTACGCCTCGCCGCCGGGGCCCTACTTTTGTTCGTGCAAAAGTAGGCAAAACACGCTTGGGGCTGTGCCCCAAGACCCCCTAACGCTTAAGCTGCGGCTGGATACGAATTGGACTTTTCAGCAAATGCTGAAAAGTCGATTCGTACGGCGCCGCAGATACGCTCTCAAGGTGCCTGCGGCGCATTTTATTGGGGTAACTGCAAACCAATAGCAGAAAGTCACGCTGCCAAGACTATAAGCTGAACAAGCAGTAATTGGGATAGGCGGCCCCTCCCCCGCAGCGGGGGAGGGGAACGGGGGTGCGGAGCCGAGCGCCGCCAGTGGCGGATGCAGCGAGGCGGAGCACCCGCAGCGGTCGAAAAGAACGAGCAAGCGAGCAGCGCGAAGTTCTTTTCGGGTACCGCAAGGCGGAGGGGGCAAATACGCCGTGGCTACCTTTGGAGCGCATCTGTGCGCAGTACGGATTTGTTTTTCCCGATTATTTAGGGAAAAACAACATTCGTATCCAGCACAGCTAAGCGTCAAAGGGGTTTGCAAAGGGGAAAGCTTGGTTCCCCTTTGCCCTGTTTTGCTTCCTTTTGCAGGAGCAAAAGGAAGGCCCCCGCGGCGAGCGGTGCTAACTATGCCTTTGCAAAAGGCCCCTCCCCGCCGCCAGGCGACCACAAACTACCTCCAAAATAAACTTATATTTCCAGCTATTTTTCCCCTAATAAATCCACATTCTATATAAATCTCACCCAGTAATCCCCAATCCTGTAAACTTTCCATTAAAAAAAGTGAAATATTAACCTTTCACATGCAAAAAAGGCTCCATTTTGCCGTATTAGTGAAAGGACTTTTTCTCACCGGCAAAAAAACTTTCCTGTCGGTTCTCTCCCCGAATAACAAATCGAGAGCCTTTCGGCCCCACCGGTCAAACAGGGGCGCCGGTTAAAACTTATTTCTTCAGCAGACCTCATCGGGCAATTTGGGGGTCTGCCTTGAGCGGGAACCTGCCTCCCACCGCACCTTGAAAATTGAATAAAAAACCTTTGTGCCTCTCCTTTTCCCCCGCAAAATGTGGTATACTGGGAATAGAGCCCCCTAGAGGGCGGGAAAGGAGAACCTCCCTTATGTCAACCGGTATCTTTGATATCATCGGCCCCAATATGATCGGGCCTTCCAGCTCCCACACGGCCGGGGCGCTGCGCATCGCTTATCTTGCGGGCCGGCTCATCCACGGGGGCGCCAAAAAGGTGGAATTTACGCTGTATGGTTCCTTTGCGCACACCTACCGCGGCCACGGCACCGACCGCGCTTTGCTGGCCGGTGTAATGGGCTTTGCGCCGGATGACCTGCGCATCCGGGATTCCTTCCAGATCGCACAGGAGCGGGGGCTGCAGTACAGCTTCCGCATCGATACCGCGACCGAAGTACCCCACCCCAATACCGTTGGTATTACCCTGGCGGGGGCGGATGGCCATTCCGTGCATGTTACCGGGGTTTCCATTGGGGGCGGCAGCGTGCGCCTGCGGGAGCTGGATGGGGTGGAGATCGACCTTTCCGGCGAGTACGATACCATCGTGGTGAAGCAGTACGATAAGCCCGGCGTGGTGGCCTTTATTACCAAGACGCTGAGTGAAAGCGGCGTGAATATCGCCTTTATGCGGCTGTACCGGGAAAACCGGGGAAAAATCGCCTATACCATCGTGGAGGCGGACCAGCCCATTCACCGGGAAACGGTGCGCACCATTTTTGAGCACCCGGATATTGTGGCGGCCCGGCGCATCACCCCAAGAGAGGAGGCCGACCGATGAAAACCAATACCACAACAGCGGCTAAACTGCTGGAGGTTTCCCGGCAGCTGGGGCTGAGCCTGCCCGAAGTGATGCTGCGGCGGGAAAGGGAGCTGAACGAGACCCCGCCGGAGGTGGTCTATGAAAAGCTGCGGGTGGCCTACGGCATCATGCGGCAGGCGGTGGAAGAAAGCCTGAGAGAGCCCCACAAAACAATGGGCGGGCTCATTGGCGGGGAGGCAAGAAAGCTGGCCGAATACCGGGCAGCGGGCAAAAATTTGTGCGGGGAGACCGTTTCCCGGGCCATCTGCTATGCCATGGGAGTGCTGGAGGTCAGCGCTTCGATGGGGCTGATTGTGGCGGCGCCGACGGCCGGGGCCTCTGGGGTTTTGCCGGGGGTGCTCATCGCCCTGCAGGAGCAGTACGGCCTGACTGAGCGGCAAATGCTGGACGCTTTACTGGTGGCTTCGGCCATCGGTGTGGTGGTGGCGGAAAATTCCGGCATCAGCGGGGCGGCGGGCGGCTGCCAGGCCGAGGTGGGAACCGCCAGCGCCATGGCTGCGGCTTCCTCCGTTTATCTGATGGGGGGCAGCCCGGAGCAGTGCTTCGCGGCGGCTGGGCTGGCCATCCAGAATATGTTGGGGCTGGTATGCGACCCCATTGCCGGGCTGGTGGAGGCCCCCTGCCAGGCCCGAAACGCGGCCGGGGCTTCCAATGCCCTGGTTTCCGCCGAGCTGGTGCTGGCCGGGGTGCCGGAGGTCATTCCCTTTGATGAGGTGGTGGAGGCGGCCCGTCAGGTGGGCCATGCCCTACCGGAAAGTCTGCGGGAGACGGCCCTGGGCGGCATTGCCGCCACCCCGACTGCCTGCCGGCTGGCGGAGCAGACCGGCTGCGGCAGCTGCCGCGGGTGCGGCTGAATATATCCCTTCGTTTCACAAGAGCGTACACGCTTTTCGACGGTGAAAAGTCCTTTGGAAGTTTTGCGTGGCAGAAATGTTGTCCGAGGAAATGCGGCATTTATGTCCGCAAAAACCGTATGTGCTCCTGTTAAGCGAAGGTATTTTCACTTGATTAAAAAACAGCTCGCGGGAAGGTTTTGTGCCCTTTATGATGAGAGCAAAAGGAAGCCGGGCGCGCCCGCAGCGGGGAGGGCTGCCCGGCGCAAGGCGCAGGGTCAGCCCGACTGAAGCGGAGGGCGCGCCCGGCGTGGGAGCGCGGGCGGCTTTGCCGGCAGAGATCCTATGGACTCTCCCCATAGGAGAAGTCCGTGCTGATTTGCCCATGACCGGAAAACAATTCGTAAACGGTTTGTAAATTCTGCGCTGCTTTTCTTGCAGTTTTTCTGTCATTCCGCTATGATAGAGTACAGCAGAAATGAACGGGAAAGGAGAGCCGGAAAGGTATGCGGGATTGGTTTCGCCGTTTGATGATGGGACGATACGGGGTGGATCAGCTGACCTGGGTACTGCTGGCGCTCTCTTTGGTCATCTCGCTATGCGGCAGCATTTTTCAGATCAAGGGGCTCAGCATCCTGTGCTGGGCGGTGCTGGTGGTGTGCTATCTGCGCATCTTCTCCCGCAACATTTACGCCCGGCAGCAGGAGAACCAAAAGCTGCTGCAATTCTGGTGGAAGCTGAAGAATAAGCGCGCAAACCGGCCCAGCCGGGAGGAACGCAGAAAGTACAAGGTATTCATCTGCCCCACCTGCAAGCAGAAGCTGCGGGTGCCGCGCGGCAAGGGGAAGATCAGTATTTCCTGTCCCAAATGCGGGACGAGCTTTATCAAAAAGACATAACGAAAGGGCCTTCCGCGGAGGGCTCTTTTTTTGATGGGTGGGATGAAAAGGCCCCCGGCGGGATCGGAGGGATCGGGTCGGGGGCCTTATGTTACTGCATTATTTTACGCGTTGGGGTCAGTCCTCGTGCTTTTTGGTGAGCTTTTTAGCGCCGAGGCAGAGAGCGCCTACGACAGCCAGGCCGATCGCGATGTAGCCGACGGGGCTGGAAACCGCGCCGGTGGAGGGGTTGCCCTCCGCGGGCTTGCTATCGCCCGGCTGGGTGGGGGTGATGATGGTGATGGTGGAGGATTTGGTGTAATCACAGCCGGTGCACTTGTCGGAATCGGGGAGGAACTCGTGGGCGGCTTCGTTCTGCTTGTTACCGCACTTTGTGCACTCTTCCCAGTGAGAGGTGGCATTGTACTTCAGGGGCTGGCCAAAGGTGCAGACCTCATGCGTCAACTCTCTTTCGCAGACAGTGCAGGTCTGGTGATGGTAGCCATCGCCGACATTTACCCAAGCGGAGGGGGTGTGGACAGCCTTATCCAGTTGCTCGTTGCAGCCTTCGCGGGCACACACTTTCCAGTGTTCTTTCTCATCTGTGGTGACCCAAGGACCGCTATGATCGTGGCCGAGGGCGGCTTTCGTCACGGCGGCAAGATTTGTCTCGGTGGTGGCGGTGTCATCGGAGAACAGCTTATCACAGCTGCACTTCCAGTAGGCAGCATTGCCGGGTGCGGTGCAGGTGGGGGCCTTAGCCGCTACGGAAGTAAGATGACTGGTATGGACATGGCCAAGGGCGGGGGTGAGGACTTTGCCGCATTTGGTGCACTTGACGGGGTCATCTTCAGTTGCAGCATTACGGTCGGGGATATGGCTCGCCGCATCTTTTATTGCGGTACAGCCAGTACGATTGCACTTGTGCCAGTGCTGGTCATCACCGATCGTCCAGACAGTATCCCAATCATGGTCAAGAGGGCTACCATCGGTGGCGGTGCAGCCGGTACGCTTGCAGGTCTTAGGAGCGGTACAGGTTGCATCAGTCCAATCATGGCCGAGGGCGCTGCCTTCTGTCTTACCGCAAATAGAACAGGTTTTGGCAGTGGTGCAGTTTGCGGCGGTCCAGTCGTGCTCTTTATAGCCACCTTTTTCGCTATTGGCAGTACCTGCTGTCAAGGTGCAGCCTTCGGCCGTACACTCATGCCAGTGGTGGGTACCATCGCTGGTCCACTCGGTAGCCCACTGGTGAACATGGGGGGTGGTGATGGTGAGGGTGCACGGATTTATAGTAAGATCTACAAGGCTATCCTCAACATCAGTCACAGACAGGTCATCATCATTTTTGATTCCAACACTCACTTCTCCCGCATCTGCGGCTTCCTTAACTTTATAAGTAATTGTTACAATCTCAAAATCTCCTGAAAGCTGTCCGTTATAACAGCCAAAGGTTCCTGTGCGGTTTGTATATACTGCATTTTCGGGAAGTCCAGATGCCAGCGTATGAGATACATATTCAAAACTATCCGGGACATCCACATTAAATCCAATTGCCGCAATATTCTTTGTTGTATTGCTGGACATTGATATTTTAATTACGACATTTTCTCCTTGCTGTACGCTTGTAGTTGTTGTCTCTACCTTTAGTACAGCTGTTTCATTTGCAAAAGCAGTGCTTGCAATCATAGAACATATCAGTGCTATTGCAAGTGCTATAGAAACAATTTTCTTCATCTGTTCAATCCTCCAAAATTACAGAGTTGTTATTTGCTTAGTCGTGAACCTAAACAGGCGATTGACATCTGCTATATTTACTTTTTTATCAAGATTGACATCCGCGGCAAAATACTGTTCATCACTAAGCGTAATTTCCTTTTTTGATGTGTACCTGAATAAACGGTTGACATCTGCTATGTTGATTTTCCCATCCCCATTTACATCGCCTTTGACTACGAGGATGGCTTCGGTGATGCCATCGGGGAGAGTGAAGGCGTAGCCGCTGCCACTAGCAACCGCTGGAGCCGCCACATATTTACCGCCGGAAAGGTAGCCGACCTTGCAGGGCTTATCGTAAGTCACTGTGACCACCTGCCCACTGACGGTATAGGTACCGGACAGTGCGCTGGAACTGGGGGTAACGCTCAACGGGGGCTCCTCCTGGATGGTGACGGTGGCGGATGTGGCGGTGAAGGGGACCTCCTGCAGGCTGGCGTTCATGATGTCCAAGCCCGTTATGCCAATTGTGGTGACGGTATCCATGGGGGCATTCTCCAGCACACGAAAGGTTAACCGGAGGATGCAGCAATCGGAGCCTGTCCAGTCCTCACTCTGAGCCCAAACTGCATTTTCACGATCTACTTTCTCCCCTGTTTCGTCCTGTTTTGCTTTGATGCCTACTTCCCAGTCTGTCAGTGATTGCCCATTCGCATCGGTAAGCTGGAGGAGTGTCTCATCATACTGGAAAGCGAACCTTATGCCGGCGATACCGGGGTTATTGTGGATCACCAGCTCTACGGTGAATTCCCCGCCCGGCTGGACGGACGATGCGGAGGAGCGCAGCTCCAAGGTGAGGGTGCCCTCCGCCAGGGAGGGGACACTCACGGCAAGGCACAGGATCATGGCCGCCATGAGGATGCTCCATATTTTTTTCATAGCCAATCTCCTTTCTGCCTTGCCGTGCTTTTATCGGACTGTGTCATCCTTCTATCTTCTCTTCCACATACTGCTGCATCAGCAGGATCAGATCGGCCAGCTTTACCTCACCGTCTTCATTCATATCGGCATTGAGCTGGTTGATCCTGACCGAGAAGCCGGCCAGGTATTTTTTGAGATACAGGATATCCAGCAAGCTGCCGGTCTTGCCGTCATCATTTACATCGCCAAGGACGCGGGTAACGACCTGGACTCCGCCGGAGGTGACGCTGAAGGATACCTTATTCTCACTGACATTGAGGGCCTCCTGCACCGCAAGGGTGATCTCCGCAAGGCCATCCTCGGCGTTTTCCAGCACCTTGAACCGGAGGTTTAAGAGTGTGCCGTCTTCGATATAATCCGCTGCGCCGACAAAGACCGCTTTTCCGTTTTCCTTGTTGATATAAAGATTGAATCCCTCCGGGGCCATTTCACATTCGAGCAGCTCCAGGCGGGTTTTATCGTAGCTGATGTGGAAGCCCATAGCGGCGAAGCCGGGATTGCCGGTGATGGTGACGGGGATGGTGACCTCCCGGCCCTTGATGACGGTGGCCTGGCCGACCTGGAGCACGGCGGGGGCGGGGGTATCGGCATTCTCTACCAGCAGGAACGGTGAGAAGCTGCCGGTGGTAAAGGTGATAGTGCCGTTAATGACATCGGCGGTGACGGTAAGGCCGCCGGGGCCGTAAAGGGTATTGCCGTCCTCCCCGACATGCAGCAGGAGCAGCTGCCCGGCCGCGATGCGCTTGGCGTTTTCCACGCCGACGGTGAGGGTGACGGTGGCCGATTCACCTGCTTTTAGGTCATACTTGCTGCCGCTGGTGAGCAGGGAAAGTTCAAAGACCGACTTGACACGGTAGCTGGCGGCAACCTGGGTAATGTACTGGCCATAGGGGCTTTCCGGCTGCAGCTCCACCTTTTCGGCCGAAAGGGTCAGATTGGGAACGGTGGTTTCCAGGATAGCTGCCGCAGTGGTGCGGCTGGGGGCCTGGGGCTGGGTGCAGGTGCAGCGGGGATACCGGCAGGAGGCATCCGAAGCGGGCAGGGTGCAGCCGCCGCAGGCGGTGCAGGCATGGGCGCAGTAGCGTGCCAATTTAGCGATGGATTCCGTCCTGGTGGCGGAGCAGCCGGTGCAGCTGTACCGCATTTCGCCCTCCTCGGTATAGGTGGCCGGGCGGGTGACGGTGCCGTTATCCCAGGTGTGCTCGTGCTTGCGCTCCTGATTATGGCAGATGGGGCATTCGCCCGTGAGGGGATGGTACTCGCTGTGGGTATACATGCCGCATTCGGCGCAGATAGCATAGTGCTTATCCCCGATGGCGTAATACTTCAGGGTATGCTCATGCTCCTGGTAGCCGCAGACGGTGCAGGCGCCATCCACCATGGTGTGGCTCTGCACAACCCACATTTCACACTTAGTACACTTGCCGCGGCAGCCCTCCTCATAGGGGCGGGTGTGGGCAGCGGTCTGATGCTCGTGCTGGGTGTAGCCGCAAACCGAGCAGGTCCCATCCGTGAAATTGTGGACATTGTAGGAGACAAGGCCGCATTCCTGACAGCGGGCCGCATGGTAATTGTCATTGGTCGCTTTCGATTCACCCCAGGTATGGCTGTGGTTTTGGTAGCCGCAGACTGTGCAGGTACCGTTCGACATGGTGTGGTACCCCGGGATATCCAACCCGCAGACGGTGCAAAGGCTGTTGTGGTAGGAGCTACCACCATCCTGCTCATACGCGATGGAATAAGCATACCGATGGTCATGCTTCTGATAGTTGCAGACTTTGCAAACACCCTGTTCATTGTAGGTATGCGGCTCGCTGAGCCAGACATGGCACTCGGCGCAGGTGCCGCTGTGGCGTTCCCCATCCATATTCACGATGGGGGTGTAGGTCACATTGTGGGTGTGGTCCATGCAGCCGCAGGCTTCGCAGACACCGTTTACAAAGTTATGCTCTTCCTGGATCCACTGGTTACAGATGGAGCAAAGGCCTTCGTGCATATCCCGGAAGGGGCTATAATTGTCTACTTTATGTTCGTGGGGGGTGTAGCCGCAGAGGGTGCAGACATTATCCTGCATCGTATGCTCCTCGGAAATAAACAGATTGCAGACCGAACAGCGTGCCTCATGGCCCTCATCGTAACCGGTATACACCAAGGTATGCTCGTGATCCATGTAGCCACAAACGGTGCATGTACCATCTTGCATGGTGTGCCCCTCGTCAACTCTCAGCCCACAGACTGAGCAGGTGCCAACATGATAGGTACCACCTACATTCCCAAACGGCTGGCAGTTGATCAGTTGATGCTCATGCTTCTTATAACCGCAAACGGTGCAGGCACCATCCGTACCATAGGTGTGATAAGCGGGGACACTTAGATTGCAGACTGAGCAGGTGCCGGCATGGTAGGGGCCATCGGCGTTTTCTTCCGGATGGTAGCTGGCTACCTGGTGCGTGTGCTGCTTATAACCGCAAATGGTGCAAAGATTATCCCCGCCGTAGGTGTGGCTTTCATTGACCCACTCTCCGCAACCCAAACAGGTACCGCCATGGTAATCACCATAGGGGGTTACAAAGATCTTGTAGCTTGCGAATGTGTGATCGTGGGGCGCATAGCCGCAAGTAGTGCAGGTATTGCCACCCATGGTGTGGCTTTGAACAATGGTGAGGCCACACACTGAACAGGAACCATAATGCAGCCCATTGTCATTGCCCACATTAGGGTGATAGCTGGCTACATCGTGCTCATGCTTTTGAAAACCACAGGCAGTACAGACACCGCTCTCATTGTAGGTATGATCCGCACGAATCGTTGTGCTACATGTTTTGCAGGTACCGGCGTGATAATCACCATCCATGTTATAACCGGGCGCATAGTCTACATCATGTTCATGCTCCATGTATCCACAGACAGTACAGGTACCTTCTACTAAGGTGTGCTCTTCACTGACCCATTCGCCGCAGGTAGTGCATTCACCAACATGGAAGTTACCATATTTGGTCGTCCACGGTTTGAAATCCACTTGATGCGTATGGGGCTCATCGGTTGTTTCCGCTGCGGCGGCGGGCAGCGCCAAAAAGGCGACCATCAGCACCGAAAGCAGCAGGCTCAATACTCTTTTCATGATCCTTTTGTTTGTTCCTCCTTTTCTTGCATTTGGCTGCGTATTGATATGTTTTTGTCCCTCCTCATCCGTTGCGCCCTGCTGGGGGCGCATTTTTATGGCTTATCCTGTAAATGGCGGTTCCGTCTGCGCAGCAGGAATGCGCCGCCGCAGGCTGCGATGATTGCCGCCACTGTGATAACAATGGGCAGGGGGCTGTTCTCCGCCGCAGGGGATTCCGTCTCCACGGCAGGGGATTCCCCGGAGGGCTGTGGCACAGCTGCATCGCCGGTGCCGGATTCCTCCGATGGGGTTTGCCCGGCTGGATTCATCTGCTCTGGGGTAGAAGCAGTGGGTGTGCCCGGCTGGCTGCTATCGGCCGTGCCGGGGCTGGCCGGGTTGGTTGGTTTGGCCGGTGCCCCCTGCACATACAGGCCACCGGGGGTAACGGCCAGTGCCACCGCCTCTTCCTTGGCATTGTAGGCTTCCAGATCGGTGATGCCGATGGAGGCGGTGCCCTCGATGGCATCCTGCCGTACGCGGAAGGTCAGCTTGAGGCAGCTGCCATCGCCGCTCCAGCCCTTTTCATTGACCCAAACGGCGCCCTCTCCCTGCCCGATGCCGACCATCCAGCCGGTCAGCCCGGCATCCTCGTAGCCGGTCAGCTCCAGGCGGGTTTTATCGTAGCTGATGTGGAAGCCGAGCGCCGCAATGCTGGGGATATCGTGCAGGCTGAGCGTCACGGCGAATTCTTCCTGCGGCTTCACATTCTGTCCGGGGACCTCGATCTTCAGCCGCGGGGTTTCCGCCGCCAGGGCCGGCACGCACAGCAGCAGCGCCGCCAAGGCCAGAAGGTATTTTATTTTTCTCATGGGTTGCCTCCGCTGATTCCAATAAAATGGATCATGTCCGCATGCGGACATGAAAATCTCCCCGGGGAGATTTGGGATTGGGTAATCCTGTACTTTAGTTTAATTCTACCATCAGATTTTCCTTATTGCAACCATTAATGTAAAATAAGGATATAAAAACCCCGGCCTTTTTCCCAAGGGCCGGGGCTGGTTTTTCCTCTTCAGCGCTTTTTACGGATGACCGTCCGCTCGGCGTACCTGCCGAAGAAATGATAGCCGGAGCCGCCCTCGCTGATGATATTCAAAAGCTCATCCGGCTTTGTTACCTGGATGCCGCCCAGCATGGTGACCCCGCGGGCGAAGAAAGCCTCCGGCAGCATGCTGGCGATGGGCCCGGTGATGAGGATCTCCGCGCCCGGTTTGGCCATTTGCAGCAGACCGGGCAGGGTGTTATTCAGGATGGTCACCCCGGTGATGACCAGCAGATTGGCCTCGGGGATGCACTCCGCAGCCCGCTCCGGCGGCAGATAGTAAGGCATCTCCCGCTCCTTGAGGGTGCGGGGTCCTGCTCCAGCACATGGAAATCCGCCCCGGCGGCCATCAGCTTTTTGAGCATGGGCACCAGGGCCCCTACCACCACCGTTTTGGGGTAGCGGGCAGCATCCAGCTCATCGAAGGCATCCACGCCCATCAAAATCTCATAGTCCTGGGGCGGGGATTGCTCCCACGCCGCCACGCTCAAGGCATTCAGTGCCGCAATGCCCAGCGTCCGCCGCAGGATGTTCTCCCCGAAGATATCGTCCAGGTACTCCCGGACGGGACGGCCGCGCAGCCGCCCGGAAAGCGGCATGGCCCGGGCGGAGCTGGGGCAGCACACCGCCTCCGGCATCTCCTTGACCGGGGTAAAACACAGCCCGCCGTGGCCGGTAGAGAGCTTGACACCGGAGAAGAACAAGCCGAAAACGACCCGTTCCACCGTGATTTTATCAAGCTCCAGCTGCTGTTCCACCTGCGCCACGGCTTCCCGCAGAATTTCAAATTGCTCCATGTCGGTTTTCCCCCTTTATCGTGCTGCATCTAGATAGCACAAATCCCGCCGAAAGAAAACCGAGGATTGCGGCGGGACCTCTGGGAGATGCGGAAATACCGGGGCAGAGAGTGCTCCGCTCCGGTATGGTTGCTGATTATTCGTGGTTTTTGCGCCGGGCGCCCAGGAAGCAGATACCTGCCGCCGCCAGTACCGCCATACCGCAGGCTATCAACGGCTATTGTCGCAGCCTTGGTAAGGGTGCTGCCCTCGATGACCTTCGTTTGGTTTTTCCTGCTTTCGTCCATCAAGCGTTCGGAGGTGTAAGCGTAGTTGCCATTCCCCTGCACTTTGAACCTGACGACATAGGTGCCCACATCCGTTGGAGAGCCTGCATAAGCCCAGCTGTACTCGTTCTTCGGGTAGAAAAAGCACTTCACATCGTAACCGCCCATGCCGATGATGCTATCGTTGACCGTGGGTGCGGCCTGCTTGATGCTGTACTTTTGTCAGCCCATATCGGCGGCAAGAGCCTGATCGATGAGCTTTTGCAGCGTCTCCGCCTGCTTCTTTTCCGTGATGGCGCCTACGATGGGTTCACCCACGATATTGCCGCTGCGGTCGACCACATAGGTGGTGGGATAAGCAAAGATGTTGGTAGTAAACTTTCCCGCCTCACCATCTGAGTCAAAATACACATTCTGATAGGTGGCG
>OKSD01001734.1_pt1 | contig 20685 bp, 15 predicted proteins | sample 1601221 | NCBI WGS metagenome assembly OKSD01 (sample SAMEA3541550, study PRJEB24748) | human gut metagenome | biome: human gut; feature: human-associated habitat; material: faeces | place: China | collected 2012
AGGGCGTGCGCTGCAGCGAGCCGCGATCCCCTCAAACAAACCTCTCAACGGAGTGAGGTGTGTATGAATTCGTTAGAAGTGCCCGCTGCGGCCGGAGCCTCCGCCGCCGGTGCGACCAACGCTGCCGCCGCCTCCGCCGGAGGGCTTGGGCGGTTCGATGCGGCGGCGCGTTTCGGTGCGGTGGGTAAAGCGGTCGGTCTGCCGTGCGAGACGGAGCTTGCCGGAAACGTAGCCGTCCGCCCGCGCCTGCACATACACGCTTTTCATCTTCCGCTTGAGAATGGAGCATACGAGAAACGCGATGAGTATTCCCGCAGCGCACGAAATGACGATCGCCGGTACCGGGCTGCGGCGCGCGGGGTGCCCCTCCGCCGCGAGCGCAAGGTATTCCCCGCACGCGGACAGATAGTCCGAAAAGCCGCCGTACCAGTCGTTTTCGCGGAAGTTGTCGAGGAACGTATCCTCGATCTGCTCCTGGGCGTAGCTGTTGAAGGCGTATTCGCTCTTTTCGCCGTAATAGAAGTGGGCGAAGGCGCGGTCGTTCATGCTTAAAAGGAGGATCGCGCCGTTCCGCTCCGCGCCGGCGCCGAGCGAGTTGCGGTGATAGTAGGTATACGCCGCTTCATATGTGCCGCGGCTGTCGATGCGGCAGGCGTCGTTCACGGTAACAAGATAAATGCCGACGCCGTAGCGCTGCGCGATGTGCTGCGCGGCCTTTTCGAGCGAGGCGGTCTCGCTCGCGGTGAGGACACCGGCGTCGTCCGTTATGTAAGAGAGCTGCGCGCCGTCCGCGAGCGCGGCGGGGGTGAGAGCGAGCAGGAGAAGGAAGGCGAGAAGAAAAGAGCAAATTTTCCGTTTCATTTTTTCCCCTCCTTATCGCAGCAGAAAGCTGAGCGCCGTTCCGAGAAGCGCGACCGGCGCGGCAATGGCGGCGAATGTCCGCCAGTATTTTCCGGCGTCCGTCGGCAGATCGCCGACCATTTTGCCGGACTGCCCGTTCATGGCAAAGAGGAAGCTCTTGCCGTTCCAGCGCGTCGAGAGCATCCACACCGGCAGCAGCGCATAATGCACCTTGCCGCGGCGCAGCCGGACGTCCTGCGCGCGGGGAATACACGTGTCGTACCCGCTTACGGTGCGCCCGAGCGCGTCCAGCACCGTTTTCCGGCAGCGCTCGTCGGCACGGCTTTCGCAGTCGGCGACCGGAACATCGTACTTATCCGCGAGAAAGCCGGGGAGATACGCCGAGGAAAACGGCTTGAGTTCGGCATAGTCGTAAGGCTCAATGGAGTCCATATGCGCGTCCGGCATCCGGCTCGAAGCGTCCACCGGCACCTTTTCAAAGGGCATCGAACCGTCGCGGCAGATCTCAAAATGGTCGGTCTTCGTGACCTCCCAGTCGCCGGTGCGGAAAACGCGTGAGCGCGTCGCGTCGTAGCGCGCATGGCCCTCCGCCTCACCGTCGAACATCCAGAAGGGGACGTAAACGCCCTGGATCTTCTCGATCTGGTTCTGGGCGGAAAACGCTCTCGGCAGGAAGGGCTTGTTTTTATAGTGCCGCCGGAGCGCATTGATCGCGTCCTCGCGGCTGAGCTTGAAGGGCAGAACATAGTCCGGCTTCAGCGCCCCGGCAAACTGCCCCGGCACGACGGTCGGGTTGCCGCAGTACGGGCAGGCGGTCGCAGCGGTGTTCGCATCGCAGATGAGCTCCGCACCGCAGGAAGGACAGGAATAGGTCTTCATCCCGGCGGCGTCCGCGCCCCAGTCGGAGCTCATGGAGGCGGTGTCCCACGCGCTGCTGTCGTCGCCGCTCTGCGCGGCAGCATCCGCCGTTTCAAACGCCTCGGCGGCCTTTGCTTCCTTTTCCTTATACAGCGCCTCGATCTCTGCAACGGTGTATGAGCTGCCGCAGTAATCGCATTCCAGTTTCCCGGACGCGCCGGAATAGTGCAGCGGCCCGGTGCAGGACGGGCATTGGTAGTTGGTCACCTGTGTCGGCATAGGCACTCATCCTTTCCGATAAAGAATGCTTCTGTTTCCCGCGGGGAACAGAAGCATTGTAGCATATTTTCGCGGGAAACTCAACGCTGAACGCGCCGCTGGCCGATGCGGAGGGCAATGTTAAATACAATAATAATGTAGAAGGAGCGTCCATAAAACAGCATCCTCCGGCTTCAACCCAGAGAGAAGCCGGAGGATGCTCTATTCACTGCCAGCTGTCAGCCGGCCTGCACGTCGCCGTTTTTCAGCCGCTGAACGATCGAATGTACGAGCTGTATGTCGTTGTCAGAAAGCCCGTCGGTGCGGATGGCGAAAGCCACGTCCAGACCGAGCAGATAATCGGTGGATATATCAAAAATCTGCGCCAGCTGCACCAGCGACTGCGTGGAGGGAACGGAAATGCCCATTTCCCAGGCGTTCACGCACGAGCGCGTCACCCCAAGCATTTTGGCAAGCTCCGTCTGTGTATAGCCCTGCTTTTCGCGGAGCTTTTTTATTCTTTCGTAAATCATGACCGTACCTCCCGGCTCCTGTCGTGGAGTAATATGATGTATGGTAAAATAACCAAAATGATATTGCATTATCATTTTGGTTAATTAAAATTGACAATCAAAGATCGTTGTGGTTTAATGAATTCGTATAAAAAAAATAAGGCGGATGCCGAAAGCGAAAAGGCGATCTGGATCGACGAAGCGGCAGATGTAATTAACGGGAACATCCTGACGCTGAAATTCCAGGTGTTGGATAATGCTCCGGATGGGCTGGCAGAGGTGACGGTCACGGGCTTCAAGGCAGCGGCTTTGGATGAGAGCGCGGTGAATGCCAATATCGTTGCGGGCGGTGTAACAGTCACGAGCCGGATTCCGGGCGATGTCAACGACGATGGCGAAGTGGATATATTCGACTGTGTCCGCCTGAAAAAGTACATTGCAGGATTTGATGTGACGATCAGCGAGGCCAACGCCGACGTAAACGGCGATGGGGAGATTGATATTTTCGACTGTGTTCGGTTGAAGAAATACCTTGCCGGTTTCAATGTGGAACTAAAGTAAAAGCAGAAATAAAATACGAAGGGAAGTTATGCCATGAAAAAAGTACTGTCCTTGCTTCTCGCGGTGCTGATGGTATTCACGCTTCTGCCGGTGTCCGCTCTCGCGGACGGAGAGACACCTGGTACGGCGGAAACCACAGCAGAAACGGAAACGACACCGGTTCCGGAAGTCACCCCGGAACTGGAGACCACCCCGGAGCCGGAAGCAACGCCGGAGCCGGAAGCAACGCCGGAACCGGAGACTACACCGGAGCCGGAAGTGACACCGGAGCCGGAGTATGTAACGGTGCGATTTATCTGTACGCCGGAGGAAACGACGATCCAGGTCTACGATGCCGAAGACGACGAAACGGAATTTGAGCCGGAAGAGGACGGAAGCTATCTTCTTGTACCCGGTAACTATGTTTATGTCGCTTTCTGCGAGGGCTATGTCAGCATCTTTGAAGAGCTAATCATCGAAGAGGAAGACGCGGCAACTGGTGAAGAGATGATCGTTGATGTTGCGTTGGAGCCCGCTGTTGCGGAGGACACTCCAGATGAAGGGCTTCCGGTGATGCTCGCAGCAAGTTCTGACGAATACGCATGGTTTCCGGCATATACAATGAATTTGTCGCAGTTGGCATATGAGTCCTACAGCCACGGTAGCCAAAATGCTATAGATATGTTACCTAATGGCAACGTGTTTGCCCCCTTCACCGGGAAAGTAGCATATGTTGATGCAAATTGGGGATATATTGTTCTTCAAAGTGTAAATAAGGTTCACTGGGCGGATGGCTCATATGATTACATGACCGTTGGCTTTATGCACGACTCTGATATTAGCGATATCTATGTCGGAAGAGTTATATCTCAGGGCGAAGAGTTTTATCAAGCAGGTGGCATGGGAGACGGGAACCCTAATGCATATGGGGCCCATGTTCATATTACAGTTCATAAAGGCCATGTAACGCGTGGGTATCCCTATGGGACGGGCGATTCCTATGCCTTTAATGCCTTTTTTATTAACACGAAAAAAACAACTCAGTATACCGGGCGGGGGAAAGGGTATGCGGTTAACTCAGTAAATAATGGAGCCCCAACGGACTATAGAAGTCTATGGAAAGACTTAGATGAGGGATACCTCTCCAAATGCGACTATTATCCTTCCTATCTGACCGTACAAATGACGAAGGACTACCGGGTCTGGTCGCTGCCGTGCAGCAATGAGACAGACTCTGCGTCCTCCGTGATCAAGACGGTTACCTCCGGGACGAGCCTGACGGTAACGGCGCTTTACAAGAATGGTGTAACGACGTCGGATCATTACTGGTATCGCGTGCGTTTGTCGGACGGAACGGTGGGCTATGTCTATGCCCCATTCTGCAAGGTGACGAATTACTGCGATACCGCCATTAAAAACGGGATTTCCGCCAGCGGAAAAGACGTCCCGGCGTCTCTTCCAGTCAGCAAGAGCTATCCCGTTGACTGGACGATCACGTCGAGCAATGCGGACATCAGCGCCATTTCCGGAACGGTTCATACATATGGAACGACCATGAGCTATGGCCGAACTGAACAGGTGCGATCCAAAAACCTGAACAACTCGGAGCTGGACTCCGCGATGCATTTTGACTGGATATCATCGCCCGGAAGCTATGATTTCTACATCAAGGTACAGGTCAAGAACTATTACTTTGCCAATAACAGCAACACTCTCCAAAGCAAAACGATCGAAAAGACCGTTTTGAACGGCCCCATCCAATTCACGACCGGAGACTCCGGCCATACGACGCACTCCTATACGTCGAAGGTCGTGGCTCCAACCTGTACGGAGCAGGGCTATACTCTATATACCTGTTCCGTTTGCAGCGCCAGCTACAAGGACAATTACACTGACGCGAAGGGCCACAGCTGGAACAGCGGAACGGTGACGACCGCCGCGACTTGTGAAGAATCCGGCGTCAAAACGTACACCTGCACCGCGTGCCAGACGAAAAAAACCGAAACGATCGCAGCAACGGGGCACAAGCTTGTTTACGGAAGCTGGGAAGGCAGCTGCACGGAGCGCCCGCACCGGTTGGTCAGCTGCGCAAACTGTGATTATCAGTATACCGAATACAATATGGAGGGCAACTGGTCTGACTGGTCTACGACCAAGCCGACCGGGGTTGCCGATGAGTACATCGAAACGCAGCAGCGCTACCGGACGAGAAATAAGCTGACAACGACCGGCACCTCCAACACCATGTCCGGCTGGACGCTTTCCGGCTCTGAAAAAGTGTGGAGCGATTACGGTTCCTGGAGCGACTGGTCGACCGATGCTGTATCGGCCAGCGATTCCACACAGGTGGAGACCACAACACTGTACGGGTATTACTATTACTACTGCTCTAACTGCGGCGCACACATGCACGGTTACGGCACCTGCTATACGTGGGCTGGCGGCTGTGGTGCAAAGACCTACTCGAGCGGGTGGAATCAGGGATACTTCCCGTACTCCTGGAGCAGCTCCACGTCCGACTGGCACGGAACGGGTAAATATGTTGCGACGATCAACGGCGAAAACTGGTTTAAGTGGGATAATCACACGGCGACCGGATACCGTTACCGCACCCGTACACAGCAGACGGTATATTCGTTCTATAAGTGGGACGATTGGAGCGGTTGGGTGAGCGGCTCTAACGCCCCGGCGGCGACCGACACCATGCAGGTCGAAAAGCAGACGCTTTATCGCTATGACCTCTATGCAACGGGAACGCACAAGTGGGACAGCGGCGTTGTAACTACCCCGGCGAAGCCTGGCATAGAAGGCGTCAAAACGTACACCTGCACCGCGTGCAAGCAGACACGCACGGAAGTTATTCCGGCTCTGCCCATTACGTATACTGTGAGCTATGACGCAAACGGCGGCAGCGGCGCACCGGCCTCTCAGACAAAAACAAAGGATGTTGCACTGACGCTGAGCAGCACGAAGCCGACGCGTACAGGCTACACGTTCCTTGGCTGGGCGGCGAACAAGACGGCAACAAGCGCGCAGTATCAGCCGGGCGGAAGCTACACGGCAAATGCTGCGGTAACGCTTTATGCAGTCTGGAAAACCAATGACTATACGGTGAGCTATGACGCGAACGGCGGTACGGGCGCACCGGCGGCGCAGACCAAAACGCACGGCACGGCACTGACACTGAGCAGCACGAAGCCGACGCGGACGGGCTACACATTCCTCGGCTGGGCGGCCAGCAAGACGGCAACAAGCGCGCAGTATCAGCCGGGCGGAAGCTACACGGCAAATGCAGCGGTAACGCTTTATGCGGTCTGGAAAGAGAATGCTCCGACCTACGCAACCACACTGACGGTTTCTTCCGCCACGGCGTCGCAGGGAAAGGAAGTTTCTCTGAATGTTTCCCTTGCAGGCAACCCCGGAATTATCGGCATAAACTTCCAGATTACTTACGATAAGACTCGGCTGAAGCTCATCGGCTACACGGACGGTGCCATGAAAGACTGGAGCGTAGGCATTGGTGAAAGTGAAAAGGCGATCTGGATCGACGAAGCGGCGGATGTAATTAACGGGAACATCCTGACGCTCAAATTCCAGGTACTGGATAATGCTCCGGACGGGCTGGCAGAGGTGACGGTCACAGGCTTCAAGGCGGCGGCTCTGGATGAGAGCGCGGTGAAAGCCAATATCGTTGCGGGCGGTGTAACAGTCACGAGCCGGATTCCGGGCGATGTGAATGACGACGGCGAAGTAGATATATTCGACTGCGTCCGTCTGAAGAAGTATCTTGCCGGATTCAACGTAACGATCAACGCGAGCAACGCCGATGTGAACGGCGACGGCGAAGTGGATATATTCGACTGCGTCCGTCTGAAAAAATATCTTGCGGGTATGAGTGTTGAACTTAAATAAAAAGGAGCGCAAAATCATGAAAAAAACATTGGCGGTAATTCTCGCAATTCTCATGATGACGTCGCTTTTGTGCACGGGGGCGTATGCCGATGGAGAAACCATGAATTTCTCCGTCACATCGGCTACAGGCAGCCGCGGCGATGAAGTGACGATCACGGTCAGCATTACCAGCTGCCCGACTATCGTCGGTATGCAGGTAGGCATCAGCTACGATACGAACGTGCTGGAAAGGGTAAGCTTTTCCAACGCGGGCATGTCCGGCTTGGAAGTCGGGACAAGCGCTACCTGGCTGTCGGCCAATGACACTGGTTCGACGTACATTGGACCGATGCTGACGCTCGTATTCCGAATCAAAGATACTGCGGCGTTTGGACCGAGCACTGTTACGATCAATCCCAAGGTTAGTGATCTGGATGAAAACAGAGTCCCGTGCATCGTTACCCCCGGCACGGTCACTGTTACCGTTGCTGCTCATGATCACATCTGGGACGCCGGGACGACCACTCCTGCGACCTGCATTAAGAACGGACAGACGGTGTATAAATGCACAGTAGTCGGCTGCACCGAGACGAAGACGGAAACCATTGCCGCGACGGGCCACAAGTGGGACAACGGTACCGTGACGACTGCTCCGACCTGCACGGCGAAGGGCGTCAAGACATTTAAGTGCACGAACTCCGGCTGCACCGCGACGAAGACCGACGAGATCGCCGCGACGGGCCACAAGTGGGACGCGGGCAAGATCACGACCGAGCCGACCTGCACGAAGGACGGCGTGAAGACGATCTCCTGCACGAATTCCGGCTGCAAGGAGACTAAGACCGAGGCCGTAAAGGCGCTCGGCCACAGCTGGAAGGACGCGGAGGTCGTCAAGGCGGCGACCTGCACGGCGGGCGGCTCGAAGAAGGTCGTTTGCCAGCGTGAGGGCTGTGGCGCGGAGGATACCGTCAACACGCCGGCACTCGGCCATGCCTGGGGCAATGCCAAGGTCACCAAGGCGCCGACCTGCACGCAGCCGGGCGTTCAGAGCGTGACTTGCACCCGCGGCTGCGGCGCGGCGACCACCACGGCGATCCCCGCAACGGGCCACAAGTGGGACAACGGTACTGTGACGACGCAGCCGACTTGCACGAAGGACGGCGTCAAGACGGTCAAGTGCACGAACAGCGGCTGCAAAGAGACCAAAACCGAGACGGTCAAGGCGCTTGGTCACAAGTGGGACGACGGAAAGATCACAACCGAACCGACTTGCACCGAAGAAGGTGTCAAGACGATCTCCTGCATGAACAGCGGCTGCACGGAAACCAAGACCGAAACTGTTCCGGCGCTCGGCCACGACTGGGATGAGGGTACCGTGACCAAGGAGCCGACGAAGAAGGAGGCCGGCGAAAAGGTGCTTACCTGCCAGAACTGCGGTGAGACCGAAACGGAAGTCATTCCCGTTGTCGCCTCCACCGGCGCTCCGGTCTGGCTCTGGATCGTTATCGGCGTCGGCGTTGCGGCAATCCTGCTCTGGATCATCCTCGCCAAGCGCAAAAAAGAGGACAAGGAAGAAGCCAAACGCTAAGTCCTTATAAGAGAAAATCGCTCTGCCTGATGTCAGGCAGAGCGATTTTTCTAACAGAGACTGGGTCTCTCCTGCGGGCGGGGAGTGTGTTCCAACCGAAATAAGATCTTACTTCGTATTGCCGCGCTTTTTGAGATACACTGCGAGGACGACGCCCGCGATGAGCATCACGACGCCGATCACGATGATGACCGTGCCGAGGATGGCGACGGGGTTCGTAAAGCCGCTGCTGCCCATGCCGGACGAGCCGAACGGGGAGGAGATGACGTTCCCGGCGCTGTCATACCAGATCGTGCCGCTTCCCGCAAAGTCGGAGAAGCCGCCGTATCCGCCGAAGGGATCCATGCCGGTGCTGCCGAAGAACGAACGCTCCATGCTGAGACTGACGCCGCGCGCGACCGCGCCGATCACGATGAAGCCGAGTCCCGCGAGCGCGGTATACACGCCGTAGAGCCAGCCATAGCGCCGGATGAGCCGCCCGATCACGCCGGGGATGGATTCGACCCAGTTGGAACTCTGCGCCGGGGCCTCCGGTGCGGCCGGGATCTCCGATTCCGGGAATGTCTCCGGTTCCGGCTCGCTCTCCGAGAGCAGCCAGTCCGTCGTCACGTCAAACGCTCTGGCGAGCAGGACGAGCTTCGAGAGCTCCGGCACAGACTCGCCGGTCTCCCATTTACTGATCGCCTGCCGCGACACGCCGAGCTTTTCCGCGAGCGCCTCCTGCGAAAGGCCCGCCTTTTTCCGGCAGTACAGAATTTTTTCCGATAGATTCATAAAGGTGTGTCCTCCTTGAATTTATGGCATCAGTATGACATGGAGGCCGGTTGCGAAGCCACCGTTCCGGCTTGGAACTTTCGCAACCGGCGGTTGCAGAAGCTATTATAACAGAAAAACACCGCAAAAGTACACCAGAAAAACACAAATGCTTCACTGAAAAAGACTTGCTTATGCGTCGGAAAAGATGTACAATTAATTTCATATTTTAAATTGCAAAATAATTTTGCAACATGTTATGAGGGAAGAGATATGAAAGAGAGATTGAATTTCCGGCAGCTCATCGCCGTGGCGAGCATGCTGTTCGGGCTGTTTTTCGGCGCCGGGAACCTGATATTCCCGGTGCATATGGGTCAGCTCGCGGGCGCAAACTCCTATATTGCGGCGCTTGGCTTCATCGTTACGGCGGTAGGTCTGCCTCTTATAGGCGTGGCGGCGTTCGGCATCAGCCGTTCGGACGATCTGCTCGCCATGAGCAGCCGCGTAGGGAAGGGGTACGGCGTGTTCTTTACCTGCGCGCTGTATCTGACGATCGGCCCGCTTTTTGCGATCCCCCGCTGCGCCGCGACGAGCTTTACCATCGGCGTGGAGCCGATGCTCACCGGCGGCGCGGTGACGGAGCTTGCCATATTCTCCGTGATCTTCTTCGCGCTCGTGCTGTTCTTCTCGCTGCGCCCGAGCAAGATCCTCACATGGGTCGGGCGGATCATCAACCCGCTGTTCCTTGTGTTCCTTGCCGTGCTCGTTGTCACGGCGCTCGTAAAGCCTGTCGCTGCCGTTTCGTCGGTCGCGCCGGAGGGCGCATACGCCTCCAGTGCCTTCTCCGCCGGTTTTCTGGACGGCTACAATACGATGGACGCGCTTGCCTCGCTGGCGTTCGGCGTGATCGTTGTGGGCGTCATCCGCGATCTGGGCATTAAGCACGACGCCGCCGTCGCGGGCAACACCGTGCGCGCGGGCGTGTTCTCGTGCGTGTTTATGGGGCTCATCTATCTCGCCATGACGATCATCGGCGCGCAGAGCCGCGGCGCGTTCGCTGTGAGCGCCAACGGCGGCATCGCGCTTGCGGATATCGCCGGATACTATTTCGGCACCGCCGGACAGGTCATCCTCGCCGTTACGGTGACGCTCGCCTGCCTTAAGACGGCCATCGGCCTTGTCACGAGCTGCGCGGAGATCTTCCGCGTGCTGTTCCCGAAGTCCATGAGCTATAAGGCGTGGGCGATAGTGTTCAGCGTCGTGTCGCTGCTGATCACCAACGTCGGCCTGACGCAGATCATCGATTATTCCGTGCCGGTGCTCATGTTCCTCTACCCGCTCACCATCACGCTCATGCTGCTGAGCCTGTTCGGACATTTCTTTGACTACGACAAGCGCGTGTTCGTTTCGGTCACGGCGTTCACGCTGGCCGCGGCGGTGCTGGATCTGCTCGCCGCGCTGCCGGACGGGGCGCGTGCCTTCCTGCATGTGAACGGCTTTGTCGCCTTCTGCAAGGAGAGCCTGCCGCTTTTCGGCATCGGTCTCTTCTGGCTCATTCCCGCCGTAGCCGGTCTTGTCATCGGCTTCATTCTCCGCGCCGCCGGGAAGAAAGCGACGGCGTGATAAGCATTTTCATCTGCGCCGCTTACAGCCCCCTCTGACGAGAGAGCAGTCGAGCGAAACGAGACGGAGGAAGAGAAAAACGGTGTTTTCCGCATCGAACGTCTTTCTCTCCCTCCGTCAAAATATCAATTTTGCTGCCTCCCTCGTCAGAGGGAGGCGTTTTTTTATTCCTCCGCGGCTTTAGCGTTCTTTATATACCGGTACACGCTCGCCTGCGAGCAGCCGAGCTTTTCCACGGTGAACTGCACCGCGCCGCGCAGCTCGAACATGCCCTGCTCATAGAGCCGCGCGACGATCTCGGCACGCTCGGCCTGCGTCAGACGGCGCAGCGGCACGCCGGCGTCCCTCGTCACGGTCGCGAACAGGTCCTCCATCAGCCCGTTCATGTCGGACTGGAAATGCTCCGCCGGCTGCGCGGCGGCATGCTGCGGCGCGGCGGGCTGCTTGGCGGGCGCGTCGTCTGGGAAGTAGTGACGGTGGACAAAGTCGTCCGGGTGTACCAGCCGGAGGATGGTGTCGCTGACCTCATGGAAGCGGCTGTCGTCAAAGTTGACGCACAAAAGCCCCACGAGCTTTCCACCGTCCTTGATGAACATCGTGCTCGAACGGAGCGTTTTTCCGTTGGATAACTGGCCCGTGTAATTAATAATATAGTTGTTGGATTCATATTGCTTCTGCATGATCATGCGCAGCGCCGCGTTGGTGATCGGCGCGCCTACGTCCCGTCCGCTGATGCCGCCGTTGGCGATCGCGGCAACGCGGCTCTGCTCCGGCAAAATTTCGTGCAGAATGATCTCATAATCCGGCCCGAGAACGTGGCCGAGAAACTCAACAAGCCTTGTATAGTGCAAAAGCAGTTGTTCCGTCACGGGTTTTGTACCTCCCTTGGAGTGCGGTGATTCTCATACTACCATACCAAAATGCCCGGGACAAGAAAAAAACCGCGATTTTTCGAGAAATTTCTCACAATGAGAAGAAAATTTCTCGTTATATAAGTTTTTTCCACTAAAATTTGTGAGCAATAAACAAAAATATATTTAGACCTTGAAAAGATTTGTGATTTATATTGACAGCGTTTTGCGGCGATGATAAACTATTCTCACACCAAGGAGGTGAAAACCAGAATTGAAAAACGTTATCGCAACCGAAAAGGCCCCCGCGGCGATCGGCCCGTATTCGCAGGGCATCCGGGCGGGCAGCCTGATCATCACGTCCGGCCAGCTTCCCATTGATATGGCCACCGGTGCGTTCCCTGCCACGATCGAGGAGCAGACCCGCAAGTCTCTTGAAAACTGCAAGGCCGTCCTCGAGGCTTCCGGCGCCACCATGGAAAACGTCATCAAAACCACCGTTTTCCTGAGCGACATGAACAACTTCGCTGCCATGAACGGCGTTTACGCCACGTTCTTTGCCGGTGACTATCCGGCGCGCAGCGCGGTCGAAGTCGCCCGCCTCCCCAAGGACGCGCTCGTTGAGATCGAGTGCATCGCCGTCCTTTAATTTCTTTCGTCGATCTGATACTGTCCGCCAGGCGCCGGCAGCGAGCTGTCTGCGACGACCGGGGTATCTCCAAAACAAAAGGCGCAATGCGCCAACATTATGGAGGTCAGTATTATGAGTAAAGAGTATCCCCTGAACGTTCCCGCGCCCCATCATTTCACGTTCGCCGTCCGCGACATTCCCGATGTCACGGTCGAACAGCGTGAGCGCGTTCTGAAGGCGACGCATTACAACGAGTTTGCCTTCCCCGCCGGCATGCTGACGGTTGATATGCTCTCCGACTCCGGCACCACCGCGATGACCAACCAGCAGTGGGCGTCCCTGTTCCTCGGCGACGAGGCCTACGGCCGCAACACCGGCTACTACGTCCTTCTCGACACCTTCCGCGACATCTTCGAGCGCGGCGGCGAGAAGAACTGGAAGAAGATCATCGACTATGTCCGCACCGACTGCCGCGATGTGGAGACCATGATGGAGAACGTCTACCTTCCCGAGTACGAAGGCGGACTGTTCAACGGCGGCGCCGCCCAGATGGAGCGCCCCAACACCTTCATCATCCAGCAGGGACGTGCCGCGGAGTCCGTCCTGATGGAGATCGTCAAGAAGATCCTCGCCCAGCGTCATCCGGGCAAGGTGTTCACGATCCCCTCCAACGGCCACTTCGACACTACCGAGGGCAACATCAAGCAGATGGGCTCCATCCCCAGAAACCTCTACCACAAGGAACTCCTTTACGAAATTCCCGAAGGCGGCAAGTACGAGAAGAACCCGTTCAAGGGCAACATGGACATTGAAAAGCTCGAACAGCTCATCCAGGGCGTCGGTCCGGAAAATGTTCCCCTGATCTTCACCTGCATCACCAATAACCCGATCTGCGGCCAGCCGGTCTCCATGGGCAACATCCGTGAGATCAACCGCGTGTCCCGCAAGTACGACATCCCCCTGATCTTCGACGTGGCCCGCTGGGCGGAGAACGCCTACTTCATCAAGATGAACGAAGAGGGCTACCGCGACAAGTCCATCGCCGAGATCGCCACCGAAATGTTCTCCTACTGCGACGGCTTCTGCATGTCCGCGAAGAAGGACGGCCACGCCAACATGGGCGGCATGGTCGCGTTCCGCGACAAGGGCCTGTTCTGGCAGAAATTCTCCGACTTCAACGAGGACGGCACCGTCAAGACCGACGTCGGCGTTCTGCTGAAAGTCAAGCAGATCTCCTGCTACGGCAACGACTCCTACGGCGGCATGTCCGGCCGTGACATCATGGCTCTGTCCGTCGGCATGTACGAGAGCTGCGACTTCAACTATATGCACGAGCGCGTGTCCCAGTGCGAATATCTCGCGCAGGGCTTCTACAAAGCGGGCGTCAAGGGCGTCGTTCTTCCCGCCGGCGGCCACGCCGTGTACATCAACATGGACGAGTTCTTCGACGGCAAGCGCGGCCACGAGACCTTCGCGGGCGAGGGCTTCTCGCTCGAGCTGATCCGCCGCTACGGCATCCGCGTCTCCGAGCTCGGCGACTACTCCATGGAATACGACCTCAAGACCCCTGAGCAGCAGGCGGAGCTGGCGAACGTCGTCCGTTTTGCCATCGACCGCAGCCGTCTCACCCAGGAACATCTGGACTACGTCATCGCCGCTGTCAAAGCGCTGTATGAAGACCGCGAATCCATCCCCAACATGCGCATCATTTGGGGCCACAATCTCCCGATGCGCCACTTCCACGCGTTCCTTGAGCCCTACCCCAACGAAGAGAAGTAAGAAGTAAGAAGAAGTAAAGCAAAACCCCGGAGAAACTGAGAAAGCGCATACCAGCGAACCCGGACGGCACGGCGCCGGTCCCCACCGGCGTCGTGCGTCAGTCGAATCCATCAAATTATTGGAGGGAAAATCAATGGCAGACAAACAGCTTACCTCAAACCGTGACGGCTTTACCAGCCGGTGGGGTTTCATCCTCGCCTGCATCGGTTCCGCCGTCGGCATGGGCAACATCTGGCGCTTCCCCATCATGGTCTCGCTATGGGGCGGAATGACGTTTCTTATCCCGTACTTCATCTGCGTTCTCCTGATTGGTTCTACCGGCGTTATCGGCGAGTTTGCTCTCGGCCGTGCGACCGGCGCCGGCCCCATCGGCGCTTTCGGCGAATGCACGGCTCTCCGCGGCAACCGCAAGATCGGCGAAGGCATCGGCCTTATCCCGGTCATCGGCTCTATGGCTCTCGCGATCGGTTACACGGTCGTCATGGGCTGGATCTTCAAGTACACCTTTATCTCCATCACCGGCGATATGCATGCAATGGGACAGGACATGGCGTCCATCGGCGGCCACTTTGACGTTGTCGCGGTGAATAACGTCCCCTGCATCATTATTGCGATCCTCGCGTCCTTTGCCATCATGGCGCTGGGCGTATCCGGCGGCATTGAAAAAGCCAATAAGATCATGATGCCGGCGCTGTTTGTCCTGTTTGTGGTTCTCGGCGTTTATATCGCGTTTCTTCCCGGCGCCGGCGCCGGCTACAAGTACATCTTCACGCTCGACCCCAAAGGACTGCTCAACCCGATGGTGTGGATTTTCGCCTTCGGCCAGGCGTTCTTCTCTCTGTCCGTCGCCGGTAACGGTTCGGTCATCTACGGCTCCTATCTGCCGAAGAATGAGAACATCGTGACCTCCGCGAGAAACGTTGCCGTGTTCGATACGCTCGCGGCTCTCCTTGCGGCATTCGTCATCATCCCTGCGATGGCGGCGGGCGGCGCTCCTCTGGAGAAAGGCGGCCCGGGGCTCATGTTCGTGTGGCTCGTCAACGTTCTTAACGGTATGCCCGGCGGCCGTATCATCGGCGTTATCTTCTTCATCTGCGTCCTGTTTGCCGGCTTGAGCTCCATTATCAACCTGTATGAGGCTCCGGTCGCAACGCTGCAGGACAACCTGAAGCTCAAGCGCGTCCCTGCAACGGCGATCATTCTCGCTGTGGGCGGCATTGTTGCCATTTTTATCCAGAAGATCACCTCCGAGTGGATGGATGTCGTCTCCATCTACATTTGTCCGCTTGGCGCGCTGTTGGCCGGCGTGATGTTCTTCTGGGTCGCGGGAAAGGACTTTGCGCTCAAGGAGGTCAACCATGGCCTCCAATCCCCGATCGGCGGCTGGTTCTATCCGCTTGCCAAGTATGTGTACTGCATCCTCTGCGTTATCGCGCTGGTTGCAGGCGCGGCGCTCGGCGGCATCGGCTGATCGACCCGATCCAATAAAAACGCGCGTATCGGTTTCTCCGGTACGCGCGTTTTTTCTTGCTCTATGGCAAAAACCCTGCTACAATGAACCCCCGGATGGCGAAAACCGTCTAACGAATATCATAAAATGCTTTTAGGAACGAAACACCATGAAACAAAGCGACAATACAAACCGAACGCCTGCCAATTGGGACGGCACACCGCAGGAGGACTATTTCGCCGACTGGAACACTCCGCCGGAGGAATATCCCGCCGCGGGACGGCATCTCTCGCCGGAAGCGCGGGAAGAATACTATGCCGAGCGCGACGCCTACTACGCCCGCCGGGACGCCTACTATGCGCAGCGCGATGCCTACTACGCCCAGCGCGAGCGCGAGGAGCGCGCCGCGGACGAGGAAGGCGAAGAATACGAAGAGGAGTACGGCGAAGACTATGCCGACGACGCGGACGAGCCGGAGGAGGAAGAGGACGACGTTTCCTATGCCCCCGAGGACCGCGCCGAAACGCTGGAGGAGCCGAAAGAGAAGCCGAAAAAGAAAAAGCGCCGCCGCAAGGGGGGCTTTCTGCGGTTTCTTGTCACGGTCATCCTGCTTGCGATCGTCGCGCTGGTGGTCATCGGCAAAGCGCCGGTGCGAAATCCGGATAACCTTGAGCGTATTTCGGGCCGCAGCACGGTACTTCTCTGCGGCACGGACGAGGACGGCATGCGAACCGACACGATCCTTCTCCTGACGCTCGACCGGAACGAGGGCAGCATCCGCCTTTTGAGCATCCCGCGCGACACCTATGCGCCTGCCTACTATGTGCCGAAGATCAACTCGGCCTACGGCGCGGTCGGCGGCGGGGAAAAGGGCATGGAGCAGCTCATGGAGCAGGTGAAAAACGTCGTCGGCTTCATGCCGGACGGCTATGCGCTCGTTAATCTCAGCGCCTTTGTGGAGGCGGTCGATCTGCTCGGCGGGCTGGATTTTGACGTGCCCATGGACATGGACTACGACGATCCTGACCAGAACCTTTTCATCCATCTGAAAGCCGGCGAGCAGCACCTGACCGGCGAGCAGCTTATGTGGGTCGTGCGTTTCCGCTCGGGATACGCCAATGCCGACATCGGCCGCACGGAGGTGCAGCGCGCGGTGATGAAGACCGCCATGAAGCAGTGGCTGCGGCCGAAAACGCTCGCTGCGCTGCCGGGGCTCTGGCGCATATATCAGGAGAATCTCACGACCGACCTCTCGGTGCGCAACATCGTCTGGATGGCGCGCGTGCTCCTGAAGGGCATGAGCGGCGATATTGAAGCCAACGTTCTTCCCGGCTACGCTACCATGGCGGGCGATGCCTCGGTCTACATGATCGACACCTACGCCGCCTCGGCTATATTGCCGGATTACAGTCCCTATAAATAAAGGAAAGCGCCCCGACCGTGGTCGGGGCGTTCTGCTTGGTTCGCGTGGTGAGAAAAACCCTTCAGTCAGCCTGACGGCTGCCAGCTCCCCTGTTAGGGGAGCCAAGATAGTATTCCGATAACCTGCTTGCCTCCCCTAACAGGGGAGATGTCTTTTGCCGCAGGCAAAAGACGGAGGGGTTTTTCGCGCGGGGAGACGATCCTCCTGTGGAAAGTAAATGCCGAAAACCGCGACAAAGAAAATATAATTTGAAAAATAATTTATATAAAACTATTGACAAAAGTTTTTCTTGTGCTATACTATGATCAAAAGGTCAAAATAGGTCAAAGGAGATGGTTCCTTTTGAAAAAGACATTGTACAGTCTGATGCTCAACGAGGAGGTCGTCCGCGAGGTGGACGCGCTCGCGCACCGGCTGGGGACGAGCCGGTCGAATCTCATCAATCAGATCCTCGCCGAATATGTGAACTATACGACGCCGGAGCGCCGCATCAACGACATTTTCTCCGCACTCGAGCAGCTCATCAGCCCCTCGCGTGAGCTTGTGCCGTTTTTCTCGCCGAACAGCAGCACGATGTCGCTCAAAAGCTCTCTGCAGTATAAATACCGCCCGACGGTCAAGTACGAGCTGGAGCTGCACGGCGGCGACGAAAACTCCATCGGCGAGCTGACAGTGCTCTTCCGCACGCAGTCCGAAGCGCTCATCCGCGCGATGACGGAGTTTTTCCGGCTCTGGAAGCGTATCGAAGATACGCATCTGCCCGCCGGAACGGAGCGGCAGTATGCGCTGTACGACGGCAAATTCGTCCGTTCCATCGCGCCGCCCACCAAGGACTGCACCGCCGACGAGCTGGCGCAGGCCATCAGCGAATACATCCAGCTCTTTGACCGGCTGATGAAGGGCTATGTGAGCGGCGAGCTGGACGCCCGTGCTATCGAGCGCGAGTGGTTCACGCAGATGCGCCGCGCCGCCGTGCTGATTTAATCCTGTATACCATTTCTTCTCTTAATTTATTAAGGAGGGATTTTCATGAACGCTGAAAAATTCACCCAGAAAAGTCTGGACGCGGTCCGCACCGCCAAATCCATGGCGGAGGAAAACCGCAACAACTATATCACCCCCGAGCATCTTCTCTATGCTCTCGTCGATCAGGACGGCGGGCTGATCCCGTCCCTGCTCGGCAAAATGAAGGTGGACTGCAACGCCGTCCTCTCTGAGCTCGATACCGCCATCGCCGCGCTGCCGAAGGTTGGCAATGTGAGCGAGGTGTATCTCTCCCCGGAGTGCGACCGCGCCATCAATGCCGCCGAGAAAGCCGCCAAATCGATGGGTGACGAGTACATCTCCGTCGAGCATCTGATGATCGGCATCTTCGCCGCCGCCACGCCGGCAATCAAGCGTATTTTCTCCGACCACGGCATCACGAAGACCGCCTTCACCGAGGCGCTTTCCAAGGTCAAGACTGGTCCCGTGACCGGCGATAACCCGGAGAGCACCTATGACGCTCTCGCCAAATACGGCACCGACCTCGTCAAGCGCGCCCGCGAAAACGAGCTCGACCCCGTGATCGGCCGTGATAACGAGATCCGGAATGTCATCCGCATTCTCTCGCGTAAAACGAAGAACAACCCTGTGCTCATCGGCGAGCCGGGCGTCGGCAAAACCGCCATCGCCGAGGGGCTGGCGCAGCGCATCGTGCGCGGCGACGTGCCCGAAGGACTCAAGGACAAGACCATTTTCTCACTCGACATGGGCGCGCTGATCGCGGGCGCCAAGTACCGCGGAGAATTTGAGGAACGGCTCAAAGCCGTGCTCGAGGAAGTCCGCAAGAGCGAGGGCGGCATCATCCTCTTCATCGATGAGCTGCACACCATCGTCGGCGCGGGCAAGACCGAGGGCAGCATGGACGCCGGCAACCTCTTGAAGCCGATGCTCGCCCGCGGCGAGCTGCACTGCATCGGCGCCACGACGCTCGACGAGTACCGCAAGTATATCGAAAAGGACGCCGCGCTCGAGCGCCGCTTCCAGCCCGTGCAGGTGGATGAGCCGACGGTCGAGGACACGATCTCCATCCTCCGCGGTCTGAAGGAGCGCTACGAGGTCTATCACGGCGTGCGTATCCACGATAACGCGCTTGTCGCTGCCGCGACGCTCTCCAACCGCTACATCACCGACCGTTTCCTCCCCGACAAGGCCATCGACCTTGTGGATGAGGCGTGCGCCCAGATCCGCACGGAGATCGACTCCATGCCCGAGGAGCTCGACGGCATCCGCCGCAAGATCATGCAGCTCGAAATCGAGGAAATGGCGCTCAAGAAGGAGGACGACCAGCTCAGCAAGGATCGTCTCGCCAAGCTGCGCGAAGAGCTCGCCAATCTCAAGGACAAGTTCAATGAGATGAAGGCGCGCTGGGAAAGCGAAAAGAACAGCGTGGACGAGGTCAAAAAGCTCAAGGGCGAGATCGAAAAGCTCCACGCGGACATCGAAAACGCGCAGCTGCGCTACGAGTATGAAACGGCGGCCCGGCTCAAATACTCCGAGCTGCCCGCGCTGGAGAAAAAGCTCGCCGAGGCCGTGAAAGCCTCGGAGGAGAAGAAGCAGAACTCCATGGTGCACGACACCGTTACCGAGGAGGAGATTGCCGCCATCGTCGCGCGCTGGACGGGTATCCCCGTGGCGCGCCTCGTCGAGGGCGAGCGCGAAAAGCTCCTGCATCTGGATGATTATCTCCACCGCCGTGTCGTCGGTCAGGACGAGGCTGTGCAGAAGGTCACGGAGGCCATTCTCCGCTCCCGCGCCGGCATCGCCGACCCGAACCGCCCGATCGGCAGCTTCCTGTTCCTCGGCCCCACGGGTGTCGGCAAGACCGAGCTTGCGAAGTCCCTTGCCGAATGCCTCTTTGACGACGAGCACAACATCGTGCGTATCGATATGACCGAGTATATGGAGAAGTTCTCCGTTTCGCGTCTGATCGGCGCGCCTCCGGGATACGTCGGCTACGACGAGGGCGGCCAGCTCACCGAGGCCGTGCGGCGCAAACCCTACAGCGTTGTGCTGTTCGACGAGATCGAAAAGGCGCACCCGGATGTGTTCAACATCCTGCTGCAAATTCTCGACGACGGCCGCATCACCGATTCGCAGGGCCGCACCGTAGACTTCAAGAACACGATCATCATCCTTACCTCGAACCTCGGCAGCCAGTACCTGCTCGAAGGCATCGATATGGAGGGCAACATCACCGATTCCGCGAAGGAAGCCGTGATGGCCGAACTGCACCGCGCGTTCCGGCCGGAGTTTTTGAACCGTCTCGATGAGACGATCCTCTTCAAGCCGCTCACGAAGGACAACCTCACCGGCATCATCGATATCATGGTCGAAGGGCTCAAGAAGCGCCTGGCCGACCGCTCGCTCAAGCTCTGCATCACCGACAAGGCGAAGGAGCTTATCATCGAGCGCGGCTACGATCCGCTCTACGGCGCGCGTCCGCTGCGCCGGTATCTCCAGAGCAGCGTGGAAACGCTGCTGGCGAGAGCCATCCTCTCCGGCGATATCGCCGCGGGCAGCACGCTCACGGTGGACGTCGAAAACGACGAGCTCGTCTGCCGGTAAACCGCTCAAACGAGACCCACTTCGTTGGGCTCTCGTTTGAAGGGGCTGCGGCTCGCCG